>Ga0078972_1006715_pt1 | contig 26783 bp, 23 predicted proteins | sample YelNatPaOPGAMG01_FD_67568 | JGI IMG/M metagenome (GOLD analysis project Ga0078972, IMG submission 67568) | Hot spring thermophilic microbial communities from Obsidian Pool, Yellowstone National Park, USA - OP-RAMG-01 (SPADES assembly) (version 2) | ecosystem: Environmental > Aquatic > Thermal...
GCCAGCGGAACGCGAAAGACCCGAAAGGCAAATCGAGCGTTCCGTCTGGCTTCGCCAGCGGAACGCGAAAGAGAAAAGCCCCCTCCCCGTTTGGGAGAAAAAGCCTTTCCCTCGGAAAGCACCTGCAGCGACGAAGGTGAGACCAATCCATCGCGGAATTTGGGGTTCAGGAGACAAAGCCCTTCCCCCATGTGCGACCTGCGCCGCCGAAGGAAGGACCATTCGATCGCGGAATTTGGGATCAGAGGCGGCGAGCGGCTCAATGGCCCAATGCGCCCCCGGGCCTTACCCCCGCCGAAGGAGGAGGCGCGGCTTCAAAAGCGCTTGCCACACTTGGCGCAGAAGCTCGCCCCTTCGTCGCCGACGGGAGCACCGCAATGAGGGCAGAACCGAACCTGGCCGGGGGCGCTTGTGGGCGTCGCCTTCGGCTCCTCGGCCAAGCCGTCCTTCATCTCCGACTTGAAGTTACGGATGGTTCTGCCCACCGCGCCGCCGAGCTGGGGGAGCTTGGAGGCGCCGAAGATGAGCACCAGGATGAAGAGGATGATGAGCAGCTCGGGGGTCCCGATGGTTCCAAAGAGGGCCAGGGCGGGGAGAAGGGACATGCTCTCTCCTTATTCGACGAGGAGCTTCCTGCGTTTAAGCTTGCCTACCTTGATAACATAGCACGCCTTGCTGCTGCGGTCGAAGGTCGCCGCGATGTCCGTGACTTTCTCCCCGTCCAGCGTCACCCCCCCCTGCTGCATGAGCCGCTTGGCCTCGCTTCCGGAGGAGGCCAGCCCCAGCTCGGTGAGCAGCTTGTAGAAGGGGAGGGGTGAGTCGGAGCGGGGTACGCGGGACTCCTCGATCCTTTCCGGCTCCTGCCTCTGGCTGAAGACGCGCGTGAATTGCTCTCCCGCCTCCGCCGCGGCCTTGACCCCATGATAGTAGGAGACCAGCGTGGCGGCCAGGTCCCGCTTGGCCTGCATGGGGTGGAGCCGGCCCGAGGCCACCGCCTCCTTCAGCCCCTCCACCTCGGCGGGCGTCTTGTCCGTAGCTAGCAGGTAGTAGCGCCACATCATGGCGTCCGAGATGCTCATCACCTTCCCGTAGATCTCGGCGGGAGGCTCGTTGATGCCGATGTAGTTGCCCAGGGACTTGGACATCTTCTCCACGCCGTCGGTGCCCTCCAGCAGGGGCATGGTGAGCACCACCTGCTCCTCCTGGCCGAACTCCCGCTGGATGTCCCTCCCCACGAGGAGGTTGAAGAGCTGGTCCGTGCCGCCAAGCTCCACGTCCGCCTTCAGGGCCACGGAGTCGTAGGCCTGAGCGAGGGGGTAGAGCAGCTCGTGGATGTGGATGGGCTGCTGGGCCTGGTAGCGCTTCTTGAAATCGTCGCGCTCCAGCATGCGCGCCAATGTGTACTTGCCGGCCAGACGGATGAAGCCCTCGGCCCCCAGTTTGGAGAGCCACTCCGAGTTGAAGCGGATGGAGGTCTGCTCCCGGTCCAGGATCTTGAAGACCTGCCGGCGGTAGGTCTGGGCGTTCTCCTCCACCTGTTCGCGCGTGAGCTGGGGACGGGTGGCCTTCTTCCCCGTGGGGTCGCCGATCATCCCCGTGAAGTCGCCGATGACGAAGACCACCGTGTGGCCGAGGTCCTGGAAGTGCTTCATCTTCCGGAGCACGACGGTGTGGCCCAGGTGGAGGTCCGGCGCCGAGGGGTCGAAGCCGGCCTTCACGACCAGCGGCTGGCCCCTCCTTCGGGAGCGTTCCAGCTTCTTCTTGAGGAGGGCCTCGTCCACCAGGTCCACGGCCCCCTTGGTGAGGTAGGCCAGGGCTTCGTCCACGGTCGCGTCCATGCGTCAGTCTCCCCGGTCCATGAGGGCCGAAACCAGTCGGATATACTCCTCGGAGGAGAGGAGCAGGCGGGCCCGCCGCCCCTCGATGACCACCTTCTCTTCGCACATCAGGCGCAGCGCCGCCGGATAGGTCCGGTGCTCGTAACGAAGGATGCGCGCGCTCAGGCTCTCCTCCGTGTCCCCGGGCAGGATGGGCACCACCGCCTGCAGGAGGATCGGGCCGTGGTCGCACTCCTCGTCCACGACGTGCACCGTGCACCCCGAGAAGCGCGCGCCGTGCTCAATGGCCTTGCGCTGGACGTGGAGGCCCGGAAAGGCCGGCAGCAGAGCCGGGTGGATGTTGAGAATGCGGTCGGGGAAGGCCCGCACGAAGAGGGGAGAGAGCAGGCGCATGTAGCCCGCCAGGCAGATGATCTCGGCGCCCGCTTCGCCGAGCTTGGCGATGACCTTGGCGTCGTGCTCCTCGCGCGTGGCCGATAGTTTGTGGTCCACCACCGCCGTGGGGACGCCCCGCTCGGCCGCGCTCGCCAGCCCCGGCGCGCCGGGCACATTGGAGATCACCAGCACGCACCGCGCGGGCACCTCCCCCCGCTCCATAGCCTCCAGCAGCGCCACCATGTTCGAGCCGCGGCCCGAAATGAGGATGCCCACCTGCTTCACGCCCGCCTCCGTTCCAAGGCCCCCTGCCCCGTTGCCCGCGCATTATAACACGGGCCCCGCGCGGGGCGATGGCCGGGCCGATGTAAAGAGGGACGGTGGGATTCGCCACGGAGTGCGCGCAGTTCGCGGAGAAAAACCGTAGAGATCATTCACCGCGGCGCCGCGGAGGACAAGGAAAGGGCGTCCAGCATACAGTGAGAGCGGGGTCAAATATTAAATGTTGGCAGGGCTTTTCGGTCCGGGCGGCGGCGCGGACGGGCCAACCTGCGCCAGAGACAGTTCCCGGTCCGCGTCGTCCCGAAAGATCGTTCCACGCCCGTCCTCCCGCGCCATGACGTGGTACACCGCGCCCGGATACTCGATCCGCAGCGGCCGGGCCATGGCCCCTCGCTTCCGGACATTTCGCCCCCACTCCGCCGCCAAGCCAAGCCGGCCTTTCACGAAGAACCGAAGAGTCAAGGTAAGGCTATCTTTCATAATGTTGCATTGCAAGACCTGACCCCATTTCCCTGCCGTCGCCATGGTGGGCGAAATCTCCGCGGGTGAGGATATGAGGATATGGATGATGTGCGCAGACAGGCGTTTCGGGCATTGATTCCTGGGGAACGCAGGAGGATCGGCTGATGAAGAGAGAGGGCACCCGGCATGACGGGCGCCCTCTCGTGGATCCGACCTTTGGAATTGATTCAATAGCTGAAGCTGTAGGGTGAAGAGATCCCTCCGTCGTCGTTGTTCTTGACGGTGATCTGGACGGTCGTGCCCTTGGGGATCATGGCCTTGAGGGCCGAGCCGCCCTTGGCAACCACCTTGCCGGTGTTCTTCCACTGGGTCTGAGGCACGGAGGTCCCGTTGACGAAGACGGTGCAACCATTGTGGAGGTTGCTGCCCGTGAGAATTAAACGGAAGGGGGATCCCGCCTTCTTGATGGCGGAGATCACGGGCGGGGGGACGGTGGCGACCACCGTTCCCTGGGTCGTCACGGAGAGCTTCAGGGCGTCCGTCACCGTCACCGAATAGGTGAAGGTGCCCACGGTGGTGTAGGTGTGGCTGGGCGAGGCGTCGCTGGAGTGGGCGCTGCCGTCGCCGAAATCCCAGTCGTAGGCGAGGGGAGCCTGTCCGCCGGTGACGGCGGCGCTGAGGGTCGTGGTGAAGGGAATGCTGCCCGTGGCGGGAGTGGCCGAGGAGGTGACGGTGACGCCGCAGGAGGGGAAGCGGAAGGAGCCGATCCGGGTGTGCCAGCCCACCTGGCTGGTCGCCGGGTAGTACTCCTGGGTGTACCAGAAGGTGCAGTCGTCCGAGGGGTCCACGCTCAGCGTGCTGTAATCGCCCCACCGGTCGTACTTGGTGGTCTGCGACCCCGTCCCCGCGATCAGCGTGGCCTCGCCCTGGGTCAGCTCGTTGAGGGGGTCGCCGGCGAGGCGCCCCGCGTACCGGATGGAGGGGTAGGTGGTGCTGCTGGAGACGCTGTAGCCGATGGCGAGGTCTCCCTCGTGGTCCATGGCTGCGCTGCCCATCCAGCGGCTGTCGCCGTCGGGGGCGTAGCTGCCCTGCTGGTACAGGCTCCAGGTGCCCGAGTTGTCGTGCAACTCATACCAGCGGACACCCGCATGGTTGGTGCCGTCCACGTCCACGGTGTGGTTCACGACGAGAGACTGGAAGCTGCCCATGTTGCGGTACTGGAGGCGGTACATGAGGCGGTCGCCCAGGGTGTCGAGCATCGCCGTCGTACCCGGCTGGGAGATGCAGGCTCCAGCGTTGCCCCCGCACATGTATAGGAACGGCGCCACGTCGATGGCCTGGCTCGGCTCCCCGGCGTTGCCGAAGGTGGTGTTGGCGGGGTTGTTCCAGTCCACGTGCATGGCCCAGAGGTTGAGGGTTCCGGGCGAGGGGGTGTTCTGCTTGAAATCGGGGTCGGTGGGCGAGCCAGCGTCGCCGATTTCGAGGAAATACTCGGGCTCGTTGGGCGGCGGCGGATTGGAGCCCTCGAACTCGGCCGGGAGGAGTGAGGCGTGGTTCAGGTCCACGGCCCCCAGGTTGACGTACTGCATGGCGGCGTTGGGGTTCCCGGCCAGCATGGCGGCCCGGTCGAAGACGTAGACGCCCACGCCCTCCCACGTGTTGCTGAACTGGTTAACGGTCATGTAGTAGCCGTCGGGCCAGACGCCGAACTTCGGGTAGTCGCCGAAAGCGGTCGTCCCGACCTCGTAGGCATAGCGGTACCAAGCCCCCGTCGGATCGCCCGTCTGGGAGACGGCGATGTACTGGTAGTAAGGACCGTTGCCGCCGTTGGCGCAGAGCGCGAACTGGCTGACGATCCACCGGTCCGCCATGCGGTCATAGAGGACGATGGGGTCGCCGTCGTTGCACGAGTCGGCGGGGCCGCCGAACCCGTTCCAGATTGTGTTGCCGTCCACGGGCCCCCAGAGCAGGTGGCCGCTCTTGTCCCAGATGGCCATGCTGACGTTGACCCACTGCATGTAGTTGTTGGGCCCCACGTCACCCTCGGTGTCAGGGGGAACGTAGCCGTAGATGTTGCCGATCCCGTCCCAGCTCTGGAGCGGGGCGGGCATGCTCTCCTTCCCCTGCCAGCTCTGGACCACCGGGTCCACCACCCCGCTCTCGCTGCGCAACTTAGGCAGGGGCGGACGCACGAGGGGAACCACGTGAACGCCTCCGGCCGTGGTGCCTTCAGGCGCCGGAATGGGCTTCATGTCCCGCAGAGGCGGCGAGAGATCCATCCTCACCGGGAATCGGATGACCACCGAGGGCGAGGCCTGAATGGCCGCGGGCGGGGCCGCCATGAGGGAGAGCCCCCCGAGCGCTGTCAGCGCCGCCGACATACCCAATAGATAACGCTTCCAATGGTTCATGCAGTAACTCCTCCTCTCCAGCGCGTCCATGCCAAAACGACCTGCGAATCGAACATGATGATGAAACAAACGAACGAGCGTGGGGACGAATTCCACGGCGACGCGGGCCAATGATACGCTGAGGGCTCCTTTCCTGCAAGCAGTCGCGTTGGCTGATGGCGCCGGAGCGCCGCCTGGAATTTTGCGCTTTGGGCCCAGGTTCCCTACAATAGAGACGAAGGTCTCATCAGCCGGTCCCAGCAAGAGCCGAAGAACCGGGATATCAGGAGGTCGCTCGCAACGGGAGAGAGTTTCGGTGAAGGAGCCACGATGCCATCCATGATGCTGGGTGTGGACTTGGGGGGAACGAAGGTCAGGGCCGCCCTGGTGGATCCCGGCGGAAAGATCGCGTGGGTGGCGGAGCGCCCCACGGAGGCGGAAAGGGGCTACGAAGCAGTTGTTGCAGCCATCTGTGGCCTCGTGAGGGGCGGACTCGGCGCCCACGGCGGGCACCCGGAGGCGGTGGGCGTCGGTGTGGCGGGACAGGTGGAGGGCCGCTCCGGCAGGGTGCGCTCCGCGCCCAACCTGCGATGGCTCAACGTGGATCTGGCGGGCGATCTGTCGCGAGCCCTCAGACTGCCGGTGTACGTCACCAACGACGTGCGGGCGGCCGCTTGGGGCGAGTGGAGCCACGGTGCCGGCGAGGGGCGGGCGGACATGATCTGCCTATTCGTGGGGACGGGCGTGGGGGGCGGTGTGGTCAGCGGCGGCCGTATGCTCGAAGGGGCCAACAACACGGCCGGGGAACTGGGCCACACGGTGCTGCTCTTCGGCGGGCGGAAGTGTTCCTGTCCCGGGCGCGGCTGCTTGGAAGCCTACGTGGGCGGCTGGGCCATCGCCGAAAGGGCCCGGGAGGCCGCGGCCAAGGATGCGCGGGGGGGTGCCGCCCTGATGGCCATGGCCGGTGACGCGCGAGCCGTCACGGCGAAACACGTGGCCCAGCTCGCGGCGCAGGGCGATGGCTTCTGCCGGGCGCTCATGAAGGAGACGGCGGAGTACCTGGCGACGGGCCTCGCCGGCATGGTCAACGCCTTCAGCCCGAGCGTGGTCGTGCTCGGAGGGGGAGTGGTGGAGGGCAGCCCCTCCCTCCTGGAGGAGGTAGCCCGAAGCGTTCCCTCCCTAGCCCTGGCCGCCGCGGCGAGGGGAGTCCTCTTCGCCAAGGCCAGGCTTGGGCCCGATTCCGGCGTGGTCGGAGCGGCCGCCATGGCGCGCCACCGGCTGGCGGAATCGTGAGCGAAGGCGTCCGAAGTTGAACGTCACCCGCCGGGCGAGCCGGCGGATCAGAGGAGGTTTCCCCATGAATCCCTTGCAGGAGCTTCACAAGTACGGGCAGTCGGTGTGGCTGGATTACATCCGCGCCGATCTTCTGGATTCGGGCGAACTGGCCCGCCTGGTGAGGGAGGACGGCGTGCGGGGTGTCACGAGCAACCCCTCCATCTTCCAGAAGGCGCTGGCCGGCGATCCCGGTTACGAGGCCCGGCTGAGGGATCTGTTGGCCGAGGCGCCGGGGGCAACGGAGGCCGAGCTTTTCGAGCGCATCGCCGTCAAGGACATTCGGCAGGCCTGCGACATTCTTCTGGGCGTGTATCGAGAGAGCGGCGGCACGGACGGATTCGTCAGCCTGGAGGTGTCGCCGCGGCTCGCCCACGACACCGAGCGCACGGTGGCGGAGGCTCGCCGGCTCTGGGGCGAGGTGGGCAGAGCAAACCTCCTGATCAAGGTCCCCGCCACGAGCGAGGGGATTCCGGCCATCGAGAGGCTGATCGCCGAAGGGGTCAACGTCAACGTGACGCTCATGTTTTCCATGGATCATTACGAGGCCGTCAGCGCGGCCTACCTGAGGGGCCTGGCGAGGGCCGGGCAGCCCGAGCATCTGGCCTCAGTGGCCTCCTTTTTCGTGAGCCGCGTGGACACGGCCGTGGACAAGGCGCTCGAGGCCATCGGCAGCGAAGAGGCGCTGGCGCTGCGGGGGCGCATCGCCGTGGCCAACGCGAAGATGGCCTACCGGCGGTTTCGGGATCTCTTTTACGGGAAGGCCTTCCAGCCGCTTCGCGCGAAGGGAGCGCACCCGCAGCGCCCCCTCTGGGCTAGCACGAGCACCAAGAACCCAGCCTACCGTGACGTCCTCTACGTGGAGGAGCTCATCGGCCCGGATACGGTCAATACGATGCCCCCCGAGACCCTGGAAGCCTTCAGGGACCATGGACGCGCTAGGGCATCGGTGGAGGAGGGGCTGGAGCGGGCCGAGGCCGACCTGGGGCGGCTCGCCGCGCTGGGGATTGACTTGCGGGCCATTACCGACCAGTTGCAGGAGGAGGGGGTGAAGGCCTTCTGCGACGCCTACGATCGTCTACTGGAGACCATTTCGGAACGCCGAAGAGCCCTCGCGGTGCCCGGCGGAACCGTCGGTTCCCGTTTCAGCCTCGGCGCGTCGGCGGGCGCCGTGAAGGCACGCCTGGCGGCCTGGAGCAGGGAGCACTTCGCCGCGAGGCTTTGGAAGAAGGATAGGACGCTCTGGTCCGAGCGCGAGGTGCCCGAGCTCGCTGACCGGCTTGGCTGGCTGGATCTCCCCGAAACCATGCTGGGGGCGGCGGCCGATTTGGAAGCTCTGGCGGCCGAAGTGAGGGAGGAGGGCTTGCGCCACGCGGTGGTTTTAGGGATGGGCGGATCGAGTCTGGCGCCCGAGGTTTTCAGCAGGACCTTCGCGGCTACCCAAGGCGCCCCCGAGCTGATCGTGCTAGACAGCACCCACCCCCAAGCCGTCCTGGACGTGTCGGCGCGGCTCGATTTGCAGCGCACCCTCTTGGTGGTATCGAGCAAGTCGGGAACCACCCTGGAGACCCTCTCCCTTTTCCGTTATTTCTGGGCCCGCCTGGCGGCCCTCACCAAGAGGCCGGGAAGGCACTTCGTGGCCGTTACTGACCCCGGGACGCCACTGCAGTCGCTGGCTGAGGCGCGGGGATTCAGAAGGGTCTTTCAGGCCAATCCGGAGGTCGGGGGGCGGTACTCGGCGCTCACCCACTTTGGGCTGGTGCCGGCGGCGCTGATGGGCGTTCCCGTGCGGGCCCTGCTGGAGTCCGGCCGCGCCATGGCGCGACGGTGCGCGGAGAACGACGCCGCGCAGAACCCGGGCCTCCAGCTCGGCGCCATCCTCGGAGAGCTGGCCGCGGGGGGCCGCGACAAGGTGACCTTCCTCACCGCCGCGCCTCTGGCGGCCTTTCCCGTCTGGATCGAGCAGCTCATCGCCGAGAGCACGGGGAAAGACGGCAAAGGCATCGTCCCCGTCGCCGGGGAGCCCCTGGGAGAGGCCAGCGAGTACGGCGAGGACCGGCTCTTCGTCTATCTGACCCTGGGCGGGAGGGCTGGAGAAGCCGTGGCGAAACTTCAGGCCGATCTTCGCCAGGCGGGGCACCCCGTCGTCGAGTTGTCGCTTCCCTCGCTCGAGGCCATGGGCGGGGAGTTCTTCCGTTGGGAGGTGGGGGTGGCCTCGGCGGGAGCGGTGCTGGGCATCCAGCCCTTCAACCAGCCCGACGTGCAGCTGGCCAAGGATCTCGCGAAGAAGGCGATGGCGAAGGGCGGAATCGGCGACGCCCCCGCTGAAGAGGTGAGCACGGAGAACGCGGGCTCTCTGGCCCGCTCGTTGGAGGCCTGGCTCGGCCAGGGCCATCCCGGCGACTACGCGTGCCTGCAGGCCTATCTCGCTCCGCGGGCGGAGGTGGACCGGCGCCTGACGGAGATCGCGGTGCGCCTTCGAAGGCGTCTGGGCATCGCCGTGACCACGGGCTACGGGCCGCGATTCCTCCACTCCACCGGGCAGCTTCACAAGGGCGGTCCCAATACGGGCCTGTTTTTGCAGATCGTGGACGAACCAGCCGCGAAGGTGGCTGTGCCGGAGACCGACTTTACCTTCGGCGCCTTGATTCGGGCGCAGGCGCTGGGCGACCTGGATGCCCTGCGGCAGAGAGGGCGACGGGTGCTGAGGGTCACTACGGGGCGCGACGCGCTCGCCGGCCTGGACCGCCTTTTGGTGGCGCTAGGCGGCTAAACGAGAGGGCCGGCCGGGGGCCGGCCCCACCCTGGGAGACGGACATGCAAATAGCGATGATCGGACTGGGCCGCATGGGAGCCAACATGGCCGAGCGGCTGCTCCAACACGGACACGAGGTCTACGGATACGACAAGAATCCCGATGCCATCCGCGCCTTGGTGGAGAAGGGGGCCGGCGGGGCCGGCGACCTGCGGGAGCTGGCGGCGCGGCTGCGGCCGCCGCGGACCTTTTGGTTGATGGTTCCGGCCGGTGCCCCCGTGGACGAAACCATCCAGTCCCTCCTGGCCGTGGCTCAGAAGGGCGACGTCTTCGTCGACGGCGGCAACTCCCACTACAAGGATTCACTGCGCCGCGCGAAGGAGCTGAAGAGCCGCGGCATCGACTACGTGGACTGCGGGACGAGCGGCGGGATCTGGGGGCTGGCCGAGGGGTACAGCCTCATGGTGGGCGGAGACAAGCCGGTGGTGGACCGCCTGCGGCCCCTTTTCGAGGCCCTCGCGCCCGCGGCGGACAAGGGCTGGGGCCACGTGGGCCCGTGCGGGGCTGGCCATTTCGTGAAGATGGTCCACAACGGTATCGAATATGGCCTGATGGAGGCCTACGCGGAGGGGTTCGAGATTCTCCAACACAAGCAGGCCTTCAGCCTGAACCTGGACCAGGTGGCCGAAATATGGCGCTACGGGAGCGTGGTCCGCTCCTGGTTGCTGGACCTGATCGCCGAGGGGCTGAAGGAGAACCCGAGGCTCGGCGGCATCGCGCCCTACGTGGTGGATTCGGGCGAGGGGCGTTGGACCCTGGCCGAAGCCGTGGATCTGGACGTGCCTGCCCCCGTCATCGCCCTCTCGCTCATGGAGCGCCTTCGTTCGCGGGACGCCGATTCCTTCGCGGACCGCCTTCTGGCCATGATGCGCAACAAGTTCGGCGGCCACGCCATCAAGAAGGAGGGCTGAGGGATGCCCGCCGTCAGTGCCGAACCCGTTCTTTTTGTGATCCACGGGGGGAGGGGAGACCTTTCCACCCGCAAGCTGCTTCCGGCTCTCTCGCATTTGGTGAACGAGAGACGCCTCCACCCGGGCAGCGCCATCGTCGGCGTGGGGCGGGGGAGCGACATGGACGACCGGGGTTTCCGCGCCCTGGCGGCCGAAGCGCTCAAGGAGGCCGATGCGGCGCCCTCGGGTGATGAGGCCGCCGCCCTCTGGGCGAACCGCCTGTTCTACCAGCCCGTGCCCGACGGAAGCGCCGCCAGCTACCAGGCCTACGACCGACGGCTGGCCCAGATCGAAAACCGGCTCGGCCACCCGGGACACCGCGTCTTCTACCTGGCCCTACCGCCCCAGGCTTTCCCGGAGGTCATCGGCGCGCTCGGCCAGGCGGGCATGAACCGGAGCCGGGGCTGGACCCGGCTGGTCATCGAGAAGCCCTTCGGCCGAGACCTGGCCTCGGCCAAGGCGCTGAACAACTTCGTCCACCAGCACTTCGACGAGTCCCAGGTTTACAGGATCGATCACTACCTCGGCAAGGAGACGGTGCAGAACCTCCTGGTCTTCCGCTTCGCCAACTCCCTCTTCGAGCCTCTCTGGAACCGGGACCGCGTGGAGAGCGTCCAGATCACCGTGGCCGAGACCCTGGGTGTGGAGGGGAGAGCAGGCTACTACGAGCAGGCCGGAGTCATGAGGGACATGGTCCAGAATCACCTGACCCAACTTCTGGCGCTCACCGCCATGGAGGTTCCTGGCACCTTCGGCGCGGATGCCATCCGGCAGGAGAAGGCCAAGGTGCTGAGGGCCGTCGCCCCCATCGTTCCGGAGGAGGTGGTCCTGGGTCAATACGGAGCCGGCGTGGTCGATGGAAAAGAGGTGCCCTCCTATCTCGCGGAGCCCGGCGTGGCCGCGGGCTCGCGCACGCCCACCTTCGCGGCTCTGCGCCTCCAGGTGGCCAACTGGCGCTGGCACGGCGTGCCCTTCATCCTCAGGACCGGCAAGCGGATGGCCCGCCGGGTCAGCCAGATCGCCGTGGCCTTCCGTTGTCCTCCCGTCTCCATCTTCCACCCCTTCGACACCTGCGCAATCCACTCCAACGTCCTCGTCATCACCATCCAGCCGGAGGAGGGGTTCGACCTGCACTTCGAGGTGAAGATGCCCGGCCAAGGAGTGGAGCTCGCCACTCAGAAGCTCCATTTCCGGTACTCGGAAGCCTTCAAGCCCCTGCCCGAGGCTTACGAAACGTTGCTCTATGACGTCCTGACCGGCGACCAAACGCTCTTCGTGCACGCCGACGAGGTCGAGGCCGCCTGGAGCCTCTACACGCCGATTTTAGAGGCGGAGCCGCCGGTGAGCGCCTACGCCGCCGGCTCCATGGGGCCCAAGGAGGCCGATTCCCTCGTGTCGGACCTGGCGGGCGGCTGGGTGACCCGATGAAAAAACCGGAGGTCTTGGTTTTCCATGACTTGGAGGCACTGAGCCTGAGCGCCGCCGAGCGCCTGGGAGCAGCGGCGCGCGAGGCGGTGAGCGAGCGAGGGCGCTTCTCCATAGCCCTTTCGGGCGGCCACACCCCGCGGCGGTTGTACGAGCTCCTCGCCGAGGGCGGCGCGGCGAAACTTCCATGGGAGCGCATCCACCTCTTCTGGGGCGACGAGCGGTTCGTTCCGCCGGATGATCCGGCCAGCAATTTCGCCATGGTGAAGGAAGCCCTCCTGAAACGGATTGCCATCCCCCCCGGCAACCTCCACCCCGTGCCCACCGGCCTCGGTTCTCCCTTCGAAGCGGCCGCCGCTTACGAGGAAGAGCTTCGCGCATTCTTCGCCGATGAAGGCGAGCCCGCCTTCGACCTAGCGCTTCTCGGGCTGGGCGGCGAGGGCCACACCGCATCCCTCTTTCCCGGCTCGCCGGCCCTCGCGGAACAGGACGCCTGGGTGGCGGCGGCGGAGGCCCCGCCGGGCGTCGTCCCCAGAAGGCGGATTACCCTCACTCTGAGCGGGCTGTCCGCGGCAAGGGCCATCTGGTTTCTGGTGGCGGGAGCGGAAAAGGCCCCCGTGGTCCGCATCCTCATCGACGGCTCCGAGTCCGAAGCCACACAACTGCCCGCCGGCCGCGTCCGGACTTCGGGTTCCGTCACGTGGTTCCTCGATCGCGCGGCGCGCGGGCTCTGACAACGGGGCCGACCCGTGGCGCGAGGATCCTTTCACGGTGCCGGCCTCACTCGCGCCTTAGCCCATGCAAGACCGCGGGCAGAGGCTTGCAGCGCCCCTGAGGCAACCCCCGGTCCTCCACGGAATCACCCGTAAACAACCCTCCCTCTCGCCTCGTGCTGGCGCCTCTCCTGGGGACGGCGGCGTGGAACCTCGCCGGGGCTTTCTGCACCCGGCGCTTCTTGTTATGCTGTGAGCAGAGGATGGGGGATGGATCTTCCAAGGTTAGTCGTCACGGGGGCCTCCGGCTTCCTCGGGCGTCATCTTTTGGAGGCGCTCAAGGGACGCTACCGGATTCTCGCCATTGCCAGGCGCTCGCAGCAAGAGTGCGGCGCGCCGATCCACGACAGCATCACCTGGTATCAGGTGGACATCGGCGAGGGGGAGCCGCTCGACGCCGTGTTCCGCGACATAGAGGGCGAGGGAGGGGCGGAGGTCGTCATCCACCTCGCGGCCCACTATGACTTCACCGGAGAGGACCACCCAGAGTACTGGCGCACCAACGTTCACGGCCTACGCAACATGTTGGATCGGTGCAGACACCTGCACTTGAGGCGGTTCGTCTTTGCAAGTTCCGTGGCTGCATGCCGGTTTCCGCCGCCGGGCGGCGTCTTGAACGAAAGTTCGCCTCCCGATGGCGACCACATCTACGCCAAGACCAAACGGATCGGGGAGGCCATGCTCGGCGAGTACCGGGACAGCATCCCCTCCTGCATCGTCCGCTTCGGGGCCATGTTTTCCGATTGGTGCGAATATCCTCCGCTGTATGTATTCCTCCAGACCTGGCTCTCGAAGGCCTGGAACGCGAGAATCTTGGCGGGGAAGGGGGCTTCGGCCGTACCGTACCTCCACGTGCGGGACGGCGCATCCTTCCTGCTGGCCCTGCTGGAGCGCCACCGGATCCTCAATCCGGGCGAGATCCTCATCGCCAGCACGAACGGTGCCGTGAACCACGTGGAACTCTATGAGGAGGCCTGCGCGGCCTATTTCGGCCGGAAGGTGAAGCCCATATTTCTACCGCGATGGATTTGCTGGCCTGGTCTGTATGTCAGGGATTTGGCGGGGCGTCTTCTGGGGGAGCGCCCCTTCGAACGCCCGTGGATGGGCCGCTACATCGACTTGACCCTGACCGTGGATGCGAGCCGCACCTTCGAGCGCATCGGATGGCGCCCCAAGGAGCGGCTCGAGATCCTCAGGCGCATGCCCTTTCTGATCGAGAACCTCAAGAGCAATCCAGGCGAGTGGGCCGCTCGAAACCGGGCGGCCATGAAGGAGGTGCGGGTCCGCGCCAATCTCCGTGTCCACCGGCTCATGGAGCTGCACGAGGAGGAGATCATGGAGGCCCTCGTGCAGGTCTTCCAGGGCCCGAGGGCCAAACAGTGGCTTCTCGGCTACCGGCGGCTGGAGACAGAGGACCTGAGGTGGTACCTCCGTCAGCTCATGCGGCACCTGATGAACGCCGTGCGCACGCGGGAAAGGTCCACCTTCCTCGGCTACTGCCGAGATTTGGCGGAGCGGAGGTTCAGCCAGGGCTTCAGCGTGCAGGAGGTCTGCGAAGCCCTGTCGAGCACGAACGAGGTCATCGTCAGGGTACTAGGGCGGGACCCACTATGCCAGGGTCTGGAGATGTGCCTCTACAACCACGTCACCATGACCCTCCGCCTGGGCATTGACGAAGTGGAGGACACTTACGAAGCCCTCAGCGGGACCTGCCCTGTGCCTCGCCATGTAAACTGAACATTGTGTAAGGGGCGGCGGAGCGCTCCCTACCGCGGCCACGCGCGCTCCGACGAGGCCCGCCAGCGCCGGACGAGGATGATGCTGATTCCCATCAGGCCGTCTCCCAAGCCGGAGGCGGGGACGATCCACGGCACCCCGCCCGCGAGCGTCGAGGCGAGCAGGAAGACGGTGGCGATGCACTTGGCGGTGACCAACAGGGTGATTCCGCGGTACTGGAAGTACTCGATGAGATAACCGACGGCGAGCACGAGATGGAAAACCCCAGCTTGGCGCGGGAAGAAGGCCGGCGCGACCTGGCTCCAACCGCCCAGGGTGATGGCCGACCATTCGGGCAGGGCCACCAGAAACAACCCCACCGCGGCGCTGTGCAGTGCGATTAGAATGACCAGCCACCGTTCCAGGCGCGCCATCCCGCCTCCCGCTTCCAGCATCAGGTGACCCTTGTTTCCCACCATAGGTTCGCCGGCAGGGGAGCACTGCGCTTGGACGCGGGATGCCCGAGCCTCTCCAGTTCAAGCAGCACCTCGCGTATGGCATGGGGCACCGCCGCCCCCAGGGGGGCGCTGAGGCCGGGCCCCACATCGATGGTCTCGGGGACGGCGCCGACGAGCAGAACCTCAGCGGGCGCTTGGCCCGCGAACTGGAGCGCGAGTAGCGCCTCTTGGAGGGCCGGCTCGTGCGGGGAGGCCCTGACCACCGGCACGTGGGCCACGATCTCGGGAAGCCGGTAAAGGCGCAGCGTACCCGGAGGCGCGTCGAGCTTCACCGTGTCCACGATGATGAGTGCCGCGAGGCCCGCCACGTGGGGCGATAGATCAAAACCGGGGGTGCCGGCGTCCAGCGCCGACACCCCCTCGGGAAGTTCATACTGCGACGCCAGCAGAGCCACCACGGTGGGGCCGAAGCCGTCATCGCCCATGAGGACGTTGCCCAGGCCCAATACCAGAGTCCCCTCGCGGGCCTTCTCGTTAATCTCCTCGCTCATACGCTGCAGGTGTTGAACACGTTGACCTTCGACAGTTCCGTTCCCTCCACGTCCAGGGTATGGATGGCGCAGGCAAGGCAGGGATCGAAGGAGTGGATGGTGCGCAGAACCTCCAAAGGCTTTGCCGGATCGGCGATGGGGTTGCCCAGGAGGGAGGCTTCGTAGGGCCCCTTCTGACCCTTCTCGTCGCGCGGGCCGGCATTCCAGGTGGAAGGCACCACGGCCTGATAGTTCTTGATCTTCCCGTTGTCGATGATCACCCAGTGGGAGAGCGTACCGCGGGGCGCCTCGTGGAAGCCGAAGCCCTGGATCTCTCCCTTGGGGAAGGTCGGAGGATTGAAGATGGCCACGTCCCCCTTGCCGATGTTCTCGGCCAGCCGCTGCCACTGCTGGAGGGCGAGCTCGGAGATGACGGCAGCCCTCACGGCGCGGCCGAGGTGGCGGCCCAGCGTTCCATGGAGGACGGCGGGGCTCAGCTGGGCCTTGGCGACGGCGCCCGCGGTCTGGAGCGCGTGGGTGGTCCAGCGCTTCGTGGGCTCGTGCCCCGTGGCGAAGCCCACGAACACCTGCGCCAGAGGCCCCACCTGCATGGGCTTGCCTTGGAAGCGCGGGGATTTCACCCAGGAGTATTTCCCGGCGGGATTAAAATCCGTATATTTGGGTTCCGTCGTCTCTTCGTAGGGATGCTTGTCCCAGTCACCATCGTACCAGGAGTGGGCGATGCATTCGGTCACATTGTCCCGGAAATAGGGGTCCTGGAAGCTGGTGATCGGTTTCGCTGCGGCCAAATCCTTGTTAAAGATGGTTCCACCGGGCAGGTCGAAGCGGGTCCCCTTGGTATCCAGGGGCAGGTCGGGCACGGCCAGGTAGTTGGTCACCCCGGCCCCGTACTTAAGCCAGTCCGCGTAGAGCGCCCCCACGGCGCACACGTCGATGAGGTAGACCTGCTGCACGAAGGCCGCCACCTCGTCCAGCAAATCTTTGACCATGAACAGCTTGTTCATGTTCAGGGCGGATTCGTTGTTCAGGTTGATGGCGTTGGCCACACCGCCCACGGCCAGGTTCTGGATGTTGGGCGTCTTCCCGCCCAGGATGGCCACCACCTGGTTGGCCTTTCGTTGCGCGTCTAGGGCCTGGAGGTAGTGAGAGACGGCGAGAAGGTTCACGTCCGGCGGAAGCTTCATGGCCGGGTGGCCCCAGTAGCCGTTGGTGAAGATGCCGAGTTGTCCGGCTTGGACGAATCCCGCCAGCTTCTCCTTCACCGCTTCGAACTGCTTGCGGCTGTTGCCGGGCCATGGCGAGAGGCTCTCGGCCAGGGCCGCCGTGCTCGCCGGGTCGCCCTTGAGGGCGGAGACCACGTCCACCCAATCCAGCGCCGACAGTTGGTAGAAGTGGACGATATGGTCGTGGAGGGCATGGGCGCAGAGGATGAGGTTCCGGATGTACTGGGCATTGATGGGTATCTCCAAATTCAGCGCATTTTCTACGGCCCGCACGGAGGCGATGGCGTGAACCGTCGTGCAGACGCCGCAGATACGCTGCGTGAAGAGCCAGGCGTCGCGCGGATCTCTTCCCTTCAAGATGATCTCGATCCCTCTGAACATCTGGCCCGAGGACCAAGAGTCCTGCACCGCCCCGCCGTTCACCTCCACGTCGATCCGGAGGTGGCCTTCGATTCTCGTAATCGGGTCCACTGTGATCCGAGGACTCATGCTCATACCCCCTTCAAGCCCGCGACCGAGCGGGAGACGCTTCCTCGAGGATCGGGAATCGTTTGATGAACACGATGTAGATCATGATCTCCAGCGCCACGATCCCGATGGTGATGAACAACTCGGGTACGGCCGGGAAGTAGGACCAGCCGGGCCCCGGGTCGAAGGCGATCAGATAGGTGTCAAAGCGGTATAGGCCGCCCGCGAGCAACATCAGCATGGCCATCTGAAAGAGGCGGCCCGGGTTGGCGCGGACGGCAGGGGAGAAGGCCATGGCTGCGGAGGCCACGAAGAGGACGATCTCCAACCAGAAAAAGAAGCTGAGCCACCCCGAGGTGAAAGCCAGGCCGAACACTCCCCGGTAGAGGAGGTCCAGCAGGCGGATGGCTAGGAATCCGATGGTGATGTAGGCCATGACCTTGGCCAGCGAGCCTAGCATCGCCGTCTCGTAGGGGCGCTTGAGGAAGAAGCTGGAGAGGGTGGATTCGAAGACCACCACCGCGTACCCCATGCCCACCACCGAAACGAGGAAAAGGAGCGGCAGGAAGGGGGTCTGCCAGAGGGGGTTCAGTTTCTTCCCCGCCAGCATCATGACGGTTCCCAGGGAGGACTGGTGCATGGTGGGGAGGAGGAGGGCAAGGGCGATAATGAAGACCATGCTCTTGTTGAGAAGGGGCAGGGTGGTCTGGGCCAGGCGCTTGAAGAAGGGCGAGGAGCCCTCCTGCATCACCTCGAGGATGGGAGGCGCCATTTCGATCCAGAGGACCACCACGTACGCCATGACGCAGAGGGCCACCTCGAGGAGCGCCGAGTTGAGGTTCCACTGCCAGAAGTGGATGGGAATGCGGTAGATGTACCAGTAGCGCCCCACATCGAAAACGATGGCGAAAGCGGCCAAAGAGTAGCCGAGGGCGCTGGTGAGGATGGCCGGCCGAACAAGCGAGTGATATTTGCCCTTGTTGAGGATGTAGACGAGGATGGCCACGGCATATCCCCCGCAGCCCAGGGCCGTTCCCGTCACGACGTCGAAGGCGATCCAAAGGCCCCACGGGTAGCCGTCGTTCAGGGCCGTGGTTGCCCCCAGGCCCGCGAAGAACCGCCACAAGAGCAGGAGCACGCTGAGCCCGAAGAGGGCCATGAGCCATTTGAAGGGGCGGGTCAGGATCGGCCCCCCAACCGGAACCGCGTGGTCGGTCATGGCTTCTCCTCCTTCCCCTTGGCTTCGGCCTTCTTGTTCCGCCAAATCACCGTGCCGAGGACTACGTAGAGCACCGCCGGGGCGATGAAGCCCTTATAGGCCGCGTGCTGGATCTCCTGCGACAGCTCGGGCACGGGCGTTTCGCCAAGTGCCGGCAGTCCCAGGTCGGTGAAGGAAATGCCGGCCTTGGATAGGTAGAGCACCTGTGTGCCGCCCCCATCCGTTTCCCCGAAGACCTTCGGATAATAGCGGTTGGGGTTCTTTTTCAACCGGCGCTTGGCTTCGGCTAGCAGATCGTCGTACTTGCCGAAGATGACAGCGTTCCTGGGACAGACCTCGCAGCAGCCGGGGATCTTGCCCTGGTCAATGCGCTGAACGCACATCTCGCACTTGACGATGCGGGGGATGGCCTTATCCCACGTGAACTTGGGAATCAAGTAAGGGCAGGCCACCTGGCAGTACCGGCACCCGATGCAGCGGCTGCCGTCCCAGGTGACGATGCCGTGCTCCCGCTTCTGCAGCGCCCCGATCATACAGGCCCCGACGCAAGCGGGATCCAGGCAGTGCATGCACTGGGCCTTCATGTAAGAGCTCTTGCCGTCGGCCCCCTCATACAGCTTGATGATGTTGCGCGTCTGCCCGTCCAGGCTGATGGGTGAGTCGTAGATGCCTCCTCCGAGGGCGGTCCTCTCGGGGGGCATGTCGTTGGCTTCGCGGCAGGCGACCACGCAGCTCTTGCAGCCGATGCAGAGGGTGGCGTCGTAGAGCATGCCCACGGCATCGGAGGGAGCGGGATGGGGCTCCCTGGCGTGGTCTTCGGCACCCGAGGCGAGCAGCGCCGCGCCCGCCACGGCCATGCCTTTCAGTGCGGTGCGACGGTCCACGCCCATGTCACTCCTCCTTGGTCGTGGCCTTGTCTTCGGCCATGAGCTTCTTTGAGAGCATGACGCCCGCCCCGATGAGCGCACCTCCGACCAGGCCCGCCACGCCCGTCGCCACAGGGCTCACGCCGCCGTGCTCGGGGCTGATGGGCGGATAAAGGGCCGGCGGAGTGGGATGCTCGATCTCCACGGTGGCGGCGATGGGCAGTTGCCAGAGCACGGCCTGCTCGGTGCAACCCACGCAGGGATGGCCGATGCCCACCGGCCAGGTGCCCGGGATCTCGCCAAAATCCTGGATGGAGCAGTTGGCGTGAGTCACGGGACCCTTGCAGCCCATCTTGTAGAGACAGTAGCCCAGCCTGTGCCCTTCGTCCCCGAACTGCTGCACGAAGCGGCCCGCGTCGAAGTGCGGACGCCGCGGGCAGTCTTCGTGGATCACGCGGCCGTAACCGAACATGGGGCGCCCCAGCTTGTCCAGGGCCGGGAGGGTGCCGAAAGTGACGTACTGTAGGGCCACACCAAGGAAGTTGTAGGGGTTCGGAGGACATCCCGGAACCGTCACCACGGTCTTGCCCTCAAGGATCTGGGGTGCACCCTTGGCTCCAGTGGGGTTGGGATCCGCCGCCTGGATGCCGCCCCAGGAGGCGCAGGAGCCGATGGCGATGATGGCGCCGGCCTTGTCCGCCACCTCCTTCAAGATGTCGAGGGCCGTGCGCCCGGCTATCTGGCAGTAGACGCCGCCGTCCTTGGTGGGAATGCCGCCCTCCACCACGCAGATGTACTTGCCGGCGCCCTTCTCCATGGCAGTCTTCAGCGCGTCCTCGGCCTGGTGGCCGGCGGCGGCGAAGAGGGTCTCGTGATAGTCAAGGGAAATGAGGTCCAGGATCAGTTCGGCCACCTTGGGGTGGCTGGTCCGAAGGAGAGATTCGGTACAGCCCGTGCACTCCTGGAAGTGGAGCCAGATGACGGAGGGCTTCAGCCCCTTCGCCGCCGCCTCGGCCCAAGCCTTGCCTACCGATGCGGAGAGGCCCACGGCGGCGGCGGCCATGGTACACACCTTCAAAAAATCCCGCCTTCCGACCCCTCCCGTTTCCTTGTCAGCCGCACTGTCGCCCGATATGGGAAACCCCCTGGCCTTGACCATGGCCGCCTCCTTAAAAAACCGGAACGGGTGAAGATGGACCCCCCTCGGATGAGAATCTGCTCGTAATTTAGGTTTCCGCTTTTCAAATGTCAATGCGTTTTAATGGTATGTAATTACTCACTCTTTGGGGTCTGGGAATGGGCGATTTTGCCCTTCGACCCACGGAGAGGCGTTTCCTAATGGTACAGAAGCGCGGTGAACCGAGAGCCTCGGCCCTCGCTTGGGCTTTCTCCCGGTCGGTTCCGCTCTCAGGCCGTCAGGGCTGCCCTTTCAGCCAACAGATAATTCAAGAACGAGCTCACTCCCTCGCCGCTCTTGGCTGAGAGAGAGAAGGTCTTGAGGTCTCCCTTGAGGATCCGCGCCTCTCGCTGAGGCTTCGCCGCATCAAAGGTGACGTAGGGAAGGAGGTCCCATTTGGTGATGCAGAAGAACTGGGCGTGCCCGAAGATGACCGGGTATTTGGCCACCTTGTCGTCGCCCTCGGTCACCGACAGGAGGACCCCATTCAAGTGACACCCTAGGTCATAGAGGCCTGGGCAGACCAGGTTGCCCACGTTCTCCACGAAGAGCAGTTCTATGCTTCCGAGGGGAAGATGGTGCAGAGCCTCGTGAACCATAGCCGCGTCGAGGTGACACGTGGAACCGGTGGTGATCTGCCAGACGGGAAATCCTAGGGCCTTGATGCGCTCGGCGTCTCGGTCGGTGGCCAGGTCCCCCTCGATGACTCCCACCCTGAGCTTTCCCGCCAGGGAGCCGGCCACGGCCTCGATGAGGCTGGTCTTCCCCGCCCCGGGAGAAGACATGAGGTTGACGGCCAGCACACCGTGTTCCATGAGGTGCGCCCGGTTCTCCCTCGCCTGCGCCTCGTTGGCGGCCAGGAGGTTGCGGTATAGAACCGCCTCCTCTCGGTGGGTGTGCCTGGGATCGTGATTGTGTTCATGGGCCTGATTCTTGGCCTCCTCAGGAAGCCCGCATCCGCACGTGTCACACATGATTCCCTCCCGCCGCTTCGGCGACATCCAACTCGAGGCTGGTGAGGAAGATCCCGTCGCCCCCGAGAACTTCCAACCCCAGGCCGGAGCAGTCCGGACAGACCAGGGCAGGGGAGTGCAGGGTGACCTCCCGTCCGCACTCGGGGCATCGGGCGCGGACCGCCTCCACCTCGATCTCCAAGGGCGCCTCCTCCAGGCAGGTACCCTGCCGGGCCATCTCATAGGCCCGCTGGAAAAGCTCGGGGAGGATCCCCGTCAGCACCCCCACCGAGGCCTTGACGGAATGGACTCTCAGCGCACCCCGCCGGCGGGCCTCGGTCTCGGCCTGACGCACCAACTCGCAGGCCAGGCTCCACTCGTGCATGTCCCTCCCCGCAAGGGGCAGCGCCGTGCCCCTCTCAGCAGATTCTCGGCAGATCGGCGCCCGCTCGCAGATCGAGCGGCCGCTCTTCTCCCGTAGGCGTTCTCATGGCCACGGGAGAGCGGTCCTTCCTCGGGGCCTCGGCCCTCCCGATGGCGCACGCCCCTCGTCCCAGCGGGTGGCTTTGGAGCGCTTCGATGGCGAGAGGCGCGTCCGATTCCTTCAACCAGATCAGGGCCCGTCCCTCGCACGGCATCGCCACGGGGGCGAGGCCGAGCAGTTGGCAGAGGGCCGCCACCTCCGCCCTAACGGGTAGGTGGGTCTCCTCCAGGACCATCCTCAATCCCGTGCGGGCAGAGACCTCGTGGCAGGTGACGAGGGCACCCCCCCTTGTAGGATCGTGGAGGGAGTGGACCTCGGCCCCCGAGGCCAGCAGGGCGGCGATGAGGCCGTTCAGAGGAGCGCAGTCCGACCGGAGCGCCGCCCCGCTCATACCGTGGCGGCTGGCCATGATCGTGGCTCCATGGTCTCCCAGCGGTCCGGTGGCCAGGATGACGTCTCCCGGGAGCACGCGGTGATCGCCCAGGTCGCGACCGGGGGGGACGACGCCCAGTCCGGCCGTGGTGATGAAGAGCCGGTCCCCCTTGCCCTTGGGCACCACCTTCGTGTCGCCGGCCACGATGCGCACCCCGGCCTCCCTCGCGGCCCGCACGGCACCTTCGAGGCAGGTGCGGAGCAGCGACGTCTCCAGTCCCTCTTCGAGGATGAGGCTCCAGGTGAGCCAAAGGGGTTCGGCGCCGGCCACGCTCAGGTCATTGACCGTGCCGCAGACGGAAAGGTAGCCCAAGTCACCGCCCGGAAAGAGGGGAGGATCCACGACGAAGCCGTCCGTGGTGAGGGCGGGCCGGCCCTCCGGAAGGGGGGGCATGACGGCTGCGTCCGAAAGGGTGGCCAGGAACTCGTTGCTCAGGGAAGGCAGGAGAAGCTCTTCGATGAGTTCGCGGGTCTTGCGCCCGCCGGCCCCGTGGGCCAGGAGGATGCGGTCGGGCAGGGTCACGGCGCCGCCTCCCCGCGGTAGCGTTCGTGGCGGTACCATGCGGCGCAGGTGCCTTCGCTGGAGACCATGCAGGCCCCCACGGGGGAATCGGGGTCGCACGCCGCGGCGAAGAGAGGACACTCTGGAGGCGAGATAGCGCCCTTGAGCACCTCGCCGCACCGGCACCCCGCCGGCTCCATCGGCTCAGGCACGGTGACGGGCCAGAGCCCCGCGTCGCGCTCGGCCCATTCCGGACGGAGGGCCAATCCCGACTCGGGAATCACGCCCATGCCCCTCCACTCAGAATCCACGGGAGTGAAGTAACGGCCCATGAGGCGGCGCGCTTCCGCGTTCTCCTCCCTGCGGACGGCCCTGCCATACAGGTTGGTGACGCGGGCCTCTCCCTTGCGGCGCTGGCGCACCAGCTCGAGCACGCCCAGGAGGATGTCAGCCGGGGTGAAACCGACCACCGCCGAGGGGAGGCCGAATTCGGTGGCCAGGAATTCGAAGATCCCCCAGCCCGTGAGCACGCTCACGTGGCCGGGAAGAAGCAGGCCGTCGAGGGCCAGCCCCGGATCCGATGCCAGCAGCCGGAGCGGCGGAGGGACCACCTTGTGCCCGCTCAAGACGTAGAAGTTGCGCATGCCCAGGCGGTCGGCCTCGGCCAGAGTGGCGGCTATGGCCGGTGCGGTGGTTTCGAATCCCACGGCCAGGAACACCACGCGCTCCTCTGGATGGGCGGAGGCCAGGGCGAGGGCATCCCTCGGTGAGTAGACAACCTCCACGCGGAGCCCCTCGGCGGCCGCGGTTTCGAGGCTGCCCCGGCTGGAGGGCACGCGGAAGAGGTCCCCGAAGGTGGCGAGACGGACCCCGGGAAGGCGGCCCAGGGCGATAGCGCGGTCCAGGTACTCCACGGGGGTCACGCAGACGGGACACCCAGGACCCGAGATCAGGCGGACCTGCGGGGCGAGCCGCCGCCTCAGCCCCGCCTCGGCGATGGCGTGGGTGTGGGTGCCGCACACCTCCATGAAACTGGACCGGCGGCCCAAGAGCGCCGCCTCGCTCCGGATGGCCGCAAAGAGGGCGTCGAGAAGGCGGGGGTCGCGGAACGGCTCCTGGGCGATCATGTGGGCCGCGCTTGGGCGGCGAGCCGCTCCAGCCCCTCGATGGTCAGGCGGGCCTCTTCAGCATCGACCCGGCCGATGGCGAAACCCGCGTGAATCAGCAGGTGGTCACCCACGGCGGCTTCCGGGAAGAGCAGGAGGGAGACCCTGCGCTGCACCCCTCCCAGCTCCACAATACCTTCGTACTCGTCGCGTTCCTTGAGTTCCATGGGAATGGCCAAGCACATGTCCCTGCTCCCTCCGAAGGCTGACGGCGCGGACGAAGAGGACGATCCTGAGGTGTGAGCCGCCGGTGATATCTTTATCTTCGGCCCTTGCCGCGTGGAATTCAAGGGGAACGCAGTTCCCATCCGGTCCTGGCCGGCGGGAGCGAACAGGCAAGAACCGCTTGGCCGTAAGAGAGCCCGCCGTCGCCGGGGGGGAGCCGATGGGCCGTGACTACCATGGCCCCCTCTTCACCGAGTGCGCGTTTGAGGCCGCCGAGGAGGAGCCGGTTCACCAGGCATCCGCCTCCCAACGCCACAGCGCCGGGCCCTCGCGCAACCCAGGCGGCCGGCCTGCAGCGGACGGCGAGGCGGCAGAAGGTCTCGTGAAAGCCAGCGGCCACCGCGGCCGGCTCCTCGCCTCCCAGGAGACGGCGCGCGGCGGCGGCCAGCAGAGCGCCGAAGGGCAGGATCATTTCTTTTCTCCGCTGCTCCAGCGCGACTTCATCCCAAAAGGGCGCGGGACCTTGATACTGAGCGGCGAGGGTCTCGAAACGGGCGGCGGCCTCTCCCTCCCAGTCGTTCTCGCTTGCGAGGCCGGCGAGGGCCCCGGCCGCCTCGAAGAGCCTGCCCGCCCCGCAGGCCATGGGCCATGCGCCTTTCGCCAGGCCACCCACCTGGGCGACGAGGGCTCGCGGCACGAGCTGATACATGGGGAGATCCCCACCGAGCAGGCCGCTATCCTCCAGGGCCAGGGCCGCCGCCGCCACCCGCCAAGGGGCTCGCACCGCCTGTTCCCCTCCCACCAGAGGCACGCTCGACAAGAGGGGGCGGCGCCACCAGCCTCCCACCCCTTCGAGGAGAAGCCATTCGGCTCCCCACGCCTCTCCATCCGGCCCCCAGCCCGTTCCGTCCAGAATTAAGGCGGCGGCGGTGCCCTCGCCCTGAGGAAAGACTCCGTTCTCCGCCAGGACCGCGGCGGCATGGGCGAGGTGGTGCTGAAATCGCAACAGGCGTCCTCCCCGCTGACGGGCCATCTCTTCGCCCTTCCAGGCGCTGGGGTAATCGGGATGCCCGTCCACGGCGAAGAGGCGCGCCCGTACATCGAGAAAATCTTCGAGTCCCAGCGCCGCCTCGACCAGAAAGTTCCTCGCCGCGTCACCCTCGAGGTCTCCGACGTGCTGTGAGAGGAAGGCCCGATCGCCGGCCGCCAGGCAGGCGGTCACCTGAAGGTGGCCTCCGAGGGCGAGCACGGGTTCCGAGGCCGGCTTCGGGAGTTCCAGGGGTTCGGGCACGTAGCCCCTGGCCCGGCGGACCATCACCGCCTCGCCTTCGCAGAGCCGGACCACCGAGTCGTCCACCCGGCGAAGAATATCCCGGTCGTGGAGCAGGAAGAGGTCGGTCAGCTTCGACAGGCGCGCGAGGGCCTCGCGGTTCCCCAGACAGATCGGCTCCTCCGAGAGGTTTCCGGAGGTCATGACCAGCGCGTCGTAAGGGGCGCCGCGGAAAAGCTCGGCGTGAAGCGGCGTGGTGGGAAGGAGGAGACCCAGGTCGCCGATACCCGGGGCAACGTTCGGGGCGAGGGGAGAGGGCGACCGCCGCGGGGCGAGAACCACCGGCGAGCGAGGCGAGGCCATGAGCGCCTCACCTTCCACCGAAAGTTGGACTAGATTTCGGGCAACGGTCAGATCCCGAACCATCACGGCCAAGGGTTTGCGCGGCCGGTGCTTCCGCGCGCGAAGCTCGGCCACGGCACCTTCGTCACTCGCGCAACAGGCCAGCTGGAACCCACCCATTCCCTTGACTGCAACGATGGCCCCCTGGGCCAGCGCCCGCCGGGCCTTCTCCAGGGCCTCCGGGCCCAAAGCCAGCCGCGCTCCGTCTGGAGCACAGATCCAGAGCCGTGGACCGCACTCGGGGCAACAGACCGGTTCGGCGTGGAAGCGGCGGTCCAGAGGGTTCTCATACTCCCTTCGGCAGGCCTCGCAGAGGGGGAAGCACGACATGGAGGTGCGCTCGCGATCGTAGGGGAGGGAGCGAACCAGCGAAAAGCGAGGTCCGCAGTTGGTGCAGGTGGTGAAGGGATAGCGAAAGCGCCGGCCGGAGGCCTCGTCCATCTCCCGGCGGCAATCGCCGCACACGGCCGCGTCGGGTGGAACCAGCGCCCTGCCTCGGGGGCCGAGCTCTGATGTCCTCACCTCAAAGGAGGTTTCTCCCAGGGGAGTCCGCGGTTCCAGGCTCATGCTTTCCAGGCTGGCTAGGGGCGGCAGCGAGGAGTGGAGGGCCTGGGCGAAGCGCCGCGGCGAGTCCTCCGTGCCTTCCACCTCAATGACCACGCCGTCCGGACCGTTCAGAACCCAGCCGGCCAATCCCATGCTCGTGGCGAGGCGGTGCACGGCGGGGCGGAACCCTACACCCTGGACAAAGCCGGTGCAGCGGATCCGCAGACGGGTCCGTCCGCTTTCTCCCCCTTCGGCGCCCTGGTTTTTGCTATTGAGATGGACCATTCCACCTCCCGGGGTGGCCGTAGGCTACCGCCGCGGCGATGAGAGGGCAAGCGCGCTTAAGCCCAAATTCCGCGATCGAAGGGTCCTTCCTGCGGCGGCGCAGGTGGCAGACGGCGGAAAAGCTTTATCTCCTGAACGGGGAGGGGCTTCTCCTTCGCGTTCCGCTGGCGGAGCCAGACGGAACGCTCGGTTTGCCTTTCGGGTCTTTCGCGTTCCGCTGGCGGAGCCAGCCGGAGCGTTCGGTTTGCCTTTCGGGTC
>Ga0078972_1006716_pt1 | contig 26779 bp, 23 predicted proteins | sample YelNatPaOPGAMG01_FD_67568 | JGI IMG/M metagenome (GOLD analysis project Ga0078972, IMG submission 67568) | Hot spring thermophilic microbial communities from Obsidian Pool, Yellowstone National Park, USA - OP-RAMG-01 (SPADES assembly) (version 2) | ecosystem: Environmental > Aquatic > Thermal...
ATGTGGGGAACCCCTATGGGGGAGGGAAACGTGTACATCCCCCGGTTCATCCTGGACTGAGGCCCTCTCCTCGGATCCCCACAAGCTTCGGGGTACTAAATTCGGGGTACTAAAAAAAAGACCGGTTCCGAAGAACCGGTCAACTAATGGGTATCGGCCTTATATAGTAAACTGGGAGGGGAACTATATGCAGCCGACACCTACATTATCGAACATTACTAGAAAAAATTTAGTCCTCATTTATCAAAATGTCAAGATAAAGGGAAACCCCGTAAGATTTTCCCTGTTCCATATAGAACCGTTTACTCACCTGGTAGTCTCCCAGGCGAAAACTGAATGTGTGTTCCCCTGGATCCAGGCTAAACTCGCCCTGGCTCAGGGAAACTGGTTTGCCATCGATGAATACGAGGGTTCCTAGGGGAGCATTGATATGCACGGTGGCTTCCTTTTTGATGAATGTGGCTTCCACGGTAACCACTTTACCTTTCTCCAGGGCTACTGTGGTCTGGAAGGGAGGAAATCCATCGATCTCCACTCTGAAGTTCCTGAGTCCTGGTTCTAGATTGATACTTCCTTCCTTCAGTTGCAGGAGTTGATCATCCAAAAAAATCCTGGCCTTTTCGATGGGAACAGGCCCTTTGGGTGATTTCACTGTAAAACGGACCTTCCCTAGATCCTTCCATAATGCGCGGACCTGCACCTTGAACTCTGCCTTGTATGCAGGTTCCGGTATTCCCTTCATGATAGGGAGAAAGGTGAAGAGCAGGGGAAAGGCGGCTTTTTCTACGGGCTTGTCGAGAATCGCCGTGTCGGGAGATAGGGAAAAGCCTGCCTTTGTCTGCAGGGGTATTTGAACGTAAAGTTTACGTTCATTGACGAAGGGTCGGAAGTACAGGAGAGTCCCCTCATAGGATTGGGGAGGGCTCTGGGGGGGGGCGGTAGGTGTAGGGGAAATTTTCCCATACAAGTAGAACGCATAGGTCCCCCGGTACGTTTGGGCCTCTTTAGGAGCTTCGATGAAAATTTCTATTCCTTTGAGGAGATCTTGTTCTTCCTCCAGAGCGATCAGCCAAAGATCCTCCAATTTTTGGGACAGCAGGGGAGATTCGGGGGCGCCATTTCCCATCCTGCTGGTTTGAAGGATTTTCCCCCGTACGATATCGGCTTCACTTTTCGAAGGGAATCCCGAAAGTGTCAGCACCCAAAGAAGGAATACCACTGATTTCCATCGTACCTTCATGGTTTTGGTTCGATCCTCTTCGGAAGTAATCGTTCCGGGTCTACGGGCCTTCCTTTCTGTCTTACTTCGAAGTGCAGATGGGGGCCCGTTGTAGCCCCTGTCATACCTACGGTCCCCACTATCATACCGGAATCTACCGATTGATTCAATTGTACCAATTTGGAATCCAGATGTCCGTAAACGGTTTCATAGTACCCCGTATGCTGTATGATCAGGTAGGACCCTAGAATAGGATCGGCGCCGCTTTCAATCACTTTTCCATCCCTTGCCGCATATACGGGGGAACCCCGGGGGGCTGCCAGGTCTATACCCGTATGAAAATGAGGCTGACCCGTTATGGGACTGATACGATTCCCATAGGAAGAAGATAGGGTACCCTGCCTCAGGGGAAAGACGAACAGAATCTGCAGAAAGAAAGCTCGTTCCACGGAGTGAAAACGCTCCTGGGCCAGGAAGTGAAACACTCGGCCCTCCACTTCAAGGGGAGGCCCTTCCAATTTTCTCCAGGAAAGCATAATTCGTTCCATCTGGTTCTTTGGGGTCTGGGGAATGAACAATCCTGCCTGGTTTGGGATGAGGAGTCTACGATTCCCTAGGGGAAGCACGGAAGACTCGAGGGAATTGAGGGTAGCTATCGATTCGTAGGGAAGATTGAACCGGGCGGATAGCGAGAATAGGGTATCCTGCTCCCCCGGCTGATACTGATAGATGATAAGGGGGGGGAGGGGTTGTCCCTGTTTGGTACTTTCGTAGGAGCGGGCCACATCTTCCTGCTGTTGCCGAAATAGGGGATCTTCCAGTGTCAACCTACGGATCCAAGGATAGTCGGCGAAAAGGGAGGGGAGGAAAAGTACTCCCCCCAGGATAACCCATCCTAATTTACCGCTGTTTCTCATGGTACCTGTAAAAACCTAGACCGAGGGTAAAGATAAACAGGAGAAAAATACCGATGGCAATCTCCCCGTAGCCCGTTTGATAGGATCGAAACGCTCCAAGCAGCAACAGAACCTCCATCACGACGAATCCGGTTTTTCGAACTCTCCTCCACAGTTCCTGCGATAGCTCCCCTCTGGCGGTGTTTTTAAAGACTCTCAGGATGCGAAGGGAAAGGGGCATCAGGATACTCGTTCCCAGCATTGTTATCACCAGGATCCCATAGAAAGAAGGATAGGTAGTGGATAGGTACCATAGAGGAATCACGATGAGGCCTAAAGCGAAAAGCAGGATCATGAGAAAGAGGGCTACCTTTCCCAGGGTGGAGAAAAACCATCTGTAGCCGAGGATGCAGTTATGGAATAGGCTGAAAAACCTATGGCTTTGTTTTCGTAGTTTCAAGGGCTTCTCTTGCTTCACGGTAGAGTTTCGCTTCCTGGGTTTTCCCTGATTTTTCGGCCGCCTCTTCCAACCGTTTGAGGGATCGGTCCATCCCTCCCCGGTGATTCAGCGACCGGTACACGAGGAAGGAACGGGAATAGAAATCGAAAGCTTCTGCATAATTCCCTGCCTTTTCCTTCAAGAATCCCAGCAGCAGAAGGTCCTGGGCTATCCCCAGGCTGTTCTCCATCTGTTTGTCGTACTTGAGGGCCGTTTCTCCGTCGGAAATCGCCTCTTGGAGATTGCCCTGGTTTTGTCGGATCAGGGCGAGCAGGTAATAGTTAGAGGCCAATTCCCCGAAGTTTTTCAGTTCGAGGTTGATGGTGGCTGCCTGGGAAACCGCCTGCTCTGCCTCGATGAACCGTTTAAGTCCCTGCAGAGCTGCACCGAGGTTGTGGTAATATACCCCATGCTCCACAGTCCAGGGAGCGGTCTTCGGGATGTACCCCCTATACTCTTGAAGCAGACCGTAGGCCTTTGCAAAGTCTCCCCGTTGGAGGTGAATCCCCGCGAGATGGTTTGCTGTTTGGAGGATAAAGCGACTCTTTCCGCTCGCCCTGGCGACATCCAGCGCAAAGGAAATGTGGGCTTCTGCATCCGTAGGCATACCCATCTGCAGGTATGTTTTCCCTATCGCGTTGTAGGATCCAATGATCCCTTCAGTATCATCCACTGAGGTAAAATAGTTCTTGGCCAGCATGTACAACTGAAGAGCCTGCGGGTAGTCCGCATCCTGGTAGTACCGGTTCCCAAACTCCATGTACTGGGTGGCAAGATTGCGTTTGTCGAATACTTCTTCCTTGGGCGGAGGTGCGGAAGAGCAGGAAGTGAAGCCGACAAGAATGACCAACGGAATCCAGCTTTTCATAATCAAAACTCCTCCATCCTAAATCCCTGCTGTGTGGAGGGGATGGGTTGTTTGGGAGGGATCCCTCCCCGAAGGAAGGGATTGTTCCGCAGGCCTTCCAGAACATCCTGCCCCTTACGGATCGCTTGTCTTCCTTCTTCCAGGGCCCCCAGGATACGGGGCTGGGTCGTGTTGAGGAAGGAGGAAAACTGACGCAACTCCGCCAGGTTGGCATGGACTTCCTTTAAGATTCCTTCGATCTGGTCGAACAATCGATTGTTATCATCCAAAAAGGTGGCGAGGGAACCTTTTGGATCGAGCAATTTTTGCACCAATCCTGTAGGATCCTTCAACACTTCCGTACCTTCCTTGAGATTGTTGGTGATCCCCGTAAGATTCTCGGTGATTCCTGTAGCGTTCGCCAGAAGCTGGTCGATGGACTGGCTCAAGCTTTTCGTGGTGAGGGCGATGTTTTCGGTGATTTTCTCTGATTGGCGAAGGGTGCCCGCTAGGGGACCGGAACCTTTCCCTTCCAAGGAAGTGGTGACATTCCCGAGAAGGGTATGGACAGAAACCAGTACCCGATTGAGGTTTTCCAGGATGGGGTCTATCTCTCCTAAGAGGCGCGTGACGGCGTCCTCTGTCTTGGGAATCTCCACCAGTTTTGCCTCCAGGAGGTACTTCCCTTCCGGGGTATCGAGGGACGGAATGAAGGAGTTCTCCGGCATGGGATCGGAAGGTTTCTTTCCCTGGTGAAACACGAGCCCACCTCCCAGGCCGAGGGGGCTGGATTGCAATTGCAACACCGAGTGCTCGTATACTTTCGGGTAGAAGGTGTCCTGAATGTAGAAATCGATCTCTACGGTGTTCTCGGGAGTGAGAGAAATCTTCGTGATCTTCCCAATGGTGAATCCCTTGAAGGTGATGGGCATCCCCACACTCAACCCATTGGCAGTGGGAAACCTGCTTTTGAAATAGTAGTTCTTTGCGAACCACCGTTGATTGATCCCCATCAGCACCAGCACCGTGGCTAGGAACAGTACCCCCACGATGACGAACACTCCCACGATTTGATTGGCAAATCGAATCTTGAACTTCATAGGCCTTTACTCCGTGTTTGAAGAATCCTGCAGCAGTTCCAGGATGTCTGTATCGTACACTGCGGCTTCGCTCAGGACCTCGGAAATGACTTCGATCACCTCCGGGTTCTTGCTCCGCACAACCTCTTTGAAGGACCCCTGCTCTACGATTCTTCCTGCTTTGAGTACCACCAACCGGTCTGCCAACTGGGAAGTCAGCTCCGGGCTATGGGTGGCGATGATGAGGGTTTTCCCCTCCTGTTTTTGCCCCTTCAGAGTTCGTAGAATCCGTTCTACGGTAACGTTGTCCAGAAAACTGGTCGGCTCATCCAGAAACAGGATGGAAGGTTCCAATACGAAGGCCCGAAGGAGGGAGATCAGTTTTCGTTCTCCAGCGGAAAGTTGGGCCGGTCGGAATTGGGGATCATCCTTGAACTCGAACTCGGAAAGAATCCGCCGAATCTTTCGGTCAAGCTGATCCATCGGAGTGTTTCGGCGATGGAACTGTAGGGGAAGAAGCAGGTTCTGATATACCGTTAGGTTGGACCACAGGGCCGAGTCCTGAAAGGCAAATCCGCTTTGGCTTCGAAACTCTAGAAGCTCCTTTTCACTCATTTTCGATAGGGGTTTCCCGTTCACTCGTACCACACCGGAATCGGGCAGTAGGATGCCCGCGGCCACTTTGAGCAGGGAGGATCTGCCACTTCCGGAAAACCCCATCACCACCGTGCATTGGTGAAGGGGAAAGGTGACCGAAATCGAGTCGAGAATTTTGGTTTCGCCTCCCCAGAGGCTCACTTCCTCCAGGGCTATTCCGTCGTTTTTTCCCTCAAACATAGTACACCAGTGTAATCACCGCATCGGCCAGGATACATAGAATGAAACTTCTACCCACCGCTTTGATGGCCACCTGAGGGATTTCAGTGGTGGAACGTTCCACCTTGAACCCATAGTAAGTAGCCGTGGTGGAAATTATGATTCCGAAGGCAACGCTCTTTACGAGAGAGGAAAGGACGTCCTGGGTTTTCAGGGTGTGGAGCAGGTTGAACAGGTACTCCTGCATCTGCAGGGGATAGATGAACTGGGTCACGAGGAAAGAGCCCAGTAATCCAAATAGGTTGAAATAGAGGTTCAGCAGGACCAAAGATATGGTGACTCCCAGGAAGCGGGGAACGATGAGGTAAGCGACAGGGTTGATACCGAAGGAGATATACGCTTCGATTTCATGGGATACGATGGCGTTCCCCAATTCCGTCGCAATAGCAGTTCCCGAACGAGCGATGATGATGAAAGCGGTGAGGATAGGACCCAGTTCCCGGGTAATAATGGTAATGAGGATCGTGTACACCAGTTTCCCCTGCCCGAAGTGGGGCAGGATGCTGGAGCCTTGCACGATGATTACCACCCCCAGGGCAAGGGAGTTGACGGCGATTACCCCCAGGGCTTCCACCCCTGTGAATAGGATCTGCATTACCAGAACTCGATACCCGTACCCCTTTTGCCGTCGTCGGATGAAGCGAACCGTTTGGACGAGGATCTCCCAGAAATATCCTGCCGCATAGAAAGCCTGAGATATGCTGGTCAAGACACGGTTACCGATGTGATCCAGGAACCTGCTCATACAGGTAGTATACCACAAGAGTTTGGAATGAAGGGTAGGGCAAAATGGTCCTCGATCCACATTCCTTCGGAAGACCGTCCAAGGGATCGGTCTGGGATGGAAGGGCCATGGAAATCCGATCCTGCACTGATCAAAAGTCCCAGTCGTTCTGCCAGGGCTACCCACTGGGAGCCTTCCATGATCGTCACCCTCGGGTGGTAAGCCTCCAACCCGTCGATTCCTCTGTCCCTATACGATCGAAAGGTCCTTTCCTCTTCCTCCGGTTTCAGGTAGAGGGTAGCGGGATGAGCGACGATGGCTTTCCCTCCCGCCGAGTGGATCAGGTCAATTCCTTCCTCAAGGGAAGGGGCCTTTTTCCGGGCATAGTAGGGACGACCCGGTGAGATGAACCGATGGAAGGCATCCTCGATGGAATGGGCAACTCCCTTCTGCACGAGGTATTGGGCTATGTGGGGTCTGCCCACGATATCTCCTCCCGCCAACTTCTTGATCTCCTCGTACTCTACAAGAATCCCATCGGCTTGCAGTTTGGAAAGGATGAGAAGGTTTCTCTCCGTCCGATGCGCCTGCAGCACCTGGAGTTTTTTCCAAAAGGATCCTTTCCAGTCCCAGATTCCCAGACCCAGAAGGTGAAACTCTCCCCCTTCATAGTCAATTTCGATTTCTATCCCCGGTATAAAAGTAATACCCTTTTCTTTACAGGCCTTTTCCGCCTCCTCTAGGCCGTCGATCGTGTCGTGATCCGTGACGGCAAGGGCTTTCAAATGCAATAAAGCGGCTTCTTCCACCAGTTGGGTGGGCGAGTAGGTTCCATCCGAAGCGGTGGTATGGGTATGTAGATCGATCACGTGAACCATTGCACCGGAAAAATCCCTTTCCGTCAAGGCTTTGCATACCTCTTTGATTTATATTCTATCGTAGAAAAATGTTCCGTTTTTAACTCCTTTCGCCGATACTAGTAAGCGTGGAATACTCGCTTACTAAGGCTACCGTGGTACTCAATTCGACCCACGTGATTCATCAACCGATCACCGTAAGGGGAAAGAGAATCGCGGCTATAGGAAAGGTCGAAGGAATACCGATAGATCTCCAGAATGAATGCATTGTGTATCCTGCCCTTATCAATATCCACGATCACCTGCGGGGAGATTACCTTCCCCGGGTAGGTCCTCCGGAGGGAAGTTACTACCTGAATTGGTCCGAATGGGACAAGGATCTGAAAACCTCCACCGTATTCCAGGAACGGGCTCGTATCTCGTTAGAGGATTCTTACTTGTTGGGGGCCTACAAGAACCTTTTCTCCGGCGTGTGTACGGTGAACGACCATTTCCCCCATGAGTTCAATGAACCTTTCCTGGATAAACTTCCCATCCGTGTCGTTCGGGAGTATGCCCTTGCCCATGAGTGTTCCTCCTTCGATTTGAAGTGGGGGGATGGGATTCGAGTTGAACATCGAAGAGCTTTGAAGCGAGGCCATCCCTTCATTACCCACCTGGAGGAAGGATTCGATGCGGAATCCCAGCGGGGCGTGGAGGTGCTGACGGAGGCCGGCAGTCTGGATGAACATGCCGTACTGATCCACTGTATCGGCTTCTCCGATGAAGATATCCGAAAAGTCAAGAGGGCGGGTGCTCACGTGGTTTGGTGTCCCGCTTCCAACATGTTCATGTTCAACGTAACCTGTAAGATTCGCAAGATCCTTCGGGAGGGTGTGAATGTCAGTATTGGAACAGATTCCACCCATACCGGTTCCATCAACCTTCTGGAGGAACTCCGGTACGCCAGAACCCTGTACCGAACCATGTACGGGGAGGACCTTCCCGCCCGGACCCTTTTCGAAATGGTGACGCAGAATCCTGCCCGGGCGTTGCGTATGGGGGAGGTGATTGGTACCCTGGAGATCGGGAAATGGGCAGATATCCTGGTGGTGAAACAACGATATGAGGATCCTTTTGAAACTTTATTGAAATCGAACCTGGAAGACATCGAACTTCTAGTTCTGGCCGGGGTCCCTATCCTGGCCTCCGATCGATTTATAGCTCTTTTCCAGAGAAAAGAAAAAGATTATACTAGCATTGCGATGAAGGGGCATAGGAGAAAGGTCATAGGGGATCCCAATTCTTTACTTAAGCGGGTACGTACACAGGTGGGCTATCAAAAGGTGTTAGACTATATGCCGTTGCAGATATAATAGAGGAGAGTATGGCACCGAAGGCGATGACCTTTAAAGCGAACTCTGTCATCTATTTTAAAGGAGATATCAGCGACAAGATCTACATCCTCAAGTCTGGTAAAGTGAGCATGAACTCCGAAGATATCGAAACAGGCCAGGAGGTACGGGATCTTATCCAGACCGGGGAGTTCTTCGGTGTGAAGTCTGCCCTGGGGAAGTATCCGCGGGAAGAGAGTGCCGTTGTCCTGAGTGATGCGGAAGTGATCCAATTCACTGTGCCTGAGTTCGAACAGTTCGTTGCACAGAATACCCGGGTGATCATGAAAATGCTGAAGGTATTCTCCAACCAGCTTCGAAGGATCCATGCGCGGGTAAGCAGCCTCCTGGTTACAGAGGAAAAGACAGATCCAGAGAGTGGTTTGTTCGGGATCGGGCAGTACTATCTGAATAAAAAGATGTATGCCCAGGCTCTCTATGTGTTTCGTAGGTACTTGACCTACTACCCCTCCGGGAAGTTTGCCAAGGAAGCGGCCCAGAATATCGCTCTGGCCGAGCAGTACGCTCAGAAGTACGGTCAAGGGAAAGGACCTGAAATCGGATCAACCGCCTCGATTGCGGAGAAACGTCCTGCAGGGCCGACTCCACAGGCTGCCCGGGCGGAACTATCCGATGTGGCGAAAGTGTATTACAACGGCGTTAGTTTATTTGGGCAGGGCAAGTTCCAGGAAGCCCTGGAAGAGTTCAAGAAGGTGTCGGAACAGAAGGAAGACGAAGAGTATGCGGTGAAGGCCCTTTTCGATATAGGGAGGTGTCTCTACCAGTTGAAACAGTTCGACTCGGCTATCCGGCAATTTTCCGCACTGATTCAGAAGTATCCGAAGTTACCGGATCTGCCGGAAGCTCTCTTCTACATCGGACAGTGTTACGAAGAAAAGGGAGAATCGGATCGGGCAGTGGGTTTCTATAAAAAAATCCTCACCATGACGACCGAGGCCGATCCCGTACAGCGAAAGGTGAAAAAAGCCCTACGAGCATTGGAGGAAAAGTCCAAATGAACCTCAATTTGGCAGCCTTCGAGCGGTTCGCGGTTCGATTTCAGAAAGGGGATATCATCTTTGTGGAGTACGAACCGGGGGACAGTTTCTACCTCATCCAGTCGGGACGGGTTCAGATCTCCAAGATCATGGGGAATATCGAGAAAACCCTGGACATCCTCTATCCGGGAGAAATCTTCGGAGAGATGGCCATACTGGAGGAAGCTCCGCGGTCTGCCAACGCCATAGCCCTGGACAACGTGAAAGCCCTCGAGTTCAACCGGGCGAACTTCGAAATTCTCATGCGGGGGAATCCCGCAATCGCGTTGAAGTTGCTGAAACTTTTCACCAAACGCATCTACGATCAGAGGCGACGCTTCATGATCCTCACCCTGGACGATATACAGGCCCGGGTAATGGATGTATTCCTGATGCTTGCGGAAACCGACGCGGGAGGGCAGCAGGAAGGGGAAAAGCGGGAGTTCAAGACTACCATCGACGACATTGCCCATTGGGCTGGTTTACCTACAGAGAAGTGTAGGGAGGTGATCAACCATTTTATGAACCAACGACGGATCGAAGTGCTGCCGGATAGAATAATCGTAAAGAATCTGAACGAGTTTGCCAGGTTCGTGAACTCGCGGCGGAAGAACCTGGCAACGTAATAGAGTTCCGGAGAATCTGTGGCAAAGGCGCATCGCCAGTATTACTGGAAAACTCAGCGACATTTGAACCGTTACCGTGAAATCATCTCGGTTCTGCTCAAGTACGGTTTTGGGGACATCCTTCAGCATCCGAAAGTACTGGTTCGTCCAGCCAATGTGATACGGAACCTGAAGATTTCCCGCTGGGAGCGGATACGGAGAGTACTGGAGGAGTTGGGGATTACCTTCATCAAGTTGGGTCAGCTTTTAAGCAATCGTCCCGACCTTCTTCCTGCTGAACTGATCGAAGAATTGGAAAAGCTCCAATCCGAGGTCCCACCTTTCCCGACGGCCGAGGCGATTCAATTGATCGAGAAGGAGTATGGAGTACCCATCGAAAAGCGCTTCTTGGAGTTTTCGCCCACACCGATTGCCGCTGCCTCCATCGCACAGGTTCACACCGCTGTCCTTCCCACGGGAGAAGTGGTGGTGGTGAAAGTCCAGCGCCCAGGTCTGGAGGAGATCATTCGAACGGATCTGGAAATCATGCGGACCTTTGCCCACATCATTCAGGGCCTCTTCCTCAAGTCCGAGGCTATCAATCCCCTAACCATTATCGATGAGTTCGGCCGGTCCCTGGAGAGGGAGATAGACTTCTGGGTAGAGGCGGCCCATATGGAAAGGTTCGCCACTCTCTTTGCGGAGAATCCCCATGTGTATGTGCCCAAGGTTTACAAAGAGTACACCACGCGCCGGATTCTCGTAATGGAACGCATACAGGGTATTCGAATTACCGATATACCTGCGTTGCTTGCGGCAGGGAACCACCCCAAACGGATCGCCCGATTCGGTGCAGAGATCGTGTTGGAAATGGTATTCCGGCATGGGTTCTTCCATGCGGATCCCCATCCGGGGAATATGTTCGTTTTGGAAAACGACCGTATCTGTTTCCTCGACTTTGGGATGATGGGGGTGATCCTACCGAGGCATAGGGAAATCCTCAACGAGATCATGGTGGCCATGATCGACCGGGATGAGAGGCGGATGGCTAGAGGGCTACTGGAGTTAGCTAGCCGAAAAACCATCCCCAATCTGGCGCAACTGGAATACGATTTGTACGAACTTCTGGAACTGTACGGGAATCGTCCCCTCAAAGAGATCCGTTTGGGAGAACTCATCCAAAAACTCCTGCGGTTGATCCTCTTTTACCATATACCCTTGCCGCAGGGGTTCTTTTTGCTTTCGAAGGCCTTGATCACCATCGAAGGAGTAGGGCTGCAGTTAGACCCCGAGTTCAACCTACTGCTCCAGATGGAACCCATCGTAAGAAAGATGTTCCGGATGGAGTTCTCGCCCGAATCGGTATTGCAGGAAGTGAGGCGGCAGTCCCTACAGGTGTTCTCCCTTCTGAAGAACTGGCCTTTCGACCTCAAGGAGATCCTGGAAAAGGTAAAGGAAGGTCGGCTGGTTCTTGAACTGGATTCCAAGAACCTCGTTCCCATTCTCCGGGAATGGGATATCATTTCCAATAGATTGAGTTTTTCCATCGTGCTGGCGGCCCTGGTGGTGGGGTCTTCCATCGTGATCAACGCTAGGGTGCCTCCCCTTTGGGGTAACCTGTCTGTCATTGGAATCGTAGGGTTCCTGGTGGCAGGGCTCATCGGATTCTGGCTGATTCTATCCATCCTGCGAAAACAGAGGATGTAGAAAGAAAAAAAGCCAGAAGTGGGAATCGAACCCACGACCCACGCTTTACGAGAGCGTTGCTCTGCCCCTGAGCTATTCTGGCTTGTCTAAGCGCTTTTCCGGGATATTACCAAACCAAGCGAAGGGATGTCAATTCAACGCGCACGGGACGAAACTTGCCTCCCCTATTCCATAGGGCTTTCAAATCCTCGGTGCTTCGTCGGGCCGAATGGGTTTTCCATCCTTGTACACCAGAAAATATAGATCCGGTGTCTGGTTGTAAGGATTGATCCCCAAGGTCCCGATTCTCTGTCCCTTTTCCACAAGATCTCCCGGTTCAACATTGGTGGTTTCGTTTCCCGCGTACACATAGAGGTACCCTTGATCGGATTGAACGATCACCACTTTGCCGAATCCCCGATAGGGGCCGACCCAGGCAACTTTCCCGGATGAGACAGAATATACAGGATCTCCCGCCTTTCCCTGAAAGGAAATGCCCGCTAGTTTTCCAGTAAGTTCCTTGCGGGTTCCCGGATGAGGCCAGTAAATGTTCTTCGTCTGGCCAGGATCCTGTTTGGAAAGATTCTCTTTGGAAAGGCTTTCTTTGGAGAGCCCCTTTTCCTTTGAGCTCGCCAAGCCGGACATCATGGGTGCCGTCGAGGGAGGGTCTTTCTTCACCACAGTTTCCTGAGGTGGAGTGGAGGATGGCTTTTCCTTCGTCGGTGGGGGGACTTGAGGTATTTCCGAAGTCTTCGCGTTTTCCAGGGGCTTCGGAACATAGAGAGTGTCTCCCGGTTTGATGAGAGCCTGAGGGGAAAGATTGTTGAGGGAAAGGAGAAGTTCCACCTTGATCCCCTGTTTCCGGGCAATCCCATACAGAGTATCGCCCTTCTGCACCACGTACAGGTTGGGGATGAGGATCTGGGTTCCCACCCGTACCTTGGAAGGATCGGTAATTCCATTGGTTTTCAGGATTACATCCAGGGGAACTTTGAATTGTCGAGAGATGCTGTAGAGGGTATCTCTCTCCTTGATCTGGTATTGGAAGCCTTCCTGGGCGGGCAAGGGGAGAGAAAAAAGGAAAAAGAGCATGAGAACGAGGAGTCCCGCCAGACCGATGTATCCTGATGCAGCATTTTTCATAGGTATTAATACCATCGGTGTTAAAGAGAGTATCTTTTAGATGAAAGAAAAGAGATTTCCAAGAAGTTTGGTTTTGCGGTAAGTACCGTACCTTGAATCTGCACTGAAACTTAATGAATAGGTTACAGGGGAAAGTCGATTCACTCGGGCTGGGGGGACTTGAACCCCCGGCCTCTTGGTCCCGAATCTAATTGAGGCTGTCTAATAACCCAACTATTTTAAACCGACTCCCTGTTCCAAAATCTTTTTCCCAAAAGGGAATCGGATTTTATGGCCGAAGCCACAGATCCTTCGACTTTCAAGGACTGGCCAGACGGTCATACTCGGTAGCTTTCCATCATCCCAGGGCTCGCGGTCTCAGGATATCCCCCGCATACGGGTGTTCAACATGCCATCGCCCACCACTGAGTGCCTCCGTCCATCGCCAGCAACTCGCGGGCCTTATACCGGGCGATCTTTCCGATGTTCCTCGCCATCCTTACTAGCAGAAACTCCAGTGCCGCCTTTGCAAGGCCGCGTAGGTAGTGCTGTCGCCACCCCAGGTTCTTTTGGTCGTGTCCGTGCAGGGGCTCCACAATCCCCTGTCGCTTTCGATAGGTCTCGCGGCCTTCCGGACTTCGTAGGCGTTCACGCATGACCTCCCGATACGGTTCCCGGGTATCGTACACTACCCGTCGTTTCCCGTCCTTCGATTTTGTGCAGGCGGAGCGGACCGGGCACTCTTCGCATCCCATACCGACAAACACCCGTTCCGCATGCCCGTCCTCAAAGCACTTCTCGTGGATCAGCCGCATGGCCTTGCCTTGGGGACAGCGCATCGTCGTCCCCTCTGGATTCGCCTGGAACTTGCTTTTGTCATACTCGCCCCGCACCGGCTCTCCCCTGTCCACCACCTCCTGCCTCTTGTCTGGAACCAGGAAGGTCTCCCTTCGATCCTCCTCCATCCTACGCAGACTCTCATAGTCGCTGAAGGCCGAATCCGCTAACACCGTCTCAAACGCTTTCCCTGCATTCGTTTCCGCCGCATCAACCAGCTCGAACAAGTCCTCAGGACGATCCACTGTCTGCCTCGTGGCTACGGCCACGGTGACCCCATACCTGTCGTCCACCGCGCTTTGATGATTGTAGCTCGGAACACTCCGGCGATCCTTGTGCCGCATGAGCTTCGCATCGCCGTCGACCATGTTCACCGACGCCCCCTCATCCTCCAAGGACTCTAATGTCGCCAGAGCCTGGGCCAGCCGCTTCTCCTTCCGTTCCAGCTTCTTCTTCCGCTCCTCAAGGATCGCCGGATCCAGGGTGTCCTCCGGCTCCCGCTCAAGAAGCTTTTCCATCCCCTTCCGCACCCGCTCCAGCTGCTTCTTCGCCCGCACCCGATCCACGGTGTTCCGGAAACTCGCCTTCGCTTGTATCTTCTGCCCGTCAATCGCCAGGTTCTTGAACTCCACCATCCCCAAGGCCGAACAGAGCATCACAATCTGGGAAAACAGCCCAGGTAGCTGCGCCATGTGCCGTGTGCGAAACGCATTGAGCGTCCGAAAGTCGGGAACCTGATCGCCGGACAGAAACACGTAGTCGGCCCGAAGATCAAGCCCCTCCTCCATTTTCCTGCTGCTCATCACCCCGATCAGATAACTGTAAAACAACACCTTCAACATCATCTTAGGATGATAGGCCGGTTTCCCCTCCTCCTTGTAGCACGCGTATATCTGCTCGAGATCCAGTCTCTCTACCACAGCATCCACGATCCTCGCCGGATGGTCTTCTTCCAACAACTGCGCAGGCACAAGCTGCCGCATCACGCTCTGGTGCTGATCATACGTTCGAAACTTCGGCATATCCCCCTCCCGTGCTCATTATGCCGTAAAAGGGCTTCTATTGGAAGTTACAGGACATCCTCTATTATAATCAATCAAACGATTATTCCTTTGATGCAACTTATACATCCTATAAAGATTATTCAAAAATAACTCTCTATAAAAATGGTGTTTTAATTTGTGGGAGAGAACCGTAACAATTGTTGTCCGACAGCGTTCTACCCAATATGGGGTAGAACGCTGAATAAAAGCGTATTTAGAAGTGTGTTAAGAATCCTCATCTCTTCATCTTCTCGTCTATCCAGTCGAAAATCCGCTGACTGGCAAGGGCAAGGGAACCGGTCTGGACGTGAAGGGGTGCGGCTTCTTCTTCGGTGAAGAGGATATAGTCTTTTTCACAGGTGAGCGCATCGTAGAACCTCTTTGATTGGCCGAACTCTTCCGCTTCCGCATCGATCACCAGGGTGGTAGCTTTGATTCCCCCCACTCCTTCCAGGTTGGTGAAGGATTTCATGGAATCCAATAGCTGGGAAGGCGTGTTGACTCCGTGTTTCCACATGGTATCAGTCAGTCCCCAGAGAAGGAAGGGGCTCAAACGTCCTGCGATGCCTATAGTTGCGTTCAAGACCGCGGGACTCGTATGGTAGAGGGAGATAAGTTCCGGGCTGTACTCCTTTAACTTTGTAAAAAACACTTCTCCCCAGTCGACTATTCCGGGGTTCACGATGAGGATCCGTAACCGCGGTTCATGCGCTGCCGCACGACCTGCGAGAAATCCGCCCATACTCATCCCCATCAGCATAATCCCCTGTGGATCCACCTCGGGACGTGAGGATAGGAAATCTACCACAGGCCGGATAAAGGCTTCCCAATCGGGTCGGAAAGGAAGGTTATGTCTACGCAAGGCCTGTCCGTTCCCTGGGCCATCGATCAGCAGGCAATGGTATCCGCGGGTTACCGCTTCATCGGCGATGTATGTGCAGTCTTCCGCCCAGGCATCCCGGCCCTGGTGAACGATAAGGGTGGGCGCCTTACCCTTTGCCCGGGGGGAGCGGTAGAAGTATCCCGTAAGGGTGACCCCTTCATAGGGAACCGACACAACCTCCATGGGAGTTTCCAGGAGTACCTGCGACTTGATGAAGCAGGCTATCTCCCGTTCGGTAAGTTCCTTAATTTCTGGCGATCCGGGATGCATGTGCCGGTGCATCGTGGCTCGGTAGTAGGAGGCTGCCCGCAGGTACGCTTCGCCTGCACTTTTACGATGCCCCTTTGACCGTAAAGAATCACCCAGGGCATGGAGCCGTTCCGCTGTTTTCCGCCACTCCCTGGACCAGCTTTCCGAATCGTCCTTTTTGATCCGTGAAGCGGTTTCCAGGCATTCGTTGATATCGGTCATCTTCGTCCACGCTTCTCCGAGATAGAAAAGAAGCACCTGATCCAGGATCGGATCCGCCATCATTCCCAGTTCGTACCACTTCTTGGGGGTCGGCGTGGAGGGGGGCCGGCTGGTATGGCGGACAATGACAAGCGTACCGGCGAGTACGAGCACCAGCGCGGGTATTATGAAGAACTTTCTATTTAGTTTCGTTCCGGTGGATCTCATTCTTTCCTCCCTGGTTAATGATGTTTTGCCTATCTACTCTCGAAAAGTTTCTGAATATGTTCTTTTACGAGGTTTCGTTGGGCTTCAATTCGTTCGGCGGGAATCCAGTCGATGTACCGGGATAAGAGAAGATCCAGATAGTACTCTCGCTGCCCCGCGCCTCCCAGATCGAATCCCACAAGAGAACCGATCTGGAAGGGAAGGCAGGTGGAAAGGACCGCGTATAGCATCTGGAGCACTCGCATAGTTGCTTCCTGGCTAGAACACCTGGGATTCTCCTGGAGGATTTTTTCGACTAGAACCTCGATGGAGGAGGAAAATTGGTGTAGAAAAGTGGTACGATACTTTGGAGCTATTTTTTCGTTGAAGAGTAGCGCCTGTACCAGCCGGGGATAGCGCTGGATCCCTTCCATCAGGAAGGAGAAAAGGACTTTCAGGAGAGAGTGGCTGTGCAATTCCGGCAGAGACAACAGATGATGGATATCGAAGGAAAAGTGCTCTAAAGCGGTTTTGAAGGTTTCTTCCAGGAGATTCTCTTTTGTTCCAAAGTAGTAATTAATGGAAGCCACGTTTACGCTCGCCTCTTTTGCCACGGACCGGGCAGTAACGGAAGAGATCCCCCCTTTCTCTATACAGGCAATGGTGGCCTCTATGATTCGGGCTTTCACCGCGTCACGTTCCGCGCCCATCATCTCCTCCTGTTATCTCTGTTGGCCAGCTTACTGAGCATATGTTTTAAACAATTGTTTTGTCAATATGTTTTAAACAGATGTTTAATGCTTACAATGCTTCTTGATTTTCAGAGTTACGTTGCATAACCTGTTATAGGAGGAGGTGGAAAGATGCGGTCTATAATTAAGCTATTCGCGCTTAGTGCATGTATGGGAGTCTGGGCGTTCTCTGGAGGTGCAACCTTCGGCCAGGTTCCCTTTGAACGGGATCAGTTCCAGACAGCCCAGGGGCCTCTGGAGATCACCTTTATCGGACATGGAACCCTCATGTTCTCCTGGAACGATCGGGTGATCCATATTGATCCTGTGGGGCAGTATGCGGACTATTCAAAGTTGCCGAAAGCGGACCTGATTCTGATCACCCATGAACATGGGGATCACCTCGATCCAAAGGCGATCGAGCAGATTTTAAAACCTACCACTTCCATTGTGCTGAACCCGAACTCCGCGGCAAAACTCGGGAAAGGGAAGGCTATCAAGAACGGGGAGACGATCGAAGTACTCGGCATTTCGATCCGGGCGGTACCCGCCTACAATACCACGGCAGGGCGAGATCGGTACCATCCCAGGGGAAGGGACAACGGGTATGTGCTCCAGTTTCCCGGTTTGTCGGTGTATGTCGCCGGAGACACGGAGGATATCCCGGCGATGAAGGACCTTACGGGAATCGATATCGCCTTTCTCCCCATGAACCAGCCCTATACGATGACTCCCGCCCAGGTCGCTTCCGCGGCGCGGGTAATACGACCCAAGGTTCTCTACCCCTACCATTTCGGGGATACCCCCACCCAGGAGTTGGTGGCTTTGTTGAAAGAGGAGCGAGGGATCGATCTCAGAATCCGAAAGATGAAGTAGTGGGATACTTTCAGGCTCAGTTTGCGAGATCGGAGTGGGCTGGGTGTGAGTGGATGAGGTAATGAATGGTCGGGGTTCAGGGTGAGGTAGGAACCTTGAGCCCCTGTTGACCAAGAGCGCCTGGGTTGATCTCTTGGATCTGAAGGATTGTCTTCTTGAGATCCTGTTCAAGAGCCTCTGTAGACCCGGAGGGAGCCAGGAAAGAGGGAAGGAGTCGGGTGATTGTGAGCTTTTCCGAGAGAAGCCGAGCCCGATGCACCAGAGCGTCCTCCAGATTTTCCCGCTCCCAGGGGTTCGTGAACAGTTTCGTTGCCTGGGTGAGTAAGGAAAGGTCTTTCTGGAGCTTCCCCCTCTCCAACAGGTAAAAGCGAGCTGCCTCGGGATTTACCGCAAGCTCCAACTTCTCCGCCTGTTCCAGGTAGTGGAGGGCTCGAGAGGGGTAGGAAGCCTTTTTATAGGTAAAGTAGGCATTCAAGAAATTTTCTTCCTTCCGGTATGCCTCTGCTACTCTCTCTGCATACATCCGGTAGGCTATCGTATGGAACTGTGCCAGGATTCGGTACCGTACCCTGTGAATGAGGGAGACGAGGGCTTCTCCCAGGCCTTGTTTAGGTTTGAAGGATTCGAGGTTGGCAAGACCCTGGTAAGTATCCCGCAGCAGTTCGTGGATATCCATCAAATGGCGGTCCTTCGAGGTCCCGAAGTAGTACATCCACGCATAATCCGATTGTTCCAGCAGTTCCTTCCCCAGGGCGAGGGCTTTTTCCAACTGCCCGAACTTGCGGTACAGGTTCGCAAGACTCAACCGTGACAGGGGAGTCTCGTCCACCTGTTGGGCCTTCAGGTAGGCAGATTCGGCCAGGGGAAAATCCATCCTCCCCTCGTACAGGTCTCCCAAGGAAAGGTAGCCAGGAGCTCTTGGTTCGAGGGAAAGGGAATGTTCGGTGGCACTGAGAGCTTCCGCATAGTGGTTGAAGCTCTTTTCCAGAATGGCAAGGTTGTAGTAGGCGACAGAGGCAAATCGGGTGTCCCGTTTGTGCAGGGCATCCTGGATCGCCAGTCGGTAGTATCGCTTCGCCTCCTCGTACTGGTACAACCCCGCGGAGATGGTGCCCAGGGTCATGCATAGCCTGCGATCGGTTCCAAATCGCTTCACGGCGGCCTCCAGTAAAGCTTTCCCCTTCTTCAACTGGTGGGTTTTGAAATAGATCCAGCCAAGGTCGGCTGCGGCATCGAGGGAGTCGGGCCGTTTTTCATAGATTCGTTCATAGTACTGCACCGCCAGATCTGCCTGTTCCAATTTGCCGTAGGTCACCGCGATACGGTTCCAAAGTTGCACGTTATCGGGGCTAAAGGCTTCGGCTTCCCGGTAGGCCTGAAGGGCAAGGGGATACAATTCACCCTCGGACAATAGATCCCCCAGGGCGATCCCTATCTCCGGAACCCGGGGGAATAATCGTTTCCCCTTCTGGAGAACCTCCAGGGCCCTGTCGGTTCTGCCCTTTTCCTGAAGGGCTTTCGCATATGTGAGGACTTCCTGGGGATCCGTGAACGCAGGTTCTGTCTGTGCGCTGGGAGCAGGTCCACTGGGAAATCGGAAGCTGCGATCTTCCTGGGAATACCCCTGGGGTGGAAAAAGGATAAGGGGAAGGATAAGGGCAAGAATACGGACAAGGGGATAGACAGGGGGGTGTTTACTCATCGGAGGGGCCTCCGGAAGGTAGCGGGATGGATATACGGTAGGATACGGTCCAGGGGGCGGGCTCCTATCATGAGTTCTTTACGGGTCTCCCGAAGTAGGGTGAAAAAGCGTCGGCATTCCGGGAGGGTGAACTCTTTCCCAAAGCGAGCCTGCTGATACAGGTTGAATAGCTCCCTCATCTTTTCCTGGACATGGATCAAGGAGCTACGACTCTGGAGAAAAGAATCCACCCCTTCCTGTAGAGATTGGTCTGCCGAGACCGAAAACCCGAAGGCGGCTAGATCCTGTAAAAAAGCCCAGAAGCTTAAGGATACTCTTTCCCGGAAGGATCGGTGGAGGAGACCTTTCACTCGATACCGGAATCTGTAAAGAAGAAGAGCACCAATTCCTATCGGGAGGATCGTGATTCGTACGATCTTTTCGAGGGTTCGGTAGAAGGAGCCTGTATAGCGTACGGGAAGCGCCGGGATTTTCTGGGCGGAGGGGGGAGGCTCGGTCTCTAGGGGGTGGGAGAGGATTTCCCGGAGCAGGTGGGTGAAGGTCGAGCGCTTCATCTGAGCCCCAGGAATCGGCTGTTCCCCCGGAGCAGGAGTGCGGGATGTGGGATCGAAATCGACCCAGCCGTACCCTGCGAAGTATACCTCGACCCAAGCATGGGCCATGTCGGAGTGAACGGGGTAGTATCCGAAGAGTTCCATTTCCGGATCGATAAAAAATCCGATAGCTACCCGTGCGGGGATCCCCAGACTCCGACAGAGTAGGGCCATGGAAAAAGCAAAGTACGAGCAGTAACCCTTTTTCCCGGTAAACAGGAAGTAGGCAAGTTGGTCTCCATCGGGTGCCTTGCCGGGCTTCAGGGAATAGTAGTAGTCGTATTTCAGGTAGTCTGCAATGGCCTGCACCTTATCGTAGTAGGTCTCGATTCCACGGGTAATTTCTTCCGCCAGTGCCCGAAGCCTCCGGTCCTGACCATACTCTGTGTAATACGCGAGGGTTCTTGCATCCATACCGGGCCCTTTCACCTCGGAAAGTTCCAGGGGGAGAATCGTAAGGGCCATCGCTTCTGCCTCATACACCCGTGAAAAGGAGGACTGCGGCCAATTGCGGTAGGGGGTCAGTCGGATGGGATAATCGAGGGATAGGAGGGCGCTGGGGTCGAGGTTCAGGAGGTAGAGCCACTGCGTTATGGGTTTCCGACCCTTTGTCTCCCGTAGGGGAAAGCTTAGGGGATAAGGCGGGACAGTCTCGGAAACGGTGGGATCTGGACTGTGGGAATCCTTGTAAAACCCCCGGCCAGGCACGTACCCTTCCAGAAGGTACCGTTTTAGAAGGTATCGGTCGATCGGTTCGGAACGACGGTAGAGTAGCACCAGGTCCTTCGTCTGCCTGATTTCTGTTTCGAGGGTGAGGTAATGGGTAAAGTCGAAACGGAACAGTTCCGCCTTGAGGAGGCCGCCCCTGGCTTGAAGGGATGAGGCTGTGTATCGATCGTAACTGAGGTACAGCACAAGGGATAGAACGAAGATGAGCTGGATTCCCTTACGGATCACGAGGAAAGCCTTCGGGGGAACCTTACCGACCTTGTCGCCCGGGGGAGTCGGCGATAAAAGCGATGGCTTTTTACCAGCATCTTCTCCTTTAGTTGCGGAAACTTCCTCCGAAGTTCTATCTTCCTCGGCGGTCAGAATCAAAAGCACCAGTTCTCCGAGAAGGAAGGCGGAAACGGAAATGGCGAAGGGGAGGGGATGGGGATAAAGGCGAAGGCGAAAATACCCTTCGGTGAAGAACAAGGCTCCCAGGATCGTCCCTCGAAGGGCCGTTTCCAACCCCCTCAGTACAGGAACTCGCAGGAAAAGAACCGTACTGACGCTCAGGAGCTCTACGGGTAGGATCATGAAAAAAAAGATTCGATCGAGGGATAGGAGCGCGCGGTCCCACACTACATCGGATGATCCCCACCCCCCCCAGAGGAGGACTCCTTTACAGAGGTAGTACAGGAGAATGGGTGCGGCACTCACTCCGAGGAGGGGAGGGATCAACCGGGTAGGGAAAAGTCGCTCAGATAACCGATCGAATAGGAGCCCTGACCCTAGGGACCCTGCCCAGAGGATCACGATCGCGCTCGGGGGTAGGAACTCCCGAAAATGTAGGTACCCGTGGTAGAAAAGATAGAGCCAGAGGAGGTTTCGGAGAGAAAAGGAAAGGACCGAGAAAGGTCTAAAGGGGTTACGCATGGGGGAGCCCCTTACTGGGATCGATCAGGATTACCTGAGTGGACATTGCCTTTAGTGGGGTATTCGGCCCTTCGAGGGTAAAGGAACTCCAGGGCTTGTCCCCCGCATTGATCTTAGGCAAGGGAAGCGCTTGGGTGCCAAGTGAATCGAGGAAGAGGAATAGTACTCGTGTAGGATAGCCTGCGGCAGAGGCAACAGGGCGTGAGGATCCACGCTTTTCAGTTCCTCTAGGGGCCCTCCCTGGCAAGGGGAAAGGGGGTGAGTCCATGGGTGAGGATCCACGAGTTTCATTCCCTGTAGAAGCCCCACGAGGGGCGGCGGGCGGAGTTTGCATGGAGGGCTCCGGGGCTAGTCTTGCCAGGGCTGCAAGGCCGGGCTCTGGATGCCCCGCTTCCAGTTCAAGCACGGGAAGGGTAAACCAGAAGTCCTCTGGTCGATCGGATGAGGCGGGAGGGTTCGTGGAAAGGAGAATCCGTTTGCCTGCCTTCGATAGTTCAGTCAGCACCCGCGCTACTATCGAGGCCATCAGGTCCACCGCGGGAAGATGGAGTGTAGCGGGAAGCTTCGGGGGAAGGGAGGGATCGAAATGCAGGTGGAAGGTGTCTAAGGGAGGAGGATCCTGTTCCCCGATTCGGAAGAAAAGTTCACCACTATGGGCATACAGTTTCCAATGGAGTCGCCGGATGTCGTCTCCGGGTTGGTACTTTCGGATCTCCAGTTCTTCGAGGGAGGTGGTGGGAAATCGATGTTCCCGAATCCGCAGGCCTCCCCTTTCGGGAAGCGTCGGCAGGATCGAGGCAGGGTAGGGCGCGGGCAGGATCAGTAGATGCTCCTCTTCTGGCAAGGGCATCTCGAGTTTGCAGAACCCAAAACAATCCTCTACCTGTAGGTAGCCTACGGGGCCCCGATAGTCCCCCCGTTGGGGAGGAGTCGGGGTGAGGGTGAAAGAGGGATCTTTCGGATCTATCCGGGTCGCCCAACTGTAGGTCCTGCCCTTGCATGCGGTAACACGATAACAGAATCGGAGCAGCACGCAGGGAATGCGGTTGAATCCCCTCAATAGGGAAGCGGGCAGGGAAACCTGGAAGGTAAGGGGAGTTCCGGCAAAGAGGTAGCCGGTGGGATGGGTCAAGGTCAGGTGCCGAAGGAGGTGATCTTTTTTCCTGTAGAGAAGTGTAGAAGCGAAACTTGAAAAGACTAAGGCACACACCCAGAGGGATCCCATACCGAGCCCCCACAGGATGGAAGCGAGTTCCTTCCGGCAGATCCCCACTGTAGCCAGGAGGATAGAGAGGGCTCCGAGGATTAAGCCGCGGAGGGTAAGGTGTATCTGTACGGTTCGGGTGGCCATACGCCACTTCCTTTTTCCGGTAAAGCCCTGTCGCAAAAGCACTGGGTTAGGGAATACCCGCCTTCTATCAATAACTTCTATCAAAAACTCGCCCGTAATGGAAAAAGTCTCTAAGGGGCAGCCTCCTTTATTAAATGAAGGACCGCTTCCCGGATGAAAACCCGCGGGTCCAGATGGGGATCCCGAACCTGGATGCGATGGGCCAACACAAAAGGAGCGAGGGTAACTAGATCCTCGTCGGTAACGAAACTTCGCCCCGAGAGTGCCGCCAAGCCACGGGCGGATCGAAGGAGCATCAATCCCGCCCGGGGGGAGGCTCCCAGCTCGATCCCCGGATGGGTACGGGTGGCTTGAAGGATTCGCTGCACCATCGCGAGGATTTTCGGGTCAACATACACCTGGGCTATTGTGCGTCGGGCTTCCACGAGCTCTTCCACCCTGCATACGGGTTGTAAGAGGGGAACCGTGGCTCCGGGATCCTTCTGGTACACCGAAATTTCGCTCTCGGGATCCGGATAGCCGATGGATAAGCACAGCATGAACCGGTCTGCCTGCGCCAGGGGTAGAACATACGTCCCTTCTACATCCACCGTGTTCTGTGTGGCTATGACGAAGAAAGGATTCGGAAGGGGGTATGTAGTGAGTCCTACCGTAACCTGTCCTTCGGCCATGGCTTCCAGCAGGGCGGATTGCACCTTAGGGGTGGTTCGGTTCAATTCATCCGCCAGGAGAATGTTGGTGAAGATGGGGCCAGCCTTGAAATCGAAGGAACGTGTTTCCGGATTGAATACATCCACGCCGGTGATGTCGTAGGGAAGCAAATCCGGAGTTCCCTGTATCCGACGGAATCTACCTCGAATGAGGGCAGCTAACGCCTTTGCAACGGTGGTTTTCCCTAAGCCGGGAAGATCCTGGATCAACACGTGACCCCCTCCCAATAGGGCGGAAACCAGAAGGGTGAGGAACTGCTCCTTTCCTAGCAGGATGGAACCAAGTTCCCTCAGGAGGGTTTTCCCTAAGGCGACTGCCTGCCTAAAAGCTTCTTCTTTCAGGGTGGTCCGGGAAGCTTCCATCGTGTGCAGTGTACCACAGTAGGGCTACCAAAGGTAGTGGACGTAAGGCTTGATCCGTTTTTCGTACAGTTCTTTCGCCCTTCTATGTTCTTCGGGTGTAAGAGGGGGCAGATCGGAAGCCTTGATATTTTGCGCGATCTGTTCCTTCCGGGATGCGCCGGGAATCACACACCCTACCTCAGGGAAATCGAGGATCCAACGGAGAGCCGTCAGGGCCAGGGGCCTTTCCGGGGTGGTGATCTGCCGTTTCAGCTCCTCTGCCGCCTGCAGGCCGATCTCGTACGGAACTCCGGAGAAGGTTTCCCCCTTGTCGAAGAGTTGTCCATTCCGGTTTGCCTGCCGGTGATCCTTCGGATTGAACTGAGTTTCCCGACTGAACCTTCCCGTCAGTAGACCGCTTGCCAGGGGGACCCGCACGATGATTCCGATGTTCCGTTCTTTCGCCAGATGAAAAAACAGATCCTTCGGCCGCTGACGGAACAGGTTGAAAATGATCTGAACGGTAGCCACGTTCGGATAGTCGATCGCCTTGATGGCTTCCTCCACTTTCTCCACGCTTACCCCCAGGTATTGTATTTTCCCCTCTGCCTTCAATGTATCGAAAAGGTCGAACACTTCTGGCCGGTAGTACACGGGAGTGGGGGGGCAGTGAAGCTGCACGAGATCGAGGGTTTCGAAGCCGGTGTTCCTTAAACTATCCTCCACGAATTTCCGGAGCGCCTGGGGAGTGTAGGCTTCTGCGGTATGGGGGGAAAGCCGTCGACCGCACTTGGTAGCCACATACACCCGCTCCTTTCGCTCTCTGACCACTTTGGCAACGGTACGTTCGCTTCGCCCATCGGCGTACACATCCGCCGTATCGATGAAGTTGATTCCCGCATCGATCGCCGTGTGAAGAACCTGCTCCGCATTCCGCTCATCGAAGGGTTCTCCCCACCTTCCTCCCACCTGCCAAGTGCCGAGGGAGATTTCCGAGACCTTCCATCCAGTTTTTCCAAGGGTTCTGTACTGCATGGATAAAAGGATAATCCAATGAGAGAGAATAGGCAATCCAGAGAAACCTACTAGAAGGTGAGGACAAAATGGGAGACATATTATTGGGTCTGTACTCGAACTCTCCACTCCATCCCCTCGAATGTGGAAGCATCGGGGTTGGAATAAGTAATCGTATTCGATTCTAAATCAAGCATTCCCTTCACGATATTCCACCCTTTTTGGAGGGTTAAGTTATTAAAGGTTTCAGTACCTCCCTCGGTCGTGCCATTAAGGGTAACTCCATCTTTGGTTGAATAATACTGATAGAGGAGAGTATATCTATTTTCCACCTCTTGTTTACTTTGATAGAGTTCCGCCACATGATACCCTATCGGTTCTCCCTCACTAGTACTGTATACCTGAATGTATAAGCGAGCGAACTGGGCATCCGGGGGTCCACTAACGGTAACTCTACTGCCAAACAGGTTTTCCGCGTTAGATAGTTGTTCCCCCGTGACCTCGAGGGGTGTAACATAGGTAAAAGTATTTTTACCCAAGGGAGTGTACAACCGAGTAGATTGAGACCCTAGGCCGTATTCAAGAACAATTCTGTAATTTTCCGTGAACTCGAAATCACCACCTTCGAGAGTTTGCATGGCTTTTCCGTTTAAGAGTACTTGACCCGATTGCATATGGGCAGTCCAAACCAAATCCCCCGGAGGGGTTGTGGAACGGTATTCAATTTTCTGAGTCGAAAACCTGTACAGCGCTACCATCTGATTCCAGCCCTGAGCTAAATCTAGATCGAAACTAAAGCCTTCCGCGTTGGTGCCCGTAACGGTGGTGGGAGCGCTGGCGTATACGTACTCGAGAAATGTGGAGCCTGTGGCATCCAACTTGCTTTTCAGTATGACCAATTCCTGTCGATCGTACAGGATGGAATGGGGAAAGGGTGCCCGGGAGATGACGGCGAGGTATCCTTTGGTGAATCGGGCTTCTGGGTAGCTGTAGGCCAGGCCGGTTCCAAACACCTCATTAATCTTTTTAAATATGACAAAGCTCCCCTATACCCCAACGATGTGGTACAATTCCCTGCGGAGAAGGAACTAGGCATGATCAAAACCACTGTCATTGGAAGTTATCCCGTTCCCGATTGGCTCACTGCCTTGCCTTCGGAACAGGCGCTGATCGATGCCACCCGGGTGGTGTTCAGCATTCAGGAGAAGGCGGGGATCGACGTGGTGGCAGATGGGGAACTGTACCGGTTCGATGTGAATCATCCCGACACCAATGGGATGATCGAGTATTTCATCCGGCCCCTGGAGAATGTACGGACCACCATAGGCCGGAAAGACATGGAAGAGTTTTCTTCCGACCCCGGGATGAAGTTCCGGGCCAAACCGAGTGGGGTAGTGGAGGGGCCTGTTGGAGAGGGAACCCTTGACCTGGTGTCCGACTGCCAACGGGCCCGGCGACTCACCAACGCGAAGATGAAGTTTACCCTGACAGGGCCCCATATGCTGAGTAAAACACTTTTGGATCACTACTACAAAGATCGCCCAGCCCTCTGCAACGCCCTGGCCGATGTACTAGCTTC
>Ga0078972_1006720_pt1 | contig 26764 bp, 20 predicted proteins | sample YelNatPaOPGAMG01_FD_67568 | JGI IMG/M metagenome (GOLD analysis project Ga0078972, IMG submission 67568) | Hot spring thermophilic microbial communities from Obsidian Pool, Yellowstone National Park, USA - OP-RAMG-01 (SPADES assembly) (version 2) | ecosystem: Environmental > Aquatic > Thermal...
CTCCTAATTCTCTTAAAAACTTTTCTATCTCCTCCTCTCTTGTTAAAACTTCTTTTTCCTTAACTACTTCGCCTTGTTCATTCTGCACAACAAAAAAACTTGTCTTGCAATGCACGTCCATCCCGATGTATAATTTCTTCATGTGGCTGTTCCTCCTTTCTTTATTTTTTTGAGGTGCTATTGCACCTCATTCTTATAGGATATTATATCCTATTTTCTTTGGAACAGCCACTTTCATGATAACTCTTTTAAAAATAGGGGAATTAAAAAAATTTTTTCGTTTTTATCTCTCCCTTTTCAGAGCCTGTGCAAAAAACATAAAATTAGATATTTTAATTTTTTCTATTTTTATTTTCCCATTATATTTTAATCATTTTTGTATGCCAGTTTTTAGTTCTTTATGTTTTACCATATTTTTTGCACAAGCTCTTCAAAAGGGAGATTAAGAGGGATTTTCAATTTTTATTATTACCTCCCATAACTGAGGCATTACATTTGAAAAACACCCATAATATTTATATTTTAAAAGTTGTTTTTTAATAATGTAAAAACGCACTTCAATTGCAGGATAAAAAAGTGGATTTTATCTGATATCCGTAATTAAAACCTTTCCGTTTACGATTTTTTTATAAATTTTGATATTTCTATCTGTTTTTACTATTATACTATTTTTTTCAATATCTGTTTTACCTAAAAAAATTTCTTTTCTGAATACCATATTTCCTTTTGTCGCCTTAATTGTTATAGTTCCACTGTTATATGTTATAAATTCCAAATTCTCAGCGGCAGTTTTATTTAGAATTATTTTTTCAATATAATCTTTCTTTTGCCACATTCCTTTTGAGACCAATAAATATTCAAATCCAAAATCATTATCAAAAATCTGAACCTGCTGATTTTCTTTATCATTTATAATGGTATTTACCAATTTATCAAAATTATCCTGGTAATTTTTAAAAAAGTGCTTCAATCCGCCAACAATTGCCAAATTTAAAATTAATAAAATAATAATTAAAATAAAAAAAGCATAAATTTTTTCTTTTATAGAACTTTTTTTTATGATGCCTCTTATAATAAATATTGTTATTGAAATAAAAAATATAATCCCAATAAGCACTTTTTCAAAGGTTGAATTTCCTTCCGTAATTATTTCCGCCAATCTATATGGCATATTTAAACATACTGAATGTATGATAATAACAATTCCCAGAGCAAAAATGGTTCCTATGAAAATATCAATTATTAAGATAAATTTTTTTCTTTGCATGTTTTCCTTTTTATTTTATTGACCTTAATCTTTCAATATTTTTTAAAATTTCATCATAATATGCTTTATCATCAAATATATTAGCATCTTTTAATTTTTGTCCAATCTCTCTGCCAATTTTATTATTATTCATATCCATTTTTCTTTCTGCTTCATTAATATTATAACTTAATTCATGCCCGTTAGCGATATCTATTGTAAATTCTCCAATGTCTCTTTGCATAAACGCATTCCATATTGCATGTCTAAAAGCATCTCCCTTATCATTATACATATTATTATTACATAAATCTGGATATTGTTTACAAAATTCCATTGTCATTTTTAATGCTTTATTTCTATCCTGAAATGCCTTCCAGAAATCCACCAATCTATTTGGATATTTTTCAATAAGTAATTTATCGCCTTCTTCAAGTTTAAAAGGCATATCAGTATATTTGCCGTAAGCATTTAATGAAGAAATCTCCAACTCAGCAAATGCTTTTTTAATTTTATCATATAATTTTTCATCAAATTCTGGTAAATCAAACGCTAAAGGCTGAACGTCTTCTCTTAAAGGTCTAAAATATCCATAATGTATTTTAACCTCGTCTTTTGATGTATTAATAAATGTTATCCTTGCATTTGAAAATGAATTTGGTTTAATAATTGTGTATAGATTATATCCGTCTGATTTTATCGGTTTTTCAATTTTAGGCATTTCAAATTTTGAAACTAATCTTTCAATATTTTGTGCATATTCTTCATATTTATAAACTTTGCCTTTTATTATTGTATTAATTTTTTCTACTTTATTAATTTCCGGAATTAAATTTTTAAAAAGGTCTATGGTTGTTTGTTTTATCTGGCTATTGACTTTTAAATAAGCAACGCTATCAATACTTAACAGTAAATCTCTTTCATCTTTTGAAAGTGCCTCAAATATAACATTATTTTTAAGATTCCATAAAAGATGTTGTTTCAAACTTTTTTTTATATAATATTTTGAATTAGTATATTTCATAATTTCTTTAAAAAGTGGAATCTCGGGCTCACTCTTTGTAAGAATATAAGGTTCTTCTTTTGAAGGAGCAGCAGCATTTGAATCAAGGCAATAGGTATTAACATTTACACTTACTATTGTTCTGGGGGGTATAACATAAATGCCTTCACTATAGTCAGCTATTTTTTTTATATTCAGATAATTTTTATACTTTTCTACAACTTTCTCTATTTCTTTAACTATTTCATCAACCTCGTTTTCATCTTTACCCAAATCACAAATTTTTTTATTCAAATTTATAATTGAATCATATAATTCATTTTCATCTATTAATTCAAATTTAACATTATTTAATCCATCATCATATTCGGAAAGAAAGTCTATTTTTTGCATACTTCTTACACAGGAATTAAATAAAATATAGAATAAAAAAATCAGATAAAGGAATAAAAATTTTTTTTTGCTCATAAAAGCCCTCCATATTTATTATTTATAAAATATTTATATCATATTTTATTTTTTTTTTGCAATAAAAAAATTTTAATAAACGTAACGCCTCAGTCACGAGAGGTAGAATCAGAATAAAAAAATGCAAAAAAATTAAAAATCCCCCTTTAGTCCCCCTTTAGAAAAGGGGGGAGATATAAAATGAAAATTTTTTTAATCCCCCTCTTTTTTAAAGAGGGGGATGGGGGAGATTTTATGCAGGCAAAAAAAGTAACACGAAAAAATTTTTTATATTTTATAAAAACCTACCATAACTGAGGGGATACTAATAAACCATAAAATTCAATAAATTCTTTATTAACACTCTCCAATTTTTTAAAAATTTTTATGTTATAATATCTAAAAACATTTTTTAAAGGAGAGAAAAAATGCACATAGTAATAACTGGTGGAACAGGTTTCATAGGAAGTTATGTCGTAAATGAACTGGTTAAAAATAATTATAAAATAACTTTACTCGCCCGTAACCCGGATAAAATAGCAATTTTTAAATCAATTCCAAATATAAATATGGTAAAGTTTGATATAAGAAATTATACCAAATTAAAAAAAATAAAAAGATTTGACGCACTCATACTTGTTGCTTTATCCTGGGGCGATACAGGAACTGAAATGATAAAAAACGAAACAATTTCACAGGTTGGACTCATTGAAAACGCAATAAATTCAGGCGTAAAGAAAATAATTTTTACTTCATCAACTGCTGCCTTAGGTCCAATTTTTAAAACAGTTAATGAAAATGCAAAACTTACCCCTTCTGATTTTTATGGGGCAAGCAAGGGATCGGTTGAATTATTCATAAATGCTTTTTCAAATTACTATAAGGATATTGCATTTAATATTATTAGACCCGGCTATACCTTTGGTAATCCTGTTGTAAAAGGTGCTCCAGTAGAACCAGATAATAGATTTAAGGAAATAGCAAAAAAAGTTAAACAAAATAAAACAGTTAATTTAATTAAAAATGATGGAACACAGTTTATCTGGGCAGGCGATCTTGCAAAATTATATGTTAAACTGCTGCAGAGCAATTATAAAAATGAGATATTTTTTGGACTTTCAAAAAATTTTATAACCTGGGAACAGATTGCAAAATGGGCTTTTAAAATTTCTGGTAAAAAACCAAAAATAAAATTAAAAGATTTGAACTGGTCAAAAACCCCACCGCTTTATTCAGTAGAAAAAATAAAAAATTATTTTGGCTTTGAATTTGATTCAACAGAAAAAATAAAAGAACATATAAGTTATTTATTGTCCATTTATTAAAGAAAATTTATTATTATTTGGTATAAGTAAAATAAAATTAGTAAGTGGCTGGCAGCCAGGCAATTTTTTGAATAAAATCAGGACGTTTTGGGAATATATTCTTGAACTCTGTTATTAAAGTTCAAGCGGGGAGTTCAAGGTGCTTTTCCCCTCGCCCTTTGATGGGAGAGGGATAAGGGAGAGGGTGAAAGTATGCAAGTGGCAACTTGATTGCAACTTCCCCCCTCTCTCTAACTCTCTCCCACGCTGGGGAGAGAGGACTAAAAAATTGAATATTCTGCCATGACACGGGCTAACTTGTGGGTAATGGTTAGCATAAATTAGGGAAAGAAAAAAAATAAAAACAAATCCCTCTGTATCTCCCTTTAGAAAAGGGAGAAATTAAAAAATGAAAAAATTGCTCTGGAACCAACCATGTTTTTGTCCCCTGGTTGTTTATCAGCACATAGAAATAACAAAAAGAAATTGAATGTGCTGCATAACACGGGCTATCTTATAGGTAATGGTTAGTTTCTAAAGTGGGAAACATGGGATTTTCAATTCTTTGTATATTTTTTATTCTGATGCCAGCTCCCATAACTGAGGCACTCCCCTTTTCCATCTTTTCTGATTTTTTATTATTATAAAAATTATTTATTTATTATAATTTACTTTTTACTTTCTATAAGCAATCCATATTTAAACCTGCAAAATTTAATTGCTAATCTTCCTTTATTTCCATCCTCCTCTTAATACCCAATCTTCCGCATTGTTATTTGTCAACCGCGCTGAATTGTTCCCATTTGCATCCATTACATATATCTCCCAGTTCCCATCTCTGTCACTATTAAACGCTATCTTCGTCCCATCTGGCGACCATACGGGCTTCATATCATTAGCACCATTATTTGTTAGCCGCGTCTGATAGAGTCCATTTGCATCCATTACATATATTTCATTGTCCCCATTTCTGTCACTATCAAACGCTATCTTCGTCCCATCTGGCGACCATGCCGGATTTCCATCATAACTACTGTTATTCGTTAACCGCGTTTGATTGAGCCCATTTGCATCCATTACATATATATCATAGATCCCATCTCTGTCACTATCAAACGCTATCTTCGTCCCATCTGGCGACCATACAGGCGCCCTATCAGTAGCACCATTATTATTTGTCAACCGCGCTGGATTGCTCCCATTTGCTTCCATTACATATATCTCATAGTTGCCATTTCTATTACTTACAAACGCTATCTTTGTCCCATCTGGCGACCATACGGGAGTCTCATCCACTGCACTGTTATTCGTTAACCGCGTCTGATTGCTACCATTTGCTTCCATTACATATATCTCATAGTTGCCATCTCTATTACTTACAAACGCTATCTTCGTCCCATCTGGCGACCATGCCGGATTTCCATCATAACTACTGTTATTCGTTAACCGCGCCTGATTGAGCCCATTTGCATCCATTACATATATCTCATCGTTGCCATCTATATAACTAAAAAACACTATCTTTCCTTCCCCACCTCCTACAGGCGTTGCTGTTGATACCGGAGTTGCTGTTGCTATGGACCCCGTAGGACTTGTCTCTTCCTTCTTGCTACACGAGACCAAACTTACTACCATCATTACTGCTAAAACTGCTACTACCACTACTGCCTTTACCTTTTCCATCCTCTTTCCCTCCTTTTTGGTTTTTTATTATTATAATAACTTTTTCATTAATTTTATCATTAAAATAAATTTTGTCAATGTTCAAGGTTTTACCTGAAAATCGCGATAACGTTTTTCAGGAATTTTTTATCATATTTAAATAATAGCAACAATTTTTTTAACTCGTATCCAAATAGCACATTTGTAGTTTTTTAATTTATTAATCCCGATTTATTGAGCACAAAAGTTTGTGCTGCCATATTATTCACAACATTTATTTCAGATTAATGTATTTTCCGATTTTATAAAAAATTTACGATGTCACCCACGCGGGCTTTGGGACAATAATAAAAATCACATAATCTCAAGTATATAAAAATTACATTTTCATTTCTTTTAAATACTTATCCCTCTCCCTTAGAATTGATATAAGAAAAATCACAAAATATACAAAATATTTATTCATACCTTAAAGCATCAATTGGATTTAATTCTGCTGCCCTTTTTGCTGGCATTATTCCAAAAACCAAACCAATTCCTATTGAAAAAAACAGCGCAATGAAAATTGCAATAGGCGATATTATAACTGTCCATTTTGCTATAAAAGCAAGTGATAAGGAAATAATAATACCAAATAAAATTCCCGCAATCCCACCTGTAAAAGTCAATAAAATTGCCTCAATAATAAATTGAAACAAAATATCTTTTTTCTTTGCACCAACTGATTTACGCAAGCCAATTTCCCTTGTCCTTTCTGTTACTGATACAAGCATTATATTCATAATTCCAATACCACCTACAATTAATGAAATAGCTGCAATGAATCCAAGCAGCAATGACATTGTGTTTGCTGTTTCTGTCATTGTTTTTTGAATATCTGCCATATTCATAATTCTAAAACTTGTCTCATCCTGCAATTTGTATTTTTTCATTAAATAATTTTTTATTTCATTCTGAACGTTTTCCATTAATGATATATCAGATACCTGAACATCAATTGAATCAATGTAAATTTTACCTAAAAGCCGATACATCGCTGTTGTAAAAGGTATTACAACAACATCGTCATTATCACGAAAGCCAGACATTCCTTTTTCAGGTAAAATACCGATAACTTTAAAATATGTCCTGTTAATTTTAATCTGCTGTCCTATCGGGTCTGTATCGCCAAATAAATTTCCCACAACCGTTTTTCCTAATAAAGCAACGCGATTTCTTGTTTTTACATCGCTTTCTGTAAAAAACTGCCCGTATTCCGGTTTTGCATTTCTGACTTCCGGATAATTTGTATCAACGCCAAGTATAAAAGTATTCCAGTTATTTGACTGAAATACAACCTGCGCCCTGCCATTTACAGTGCTGCACACATTTTTAACTCCATCTATTTTTTTTATTGCTTCTGCATCCTGTTCTGTGAATCTGGTAACAGTCCCAGCACCAAGTGAAACCCCACCGCTTCTCCAGCCACCGGGCATTACCGTTAATAAATTTGAACCCAAACTTGATAAACTTTTCTGTATTGCACTTCTTGCTCCTTCACCAAGGGCAAGCATTGCAATAACTGCGGCAACACCGATTAAAATACCAAGCATTGAAAGAGAAGTTCTTAATTTATTTCCAAGCATTGAATTTATTGCCTGCTTTGCATAATCAATAAATGCTAATCTATTTATTACTATTTCTTCCTGAATGCCATCCAATTTTGTATTATTATCTGTGGCTATCTCTTCTTTTTTTACTTTATCGCTGATAATCTGTCCGTCTTTTATATTCACAACCCTTCTTGCATATTCTGCAACATCTTTCTCATGAGTAACAATAATTACTGTTTTGCCTTTTTTATTTAATTCAGTAAATATATTCATTATTTCTTCCTGAACTTTTGAATCAAGGTTGCCAGTTGGTTCGTCTGCAAGGATTATGTCCGGGTCATTAACAAGTGCACGGGCAATTGCAACTCTCTGCCTCTCTCCGCCTGATAATTCATTTGGCAAATTTTTTGCTTTTGTTAATAGCCCAACTTCCTTTATTTTTTCTAAAATTTCTTCATCTTTTTTTATTTTTGAACTATAAATAACAGGCAAATTCACATTTTCAAAAACATTTTCCCTCGGTAAAAGATGGAATTGCTGAAATACAAACCCAATTGTTTTATTTCTTAAAATCGCAAGTTCATCATCTGAAAATTTAGAAGTGTTTATCCCCTTAAAAACATATTCTCCTTCATCCGGTTTATCAAGAAACCCAATCAAATGCATAAGGGTTGATTTGCCAGAACCAGAAGGCCCCATTATTGCAACAAATTCACCTTTTTTTATTTTTAAGTTAATGTTTTTTAATGCTTTAAATTCTATTTTACCTGTTTTATATGTTTTTGAAATATTTTTTAGTTCAATCATTTTTATCTCATTCTCTGCCCGGGTCTTTGCGGAACAAATGGACTTTTTGTTCCTTCCTTATTATTTTTTATCTGTATTTTTTGTGTTATTAATAAAATTTCATCATCTTCGTTTAGCCCGGAAATTATTTCAATTTTTTCTCCATCAGAAATGCCGGTTTTAACACTTACCTTTTCTTTTTTACCATTTTTAATTGCAATAACATAATTTTCTCTGCCTTTTTCTTTTTTTATTGCCTTTAATGGCAAAAGTAAAACATTTTGTTTTTGCATTTGAATAATATTTACATTGCAACTCATCCCTGACCTTAAAAAATCAGGTATTTTTTCAGGTAAAACATCAACCTCATAAATTGTTACATTATTAATAATTTTTGACTCATAATAAATATGGTCAACTATTCCTTTTATTTTTTCTTCCGGATAGGCATCTGGAATTATTTCTGCAAATTGCCCCTTTTGCACTTTTCCGATATCTGTTTCATCAACCTGAACTTTTATTATTAATCTATCAGATAAAACCAAAATTGTATCTGCCTGAGTAACTGTCTGCCCAGGTTCCATTCCCCTGACTATTACCTGACCATTTATGGGCGCTATTATAGAAATTGGTTTATAAATTTCTTCCCACTCTTTTATGTTTTCTCCTTTTGCTCTTGCTGCATCAATTATTGTTGCCCTGTCTGTTGAACTCATATATGCAAGAACCTGACCGGATTTCACATATTCTCCTTCCCTGACAAGAATTTTTTCAATCCTTCCGGAAAGTGGCGGTTTTATCTGCAATCTGTTCTGCGGCATAACCGTGCCGCTTGCATTTATAAAAATTTTAATGTCACCTCTTTCAACTTTTATCCTCTGTACCTCTTCATTTTTTTTACCGCAATTTAAAAAAACTAAAACTCCTGCTAAAATAAAAATTATCGCAATTTTATTTTTTTTCATCTTCCAATGTCCCTCCTTTAATTTGTATCCAGGCAGCTTCAGCAATTAACAAATTTGCCTGAGAATTTAACCACGCCTTTTTAGCATTAACAAGGTTATCCTGTATTATAATCCAGTTATCAAAATTTAAAAGTCCGTTTGAATACTGAATATCCGCAATTTTTGCGCGTTCCACTGCTGCCTGCAAAAATTGTTCCTGAATTTTATAATTTTCATTCGCATCAAAAAAATTATTCCAGGTCTGTTTTATATCAAGTAAAATGCTTTTTTCACCATACTCATAGTCCTTTTCAATTTGTGTTAAATAATCTTTTGCTGCTTTTGCCTTTGCAATTAATAAACCACCTTCAAAAATCGGAAGTGATAAATTAACACCAAAAAACCAGTTAGTATCCTGTGGTAAAAATTCATCTCCCTTTTTTGATACACTGGCATTAAAATAAACAGATGGGAAAAAAGAACCAATTGCTGATGAATAAGAATGTTCTGCTGACTTTTTTTGATGATAAAGCAATCTATAATTCAAATTATTTAATAAAATTTTATCAAAATCCTGCTTTTCATTTAAATCCGTTATTAGATTAAAATCCTCTTTAACTTTTAAATCACCATATTCATTCATACCTGTCTCTCCTGCCAATGCTTCTTTTGCTAACATTAAATTCCTTTTTGCCTGTTCGCATTCAAATTCTGCCTGTGCCAGGCCCGCCTGTGCATTTAATAATGAACCCCTGTGCTCCTTTCCTGCTTCATAACGTAATTTAATATCCGTAAATTGTTTTTTCCTTCTCTCCAAAATATCTTGTGTAATATTTATCAGTTCCTGGGCTTTCATTAAATTTACAAAACTTTGCTTTAATTTATATCTTATGCTTGCCGATGTAATTTTGTAATTAACTTCTGCAATGTTTAAATCTTCATTTGATTTGTTAATATCATTTAATGATTTAAAACCATCAAACAAAATTTGTTTACCTGATAAGCCATACGAATATGATTCAGAATATGTGTTTGATAAAAGTGATAATGAATTATTTTCAATAAATGGCTCGTTTCCTGTTTTTGAAGCAGATGCAGAAGCAGAAATCTGCGGAAAAATAGAACTTTTTACTATCCAGGAATTTGCCTTTGCCTGTTCCAACTTTGCTTTTGCAGATAAAATTTCAAGATTATTATTTAATGCCGCATCAACACAATCCTGCCAGGTTAATTCCTGTGAATATAATTTTATATAAAAAACAGTAATGACTGATAAAAAAATAAAAATTCTTTTTTTCATATATCACCAATTATTTAAAATGTTTAGTAAAACCTGAAAATCGCGATAGCGATTTTCAGGGAAAAATCAAAATATAAAAATATATTTAAAAACAAACAAAAATTATAAAAATTTTTTTAATTATTCACATAATATTAGGTGATTTAAAAATTAAATTTTTTCCTTTATTTTATTATATTTTTAACCCCAAAATCGCTTCTATCGCGATTTTGGCGTAAAATTAGACGTTTATCTATATTAATTTGTTCCTTAATTATTATGTACCATATTTTTCCAGATATTTTATCAATAATTTAAAGTCATTATGAAATTTTGCTTCAAAACATACATTTTCTTTTTTTCTAAAATGAAAAAATTCTATTTTCTGAGCATGCAGAGTTAATCTTGATATAATTGGCTTTTCTTCTTTTTCATTATGTCTTTTATAGTCCTTTTTTAACATTGATAAAAGAATTGGTTTGCCATCTTTATTATAAATCGGGTCAATTGCTAATGGATAGCCAATAGCGGCGAGATGTATTCTTATCTGATGAGTCCGTCCTGTTTCCGGATGAATTTCCAATAGCGAATAATTTCTGTATTCGCCTAAAACTGCATAATTTGTTATTGCAACTTTCCCATATTTTTTATCTATGACCATTGTTCCTTTTTTATTTTTTGAAGGAGCAATTGGCAAATTTATTGTTCCTGTTTTATTTTTTAATTTACCACAAACTAACGCAATATATGTTTTATAAACCTCCCCCTTATCAAATTTGATATTCAAATCTCTATGGGCCTCTGCATTTTTCCCAAAACAAATAACGCCACTTGTATCTTTATCAAGCCGATGAATTGTATATATCTGCCCGTATTTTGTCTTTAAAAGGGTATAAAAATTTGGCAAGTCCTTATTAAACCTGTCCGGTATTGATAACACTCCGGATGGTTTGTTTAAAACAACATAATCATCATCTTCATAAATTATCATATCATTTATATTAATTTTTTCCTCACTCATAATAATCCTCTCCTGCTTTTTTACCCTAAAATCGCTATATAAGCGATTTTAGGGTAAAAAAATAATAAAATAAAAAGTAAAATTAACAATTCCCCATTGGGGTAAATAATAAAAAAATATTTTTTATCTGTTTTTAAATATATTTTTTATTTTTCTCCTGAAAATCGCTATTGCGATTTTCAGATTTATTTTTATCCTTTTGCGTTATTAAATTTTTTTGTTTTAATTTATTTTTTAAATTTTTTTCAACAAAAATTTTTTCTTTTGTAAACGGGTTCATTTCGGTGTAATACATTAAAGTTGAATAAGTTGATGGCGTCGGTGTAAAAATCTGAACCTGCTCCGGAGTTATTTTTAAATTTTTTTCTATAAAGTTTTTCATCAAAAGAGTATCCTTTAAAGAACAACCAGGATGGGCAACAATGAAATAATATGTTAAAAACTGTTTTTTATCCTTGTTTAATTTATTAAATTTTTCTATAAATTCCAATAAAAATTTATTTTCTGTTTTCCCCATTAAATTTAAAATTTTATCCTCTGTATGTTCCGGTGCAATTTTTAATTGTCCTGAAATATGATAATTTGATAATTCATTAAGATAATTTAATCCATATTTTTTATCCATTAATACAATATCATAACGCACACCTGAACCAATAAAAATTTTTTTTATCCCTTTTATTTCCCTTGCTTTTTTCAAAAGTTGTAAAAGCGTATAATGTGAAAAATTCAAATTATTGCAAATTTTTGGGAAAATACATCTTTTACTGCAATTTAAACTATTTTTACAGCCCATCCCATACATATTTGCAGTTGGACCGCCGATATCTAAAATATAACCTTTGAAATCTGGCAATTTGGTTAATAATTTCAATTCTTTTAATATGGAATTTTCACTTCTGCTTATCACATTTTTTCCCTGATGAACAGTTATTGCACAAAAATTACACTCACCAAAACATCCCCTGTGAGAAGTCACTGAAAACCTGATAGTATCAACTGCTTTAATTTTTCCAAATTGTTTATAAAAAGGATGGGCATCCCTTTCATAATCAAGTTCATAAATGCTGTCAAGTTCTTCCCGTGTTAAATCATCCTGAGCCGGGTTTTGAACTAAAAATCTATTATCCTGTTTTTGAAAAAACCCTTTTTTGGTATTCAAATTTAATTCATAAAATTTATTAAACATATCAATAAATTTTAATTTATCGTTTTTCACTTGTTCAAAATCTGGCAATTCATAAAATCCATCTGGCTTTTCATTTGATATATAGCAGATACCTTTTATTGTTTTTATGACACTTTTTATTTTTTCCTTATCCTTTTTTAAATCAACCCCTTCTGATTTTAATTTTTTTAACTTTTCTGCGATTTCAACAGTTGCTTTTTCTCCCATTCCATAAACAAGAAAGTCCGCTTTTGCATCAAATAAAATTGACCTTCTTATTTTATCCTCTAAAAAATCATAATGCGGAATACGACGCAAGGATGCTTCTAATCCACCTAAAACAATCGGAGTTGTATTTTTAAAATATTTTTTTATCAAATTTGTATAAACAATGGTTGCCCCGTCAGGCCTTTTTGTATTTTTACCACCAGGGGTTAAATCATCTTCCCTACGCGGTTTTAAAAGTGCTGTATAATTTGCAACAATTGAATCAAGAGAGCCGGCTGTAACTCCCCAGAATAGCCCCGGTTCAGAAAGACGGGTTATATCTTTATCTGAGTTTATGTCCGGCTGAGCAATAACACCAACCCTGAATCCTTTACTTATTAATAATTTACCTATTATGGCAACCCCGATAAAAGGACTGTCAATATATGTGTCGCCTGTTATTAAAATTATATCAAGTTTATCCCATCCAAATTTTTTTAACTCTTCTTTTGTGGTTGGCAAAAACATTTTACTGATTTTTATGCCATATCTGGGCGAGAATTGTTGCTGTTAAAATGCACCATACGGCAAATAATGCATTCGGTAATGCTGCCTGTGCAGAAATATGTTTTAATGCAAGAACCGCTCCAAGCCCTGCATTTTGCATTCCAACTTCCAAACTCAATGTTCTTTTTCTTTTTTTATCAAAGCCATATAAAATTCCGAATAAATAGCCAAGTAAAAGTCCAAAAAAATTATGCAAAGCAACTGCAACAAAAATTATAACATTTACCTTTTCTAAATAGTTTTTATTTAAAGCAACCACAAGCCCGCATATAAACGCAATAAACAGAGTGGAAAATGCAGGGAAAAAACTTTTTATTTTTTCAATTTTTTCACGCATATAGTGTTTTATGATAAATCCCAAAAGCAAAGGCAAAATAACCATTTTTATTATACTTAAAAACATCGGTAAAAATTTTATGTCAATAAATGCTTTTGCATAAAACGAAGTAAAAGCAGGTGTTAAAACAGGTGCAAAAAACGTAGATGTGGTTGTTAAGGCAATTGAATAAGCAACATCTGCATTTGCAAGATAGGAAATAACATTTGATGCCATTGCCCCGGGTGCTGAACCGGTAAGTATTAAACCAACTGCAAGTTCTTTTGGCAATTTTAATAAAATTGCAAAAAACCATCCTAAAAATGGCATAATTAAAAATTGCGCAAGGGTTCCAAGAATAACAAGATGTGGTTTCTTCAAAACAGGAATAAAGTCCTCGTAATTTAATACAAACCCAATACCAAGCATTGTAAACATAAAAAGATAATCAAGATATGGTTTTAAAATTATTAAATAGTCGGGCTTGATAAAACCAAGAAATGATAAAAGTAAAACCCACAATAGTAATAAATTTGTAAAAAAATCGCAAATTTTATTAAACATTTTTTTCTCCTTATTTATTTGAATTCTTCCCAGCAAAGTACATCTTTTAATTTTGGTTTTTCTTTTTTTGGATTTTCATCTGGTATCCCTGCTGAAATTATACAAATCAATTTATAATTATCCGGTGCTTTTATAAAATTTAAGACATCTTTATCGTATGGCTTTTTATCGCCTGCTATCCAGCAGGAGCCAATACCAAGAGAATAAAGGGCAAGTAATATGTTTTGCGTTGCTGCACAACCATCTTCTAAGTAGTATTTTGTATCTTTACATATAACAACAATTGCCGCAGTTGCCTGTTTTAAAAAAGAGCCATTACTTCCTACTATTTCCTGTAATTTATTAATTCTTTCCCTATCAGTTAAAACAACAAATTTCCATGGGTTTTCAGACCTTGCAGAAGGTGCCCATCTGCCTGCATCTATTGCTTTTTCAAGCAGTTCTCTTTTTACTGGTTCATTCTTGTATTTTCTTATACTCCTTCTTCCGTAAATTGCATCAAACAATTCCAATTTAATCAACCTCCTTTTACAGTAATTAATTAAAATAGTTTTTTTGCTTTACCATTTTTGCATTTATAAAATCTCCCCCCTCTTTAAAAAAGGGGATTAAAAAATTTTCCACTTTATATCTCCCCATTTTCTAAAGGGGGATTAAAGAGGGATTTTTAAGTTCTTATGCATTTTTTATTCTGCCGCCGCCTCCTGTAACTAAAGTAATATTTTTTTTATATAATTTTTTAAAAAATCAATCTCATCTTTTTTATTTTTTATTTCACCTGCTATTTTTTTATATTTAATTATATCTAAAATCCTTCCTATTTCAGGTCCTTCTTTTATACCTGCTTTTTTTATGTCTTCGCCTTTTAATTCAACCTTTACTTCTTTAATTTTTTTTATAAAACTTTTTATTCCACTATTTTCGCAAAACAAATTAAAAAAGTCCATTGTTTTACTATTTAATTTTTTAAAAAGTTCATACACATCTGATTTATTAAATTTTTTATTTTTAAAAATTTTCATGACCTTATTTTTGTTTTCAAAAACTTCGTAAATCACATTTTTCCATTCATTTGATAATTTTAATTTTTCTGATAATTCAGCACTCTGTTTTAAATTCAAATTAAAAATAAATAATAAAAATTTATTTAAAAGCCCTTCATTTTTTATTTTTGAAAAATATTTAATAAAATATCTATGTAATTTTAAATTTTTATAAATTTTATTTAAAATTCCATATTTTTCAGCAAGTTTTAAGGCATCAAAAAAATTTTTTTCTTCAAACAAAAGCAAAAACTCATCACGTAATCTTTCCGCAGAAATCGTTGAAAATACACCTTTTTTAATTGCATTTTTTAATAGAAACTCTGTTTTTTCATTAAACTCAAATCCAAATCTTGCCTTAAATCTTATTGCCCTTATAATTCTTGTCGGGTCATCTATAAAACTTTTATTATGCAGGACACTTATTATTTTATTTTTTATATCATCCCTCCCGCCAAAAAAATCTATCAGTGTCCCAAAGTTACTCCTGTTAATACATATCGCCATTGAATTTATTGTAAAATCCCTGCGGTAAAGTTCATCCTTTATAGATGAAAATTTAACATCAGGCAAAGCCCCTGGTTTTTTATATACCTCTTTTCTTGCACTTGCTATATCTATCTGCCAGCCATTTTCAAGAAAAATCCTGCATGTTCCGAACTTTTCAAAACTTTTAAATGCACCGTTTAAATTATCAGCAAGGAATTTACCGAATTTTATGCCATTGCCTTCCACGGTTAAATCAATATCGTTATTATTAAATTTCAAAAATAAATCGCGAATAATACCTCCAACTAAAAACGCCTTTATCCCGTATTCATCAGCGTATTTAGCAATTTTTAAAATTAATCTATAATTAACCAATGGAATATGCTTTTTTAAATCAATGGTTACGGATTTTAATTTATTAAAAATTATATTTTCCCTGTCATATACAATCATATTATTTACTCCAAATTCTCCCGTAAAATACAGCTGCCTTTAATTTTCTATTATTTTTCCCTTATTTATTTCAGCTCTCATAATAAAAAATAAAATCATTGCCAAAATCTGAAGTATGACTATCATCAGTATCAAATAAAGAACTGAAATATCGTATAACAGCCCGGCAAGATAACTTCCTAAAAGCATTGCAAGCCCAAAAGAAAAATTAAAAATCCCATACCCAGTCCCACGTTTTTTTATTGGCGTTATATCAGCAATAGCTGCTTTCATTATTGTTTCCTGTCCTCCCATTACAATGCCAAGCATCAGGGATGCGATCAAAGCCATAATAAAATTATTTGCAAATACCATAAAAGGAATTGCAATTGAAAATAATGGTAATACAATCAGAGTTACAAGTCCACCTGCACTATTGTTATGTTTTAATTTATCATATAAACTACCCATTAAATAGGCAGATAAACCATCAATTGCCATTGCAGCAGCATATAAAACAGGTATCATTGCATCAGAAACAATATGTTTTGCCTTAAAATGATATCCTATGATGGCAAAATTTAAAAGTCCAAGTGCAGTTATAAATGAAAAAATATTATAAATCCAGAATAATCTGGTTATTTTATCCGGCTCATTTTCATTTTTTAATGGTTCTAACTTTGATGAGTCAGGAACTCTTAAAAAAGCAATTATGATAAATATCATAACCAAAAAATACGGGATCCAGAAAAGTGCATAAGCACTCCTGTAGTCATTTGCATTTTTAACTCCACCACCTGTTAAAGCAAAATAAGCAGTGAATATTAAAGGACCTAAAAGCGCCCCAAACTGGTCAAAAACTTCCTGAATTGCAAATCCCTTACCTGTTCCTATTCTTTTTGCAGCGCTTGATACAATGGTGTCTTTTGCAGGTGCCCTTATGCCTTTTCCAAGTCGTTCAGCAACCATTAATACTGCGGCAACCTGCCATATACCGGTTAAAGAAAGCATTGGTATTGCTATAATCAAACCATAGCCAATAAATGTAAAAATCCAGTATGCCTTTGTTTTATCTGCAAAAAAACCGCTCAATAACCTTAAAGCATAGCCAGCAAATTCTCCTATGCCAATAATCAGTCCGACTATGGATGCATTAACAGCCAAACTCTGTAAATACGGACCATTTACAGCTCTTGCCCCCTCATAAACAATATCGCCAAACAAACTTACAAGACCAAATAAAACAATAATTTGAAATGCCTTTTTTGTATCATCAATCATATTTTAAACCTCATAGTATTTTTAATTCCAAAAAATTTATGTATAAGGATGGAACATCTTTTTTACTGCTTTTTTTACTGTAAATTCATACTCATTTTCTGCTATCTTTTTATTTTCTGAATCATAAAGGGTTAATTTTATTTTATGTATTCCCAACTTTGCATCTTTTGGAACTCTGAATTGGTCTCCTTCAAAATTTTCTATTACTTGTTTTTCAAAAGGATTTACAATACAATCAGGTTTTATTTGTTTTATTTCATTTGAAATATCAAAATATGGTTTGCCATCAGGGTCAACTATTTGTAGATTAATTTTTAAATCTTTGAACTCATAGGGAAAATCATTAATTATAAAAATCTGGGTCCATAATGTTCCCCATCCGATTAAATCGCCCTGCGATAATGTTTTTGTCATTAAACGAAACCCGGGATATAATGGTTGCATTGCTGTCTTTAATGCAAAATAACCTTTTTTTGGTATCCTGTAATAATCCACAACCGCCCATGTTATTGATTCCCAGCACTCACAAAACATAAAATGAAATACACCATTTAGCCATTTGTATTTAAATCTTCTAAATGTCTCTGTTTGTTCCTTTATCAAATCCGCCTGTGCTTTTTGAGAATTTTCAATAAATTCTTCTATTGAATTACCTATTTCCACTTTTTTTATATTTATTGTCTGTTTATACTGAAAATTATGATATTCCCATTTTTCCCAGTTTGGTGGAAATAAATCTTCTTCTTTAAAAATTTTTTTCATTGTTTCTAAACACGGTAATGCCTGAGCCCCATATTCTGTGATTATTCCTGCTTTTTGTAAATTTTCAAAAACATCGGCTGCATTTGAAAAATTATCATCATAGTACCAACCAGGATAATGGTGTTGCTTAAAATCAGATGCAACTTCTATATACCTTACTGAATCTTCTTCCCTTACTTTTTTGTATAAAACCGGGTCAAGTTGCTTTTCATTGATAAATGGTTCGTTATGACAACACCAGATAACAATTGATGGATGATTATAAAACTGGTTTATCATTTCTTTTATTTGCCTTGAAGCATTTTCCATAAATTCATCTGTTGTTTCATATCCCCACTGCAAAGCAAAATCCTGCCATACCATTATACCTTCTTTATCTAATTCTTCATATAATTCTTTACGATTTATATGGGCATGAACTCTTATTATGTTTAAATTTGCTTCTTTTAGCATTTTTACATCTTTTTTTATTTTATCAATATTATATTCAGAAAGCCATTGTGCAGGAATTATATTTGTTCCTCGTAAAAAAATTCTTTTGCCATTTAAATACCAGTTGTTATCTGTCTTTGATTTTTTTAATTCTCTTATACCACTTAATTCCGTAAATATATCCTTTATTCCTTCTGCAACAATTTTACATGAAAATTCATATAAATTCTGTTTGCCAAAATCCCATGTCCACCATAATTGTGGATTTTCTAATTCGATGTGAACTAAAAATTTATTTACCCCAGGATTTAAAGTAAAATTCTTTTTTTTACTGTAGCCCGTTCCTTTAAAATTAAAAGGCATCATATCAACATTTAAAACGCAATTCTTTTTTTTATTTGTGAAATTGTTTATAAAAATTTCGCAACCCGCATTCCATTTTCCATCATCTTTTAAATAAGGTGTAATTTTTACCTTTTCTATTTCAATCAAATCTACAATTTCTAAATAAACATCATTCCAGATACCACCCGTATTTTTATCCTGTCCCAACTCATGACTCCAACCACCCGGTCTTGCATCATGATGATTAAAAATACCTTTTATTAAATGTTTATTATCGGGCCATTCAGAGCCAGGTTTTTCTTTTGGTGAATTTACAATCACTTTTATATTATTTTTCCCTTTTTTAACTATGTCAGTTATATCAAATCTGAATTTCTGAAAATATCCCTCATGACTGCCAGCAAATTTCCCATTCACATAAACATCAGCAAAATAGTCAACACCTGTAAAATTTATAAAATACTTTTTATTCTTTAATTTATTTTTTAAAGTAAAATCCCTTTCATATTCTGCCTTACCATAAATATCAAAACCCTGTAAGTACCAATTTGAAGGCACTTTTATTTTTTCTTTATTTTTTTCAAAATAAAAATTCCAGAGTCCGTTTAAATTTAAATTTTTTTTCATCCTTTTCTCCTTTAATTTTATAATCCGAGTTGAGCATTAACAAGTATAATTGTTATATCTGTATCATCTGGTTTTTGATAAATTATGGTTGCTACCTTGCACAATTGTTCCGGATATTCAATTTCTAAACGCTTTGCATTTTTTACAGCTGCTTCTTCTCTTACTCTCTTAAATGCTTCGTCAATATCTTTTACAATTTTATTATAGCCGGCAACTATGATAACTTTTGGTGGACCAAAAATCATTGCCGCAACCCTGTTGCCATAAGTATCCATATTCACGAGTTCACCAGTTAATGTTAATGCATTTGTGCTTGTTAAAAAAACATCAGCCCTTACCTCTTCCCTTCTTGCTTTTTTAATTTCATCAATGAATGTTTTTGGCAGCCAGTGATGGATTACTTTATTCCCCCTATTCATTAATTCTTCAATCACACCTAATGCCCTTATGGTTAATGAACCGCCAACGCCAACTGTTTCATTTTCATTTATTAGTTTTAGGACTTCTTCTTTTGCTTTTTCAATATCATTTACGTTTATTACATTGAAATGTTTTTTTCTTAGATTTTCTATTAAATCTGGTATTTTATTTCCTATATCTTTTAACATTTTTGAATTTTTCTCCATAATAAAAAAATGGTGGGAGCGAGCGGGTTTGAACCGCTGACCCTTAGCTTGTCGAGCTAATACTCTAACCAAACTGAGCTACGCTCCCAGCAATTTGGTTTAATAATTTTAATATAGTTTTATAAAGTGTCAAGAAAATTTTATATTTATTTTTATCGCTTCGTTATAGAATATGGCATCGGAAGAAAATGCATAAGGACTTAAGAATCTCCCTATTTCCCCCACTTAAAAATGAGAAATTAATAAATGAAAAAATTATCTTACATATTATAATGTATTCGTGCAAATTGCTTATCATAAAATCCAAGCGACTGGATAACTATAATTAAATTCTTCAGATTTGAATATATATCATAACAACATTAAAAATTTTAAAGGGATTTTAACAATAGAATCATTAACTAATTTTAATTCCTTACTTCCAAAAACCAATCCATAACGACTTTTAACTTTTTTCATTGTAAATTCAACTTGTTCGGTTTCTTCTTTATTAAAACCAACTTCAATAACTATATTACTTCTATCTTTTAAAGTTAAAATAAAATCAGCCCCTTTTTCTGCAATATCATAAAATAAACCATATGCAAATTTCTTTTTTATATCCTTTTCAAAAATAAGGGCAAAATAATCTTCTAATTTTTTTCCTTCTATTCCTGAAAGATAGATATTATTTAATATAGCTGACCTTAAAGAAGGAGTGCTAAAAAGAAATTTTGGGGTTTTTCTTGTCCCGCCGTATGTTTTGCCGTAAGTTCTGATTTTAATTAATAAACCCGCTATTATTAAAACTTCAATTAAATTTTCTAATGTTTCAGGTCTTTTAATTTTAAGGGCTACTTGAAGTTTTTGATAACTCACTAAATCTGATTGTGCTAAAAGATAAAGCAAATCATTAACTTTTGCAACAGTATGGGTTTCAAATTTTTTTAATTTAAGAATATCTTTAACTATAATACCATCTATCACATTTTTTACTTTTTCCATTGCTTTTTGGATGTTTTCAATTTTGATAATAAAAGGAAAACCTCCAACATCAAAAAAATCATTTTCAGATTTTAAAGGCACCTCGTTGGCAAAATATCTATTTATTTCTGCTTCTTTTAATTGAAGTTTTTTAAAAACATCTTTAGCATTTAAAGAGTTAAAAATTATTTCTTGTAATTCATCTGATAAACCAGTTAATGGATATTTGTTGTATTTTAAAATTAAATATTCATTAAACTTCATTGGAAAAACATTAATTATATCTACCCGTCTTCCTAAATCTGCTAGCATATTTAATTTCAAAGCGGATGAACCAGTAGCTATCACCAAGATGTCTTTATTTCCCTTAGTCCTATCAAAAAGATTTTTTAAAAATAAACACCAATTTTCATCAAAATGTATTTCATCAATGAGAATAATTATTTTTTTATCTGGTTTTTCAAATTGGATTTGTTTTATTTCTTCATAGAATTTAAAAAAATCATTTAAAGTAATTTGCTCTAAAAGCATTTGACCAACATCAATGTATAATCGTTCATCCAATTTGCCAATATGTTCTAAAATCTCTTTATCCTTTTTTGGGTCTAAAAATTTTTCTAAAGCAAAAATTTGCGCTAAAAGAGTGCTTTTTCCTATGCCTCTTATTCCAGGCATTAAAGTAATTTTTTCAATTTCAGAAATCTCATTTTTTAAAAACTTTTCTATTATTTTTTTTAGTTTCGTAAATATGAAACGAGTTGGCAAAAGTTCTCCTTTATCATCATAGATGTAACTATCAATTCTTTGTGGTAAAACTATTTGCCATTGTTTATAAAATTGTTCAATTTTAGTTTTTTCCATATTTTTATCCTTTCCAGTTACTATTATAATAGAAACTGAAATAGAATTCAATCACTATTTGAATAGTGATTGCGTTTGTAAAAAAGTGGATTTTTTAATTATTACTGCGTTATTACTGCGGTTATTGTTTTATCTAATATCTGCCAGCCTTACAATTTTTAAATAAAATCAGGACTTTTGGTGATTATATTTATGCAACCCGTTATTAAATTTAAGATAGTAATTGCAAGTGTTTATCCCTTCACTTTTTAAGAGGAAACAAAGGAAAATCTTAATAAATGAAGTAGTAAACTTGAATGCACTCGACATATCCATAATTTTCTCTAAATCCAGAGACAAAAAAATTCAACCTTTAAAAATGAATGGCTGCCGAAGGCAGGTGGGTAAAATATATTTTATTATATCCTGGGTTATATTTTTAAAAACTCTGCTCTATGTAAATTACTCCAAACTCTTTCCAGCCCTTAAAACCACCTTTCATCAATGCCCAGTTTGTTGAATATTTAATCCAGCAATAATGAAAGAATTTTGAAAGCGGTTTAAATTTTAAAAGCGGTCCAAAATATTTTAAAAGAAAAAATAAAAAACCACCGCCCAAAATTGCAAAAGTTGATGTAATATGTCCTGTCATTAAAGGACAGGCACCTTTACTTGCAAGCCATATCCAGTAACCAATAAAAGATAACCCGAATAAATGCAGTAAATGAAAATCACCAATATAAATAATTCCTTTTATTGGGAAAGAAATTGGTATTGAGATATTAAAATAATGAATGAAAAATTCAAGATAGTTTTTAGCGTGTTCCCGAACCCCGAGCGGATGCCCGTATCCATATCCCCATAATTGTTTATGATACTGTTTAAGTGTTGCCCTGTGCATATGGTCAACAATGGCTGATGGCTGATAATAAAGTTTAAATCCAGCTTTTAAAATACGCAAAGAAAAATCAACATCTTCTGAGGTTATAAAATCCCAGAATTTGTTTCCTATTGCTTCCCCTGCTTTTCTTGAAATTGCAGCATTTGCTGTTGCAAAAAATGGCGATGTCTGGGAACCATTAACTTCGGATGGTAAGTCCTTTTTAATTGTAGGATAATAACCTGCTTTATCGTTTTTTAATCCACATCTTCCAGACACAGTTAAAAACATTGCCTGCTCACAGTATGCTTCAACAACATTATTTTTATCTGTCCTTAAAGTATAAATTTCTCCGCCAACCATACCAATTTGCGGGTCCATAAAAAATGGTTCAAGCATTTTATCAATCCAGTCCTTTCTTGGAGCGCAATCAGCATCAGTAAATAAAATGTATTCACCTTTGGCAACTTTTAACGCCTCATTACGTGCATGCCCTGGGGATTTTGAATTCGGAACTTCCACAAGTTTTATAAAATCATATTTTGCCTGCCATTTTTTTATTATTTCTATTGTTTTATCAGTTGAACCACCATCTGCAAGAACAATTTCCATTTTATCCCTTGGATAATCAACATTTAAAAGATACTGAAATGTTGTATCCATTGTTCTTTCTGCATTTCTTACCGGACATACAATTGTTACAAATGGCTTTTGCATTTAAGTATTCCTCCTCTTTGATATGAAATAAATTAATAGTATTTTTTTATAAGATTTTTTACTTTTTTTACTGCAACTTTAAAAAATTCCTTCTCATTATTTGCTTTTGCTTTTTTATCTCCTTTTAAAAATTCCTGTCCTTCGTATTCTATGGAAAGCCAGCCACGATAATCATTTTTACTTAAAATTTTAAATATCTTATCTAAATCAAAATCCTTCATAAAACCGGTTTTTGTAATTTTATGAATTTTTACATGGCAATAGACAGCATATTCAATCGTATTTTCTATTGCCTTATACATATTTTTATCCATATAATTTCCTGTATCCAAATTCAATTTCACATATTCAGAATTTACATCCTTTAGATATTTAAGTGTCTTTTCAGAGTCGGGCAAAAAACCCCCATGATTATGTGGTTCAACTGCCAAGACAATACCTTTTTCTTTTGCATAGTCCCCGCATTCTTTCATTGCTTCAACTGCCTTTTGCCACAATGATTCCTGTTTTTTCGGGTCTGCCCAGCCAGCAAAAACTCTGACTATACTTACTCCCATTGTCTCTGCTATATCAATATTTTTCTTAACATACTCTATCTGATTTTTCATCCCCTCATCTGTCTCCTGCCCAAAACTGTTTCCTGCTGAAATTGCAGATATTGAAAGCCCTTTATCAAGGGCATATTTTTTTAATTTTAAAAGATGATTTTTTTCTGTGCTTTTTAAATGGCCATCAATAAATTCTATACCTGATAAACCTTCTTTTGCATATAAATCAACCAAACCAAAATCATCAATCAAGCCAAGTTCAAAAGAATAGTGATGCGACCAGGTTATTGCTGATAATTTAAAAGCCATTTTTATCCTCCATTATACTTTTACTTTTTCAAATTTTTTCGTCTTTGCTGATTTTAATGCAGCAAGAATTACTGCCATTGATTTCATTCCTTCAACTCCATCAATGTGTGGCTTTTCATTATTTATGATGCACCTGATAAAGTACGCACAGGGGTTTATGTATCTTGATTTTTTGGGTATTTTTACTTTAATTTCTTCTATTGTGCTGTATGGGTTTTTCGGGTCAACTTTCCACGCACGTATTCTCTGCGGGTCATAGTTTGCCTGGGACACAATTGCTTTTCCTTTTTCTCCATACACCTGCACAGTTACCTCATAAGGCGATGTTGACCAGGATGTCTCAAATACGCCCATTGTTCCATCTTTAAATTTTAAAACTGCTTCTACGTTATCTTCCAATTTTATTTTCTTTTTTACAAGGTTATTCACTGTTGCAGCAACAGAATCAACTTCTTTGCCTGTTACAAATCTGATAAGGTCAAGTATATGAATACCAACATCCATTGTAACTCCACCACCTGATTTTTTCTTATCAAAAAACCAGGGAGAATCATCTGACCAGAACTCAGGACCTGAATGCCCAAGTTTTCCGCGAACAGCAATGATTTTGCCAAGTACACCGCTATTTATTAAATCCCTGAAAACCTCATGGGCTGGGTCAAAGCGTTGCGTTTGCTCAACCATTAATACAACCTTATTTTTTTTGCATGCAGTTATCATTTTTTTCATTTCTGCAATTGTCAATGCCATTGGTTTTTCTACAAGGACATGTTTTTTATTATTTGCGGCAAAAACTGTCATTTCACAATGCAGATAATTTGGAGTGCATACAGACACGGCATCAATACCGGCTTGTCTTATCATTTCTTTATAATCAGTATAAATTTGCGGTATATTAAACATTTTTGCTAAACGTTCTGCCTTTTCTCTTTTTATATCGCATATTGCAACTACTTCTGCATTTTTTGTTTCTTTATAGGACGGCAGATGAAGCCGTTCTGCAATTTTCCCTGCACCTATAATTCCAACTTTTATTTTTTTCATTTATGAGTCCTCCATATTAAAATTTATAATCGGGGATAGTTAATCTATCCCCGATTATTTAAAAAAAATTTTTTACCAGTTTATCTCATCTACGTAAATTGTTCCAGCCCAATCCGGCGACCCTGTTCCTTTCCCAATTTGAATACCAACTTCTCTCGTATCTGCTTCACCAACCCCTGATGGTGAAAATGTAAATGTATTCCAGCCATGTGTTGAAAGATTATTCCAACCACCATCTGCCCATGTCCAGCTAGAACCGGTTTTTATATAAACTTTTGCTCCATATGGGTTAGAATTATATGGCGCTTGAGTTAATGCTGTTGGCACATACACATGAACTGTTATTGTCTTACCTGTCATATTAACCGGAGATGCAGAAACATCAAGTTTAAATGCCCCTTTTGCAGATGTTGATGCGCCAAGAGTTCCTGTAAAATTGCAGGTTAATGCTGCTGAACCAGCACCAGCGTATTTTTCTGCAGTGGTTATACTTTCGCCAGTTATTCCTAATTCGCCGTCATTTGGTGGATTTGAATAAGTTGAATGTGTCCAGCCATTTAGTGTTGAGTCAAATGGATAAAGTGATGTAGAACCACTTGTTGCAGTTGGTGTTGGTGAAACAGTCACACCACCCCCTGGAGTATTCGTTGAAGTTGGTGCCGTAGTCGGCTGAGTGGTTGCTGTTGGTTCCTCAACTGTGGATGTTGGTGTCTTTTTTGATGCGCAAGACGTAATTACAAATGCTGTTCCAATCAAAAGAATCACGCAAAAAATTGCTAATACTTTTTTACTCATTCTTTTCACCTCCTTTTTAAATTTTTATTTTTTACTTTATTTTATTTCATTTAAATTATACAACACGAAAACGTTTTTGTCAAATAAAAAATTATCGCTGTTGCAATCCCTTCTATGAAAGTGGCTGTCAAGAGAAAAATGCATCCAAGTGTAATCCCTCAGCCATGGTAGGTTTTTATAAAATATAAAGTAAATTTTTTTGCTTTACTTTTTTTTACATAAATAAAATCTCCTATCTTTTAAAAAAAGGAAAATAAAAAAACGGGAAACAGTGGGATTTGTTTTTTCCTCCCCCCTGTGTGCTGTCCATTACCCACATCTTTAATTTTAGCCCGTGGCTGGCAGCCAGGCAATTTTTTGAATAAAATCAGGTCGTTTAGGGAATATATTCTCAAATCCTGTTATTAAAGTTCAATCGTAGAGTTCAAGTGCATAGGTTTCCGCGTCAGCCGAGTGCTCCGCTTTGTTTTTGTGCCACTAAGAATCTAACCCCTTATTATTAGCAAATTCAGGCATTTTCTGATT
>Ga0078972_1006721_pt1 | contig 26762 bp, 17 predicted proteins | sample YelNatPaOPGAMG01_FD_67568 | JGI IMG/M metagenome (GOLD analysis project Ga0078972, IMG submission 67568) | Hot spring thermophilic microbial communities from Obsidian Pool, Yellowstone National Park, USA - OP-RAMG-01 (SPADES assembly) (version 2) | ecosystem: Environmental > Aquatic > Thermal...
TCCGGTTAGCTCCTCATCTAACGGCATAAAGAAGCGCGCCATTTGAAGAAATAAGAAATCCAAGGGATGAGCTGCGGTGTACACTTCAGAACATCGAGATAGAGAGAAGGCAGCGGAGCGCTTCGCGCGATAGAAAAGTACGGAGAGCTGACAGAGCAGTCAATGGTACTGAGTACTCGTGTTCTGGCAATCCTTGCATGGGTGAGTTCAACAAGCGGCAATATATGCGAGGAGTTCGTGAAACGAGACTCCAACGTCACCTTCAGTATCTGACGATATGTAGTGCTGAAGAAGAGAACCGAGGAGCTGACGCGATACAGGTTTATGGGGCAGTCTCTCAGACTTGAAGTGCACAAGGAGAATCTGAGAACACGATACGAGTCTGCCGATCAAACAAGACTTGGAGGCGTCCTCGGATGGGTATTCATGCACCCCACATGATCGAGGAACTTTTTCGCTCCACTGATTATATAAGCACGACTGCAGTCTATGGGAGAAGTATCTTCATGCTTTGTCGTTCGAATCATCTGCTGAGATCGTGCGAGTGAGCGGAGCTTCCATGGGAAGACGCGCGATACTACAGAGACCCCGGTGAAACGTCTAACGCTCTCCCATACGTCAGCGCATGCAACGTCTGTGTACGCCCGAGCGGTGTCTAAAGGTCAACGCTCCACGCTCCGAAACGCTTCGCTTCGTCTGCAAAGCCTCATGGGATGACGGAAGCTCCCTGATCATGGAACGGAGGCCTGGCTCTCCTGTTTTCTTCCAGTATCCTGGATCGAGTCGTGAACCCGACTCGTTATTGCGCTAAGCACTCGTGGATACACCGTGCCAAAGCTGCCGCCAAGTTGGTTCATGTATACTCAGGGAAACAAGTCGATCATGTTCAGTTATAAAGAATGTCCCGTTTTCGCATGACGATCTTGTATCCTCGACTTGGAAGAGCACACGGAGCAAGTGCGCTGTGCTGATGGCTCAAGGCAGCGCTGCAAGCTCGTGTTCCGCATCTTTTGTACAGCGCGACGCGCTTTCATTTTAAAGAACGTGAGCGGGGCTCCTGATTTGTCCACAGTCTCACCTACAATCATCACCGCTTATCTTCCGCTTCAGGATCTGGAACGATCGACCTGCGCTCATCCTGCACGAGCAATTGTTTGCATCGTCTCCTAGACGTGAAACGGTGTCGCGGAAGCGTGTTACCGCCTGACGCCTTTCGTTCCCAGAAAACAAATCCGCGACTCCTGGACTTGCTCCCGAGAGGCTGTCAAAAGTTAACGATCGACGCTCTGGACTCACTGAAGCCGCTCAGCGGGTGGTCAAAGCGTCAGCCGCACAAAGCGCTCCCAAGGCTATGGTGCCCCAAACAGCATCATTCCCTAGGTACGTGTTCGAGAGAGCCAGACTTGATTGCGAGTTCTACGTTATCCTAAGAAGACGCTGTGGTGTGTCATAGGCTTCAACGGCGGCGGCAACTAGCAGGGCGCAGCGATATATGGTAGGTCCCTCAGCGTTTGAGTGAAACTCACTCATCCTGACATTGTCAGACAAGTGCTCACCACTGGTGGCCAACGCTCACGTAAAGCACCGCTCTCTTCTGTACACTGCTGAAAGTTAGCGTCCCAGACGCAACAAACAGCCGCGCTACCAACGAAAACGCTACTGAGGCCGTCGTGCCCCAGGCGCGACACACCCCGCGTACACGAGTACAACAGAGCAATGAGCCAGTGTCGCTCGCTGCTGCTTCGTTCCTGAATCTGCCTCGAATGTGGCTGCAAGTTCGCGGTTTCCGAGAGGCTTCCTTCCGTCTGGGATATTCTCACAGCGCAAGCAGCTCCACTCTGTGGCCACCAGCCGATTACCCCACGCTGAGGATCGCCTGGGACCTAGAGGCTTGGCTCCAGCAAGCGCTGGTTGCGGAGCCGCTGACGCCAGCGCTCGCTCTTCGCCCAGCAGACCGAGCTGCCTGGCAAGTCATCGACGACTGTGCTTTACTGAACGCTTACGGTTGGCTATCACCGAGCTTCATAGAACGCGCGATCGCTGACCTGGAACGCTGGCTCTCAGCACTCGGGCGCGAAGTGCAAGAACCTCCGGATACAGGACGTGGCCCGCACTTGCAGGTTGTACTCCTTGCACCGTCGTCTCACTATATTCACTGGGGAGCACAACTACAGCACTTTCGAAAACAGGAGCATCAACAACGTCAAGCACTGGAAAAGGCATGGAACCTGCTAAAGATCGGAACCTCCACAGGAGACCAGGCAGCGCTGCGAGCAGGCAAGCGACGTATGGCCGCTATCCAGCGCCTGGTCTATCCGCGCTCGGTTTGGTGGCAGTTACAGCAGGCCCTGTTGCAGCATGATTGGAAAGGGGCCCGACTTGACTTTTTGGACCCGGCCATAGACCTGGATGTGCCCGAGGTACCAACATGGCTAGTCGCTGCAGACCTCTACGCTGCAGGTCTGGTGGATGGGGTCTACGCTCCGCACCGAGAAGCGCTCGTTCTCGCCAATGCCCCTGGGGCGCTGCTTTTACTCCGAAACCGCCAAAAACTTCTCGAAAACGATCGATTTGTATCGTTGATCGACATTATAGCAGGCTGGCCCCTGGACTTTGGACGCTATGGTGCTTTAGCCTGTGCCATCAGTGGACTGGATCCTTTCTGTCGACCACATTGGAGCATGGCAAGGAGTGGTGCGTCGTCCATGTCCTTTGAGGAGGCCATGGCACGAGCCCAGTCCATGTTGCTGGGCCAACCTGATGACGATTCCACCGCACCGGCAAACGAGCATGTTGAAGATGAGCGTACCGCGCTGAAGTGTGTCACTTTCGTGATATCGGGGTCAGCGTCCATGTGGTCTCATACAGCACCCATGTCAGGCGAGCATCCCCGACGGCATGCTTTCGCTTTGGAAAGCGCTGCTCTGGAGTCGTCACCAGTGCCTGGCGAGAAAACCGTCAGCGCGAACGTGCCAGGCACCGTCACCGCCGAGTCGTACGCGACGCTGACTCCAGGTCAAGCGCCGGACGTTGCACCCGAGGCATCCAGAGATGCAGCCGATACTTTTCCCACTCCAACGGCGGTGACGTCTTTCGGCGAGACATTGACCGGGACGCGTCTGAACGAGTCAACCCCGACTCGAGCTGGGTGCGAGCGCTGGACGGCGGACCCCGATGTCACGCCAACAAGTGCCGGAGACGCATCCAACCAGGGCAAGCAACAGGCGACATCAAACAAACTGGGCGCAAGCTCAAACGTGACTACTCGGTCGTCCGTGGCAGAGACATCCCGCACGGACCCCGAACAGGAGGCACTGCGGTGGCATCAGCATATATGGCTCCCAGTGATCGATACACCCTATCTCCGTCGCCTTTCTGAGCAGATACTCGGCTGGCGCAGGGCCAACGACACCCAAGGCAGCCTTAGTCTGTGGTTTCAACATCGTCGTTACACTTGGCAAGCGAGTCAGGGGCGTAGTTTGCGAGCAACGCTGTCGCAGTTGCCCCACTGGTTGCAGCGCGTTCTTGTCCGTGCTCGGTTGACGGATAAGGTGCCACTTATCCAAGGACTGGAGAAACTCGTCCTCCCAAAAGCTGAGTCGAGCTCGGAAGTATCGACAGCGGTGCTGTTGTGGCCATGGGCGCTCTTATTGCTGTCACTTGCACTGGGCTGGTTTGCCACCGATGCGGATCACTGGCATGATCGAGTGGTTTGGTGGGTATCCCCAGATAGCGTTCTCGGGGGCGAAACGAACGCTTCGGCCTGGACCAATTACTTGGTGAAGAACTGGCCCCCGTTTCTCGCGGAGCAGATTGCAGCGAGTGAGATCATGAACTTGATCCTGGGTGTTGAGCTACCCGGTCTGCATCTGGCATCCTGCCTGACCTTGGAAGTATACGCTCAACTTCGAGTCGCGTTCACAGAAAGCTACCGCAGTATTCGCTGCTATCTGGACGAAGGTACGTGGCGAGCATTGGAGGCACTGCTGTCAGAAACGCTGAAGCCTGTGCAGAAACAAGCGCCTGCTTCGGAGCATCACGCACAGCATGCGTTGTAAACCCGCCTGGTTTCTTTGGATTCAAAAATGCAACGTAAGCGGCTCGACGAGTCCCGAGTAACACGACGATGAGGTTTCCATGCTCTGAAACCCCCGCCTGGTTTCTTTGCATTCAAAAATGCAACGTAAGCGGCTCGACGAGTCCCGAGTAACACGTCGATGAGGTTTCCATCCCGCAGAGACAACCGGTGCCAGCGTCCGGGTAGAGTCGAAGCGCAGAGGGCGAACAAGTATCCGGTGCGAAACGGAGCTGCACTGCTGCCAGAACCAAAAGTATCGAGAGCGTCACTCGCGGAACACTGCTTCGGTAACCGTAGACAGGGTACGACTTTCTCCAGAGGAACAGGTGTCTAGTTTCGTTGCCGATAGTTTTTTCTCTATTTCGGGTGTGTCCAGGTCAATTTATGGATAGATTGGGAGAGGAAAATATCGGAGTAGTGTGCGGCTCTGGTACAGCATGCACGAGCGTCACATGATGATCGACAAGGTTGCAGTCAGCGACGTTCGCATACTGCAGAGGCACGGCGTTTTCGGTGCTCATGTCCGCGTCTGTGCCCAGATGCATATCCAGACGCACCTGTGCTTTTCCTTATAAGCGACATTGCTCCGCTTGTCGACCAAGTGCTCGCATGCCGGAGAGCGACGCTCGCACCCGGTAAGCGTCTCTTCGGATGTGTTATCAGGCGGAAACAGCGCGCAACGGCTTCATTGAAACCTGCGAGAATTCCTGTCCCAGTACCACTGTGTTCCATGGAAGAAATAATGAATATTCTTGCTGTGCAGCGTGGGAACGCATCTTCGCCGCAAATGCTGCTCGCGTTACTCCTCAGATGCATACCCCGGCGGGAGAGCGCGCGTTATGTGCGCTTTGTGTCGCTCGACGAGCGTTCAGCATTCCCAGAACGACACCTACATCAGCAGTGAACAGTCAACAGAGCTGCAGTGCCGCTAGTAAGCGCCGGAGTACCCGCGGATGCAGAACGAGAACTTGCAGCATCGGCAATGAACAGGCAACCGCGCTACAGTGTCGTTTGCGCTTGCACCAAGAACTTCGGATGCAGAACCGGAGCGCACTGCAGCGTCAATGGATACTTTACCAAAGCAGCAGTGCCGTGTATGTGTACGCTGCAGAGTCCGCGACAGCAGTGCACTGCTCGTGACGTGCACGTGACTACCCCAGAGGAGCTTTCAGCGCTTTCATACGTTGCTAGCGAACCTGCGATACGCTTTGCAGTGCTGCCGAACCTTACTGCATCTCGCTGAGCGGATCACAGCACCCAGATACGCTGGTAAACTGCGTCCTCAAATGATACTAGCTATCGAATACGGTAGCCGGCAACCGCTGAAAGCAGTTGTTGCTGCTCGTCGAGACATCGTGGATGGTCTGGTGGCCCGAGCGCGCCCCCCGTCACCCCACAAAACCATAATGATGTCCCTGTGGTGAAACGTGTGCCCCAAAACGATAACATATCCTAGGTATATGCACGAGGCATTCAAAACGCGAACGAACTATACACGGTCTGAACGAATACGGTATTTGTAAACAGACCATGTGGTGCCAGGGCTTGCAGCACCTCCTGGACATCGACGGTGCTCAACATCTGGGCAGCAGTTGCTCCAGCAGCAGCAAAGGCAGCGCTTCTGTTCAGGTTCGCCGCAGAGCGCGCAACACCTATCGTGAAAAACAGGTCGTACTTGGCCGGTGGTGCACTGTCTGGAGAGGCACGGTACAACGAGCACTCGCTTCGACCTGGCACAAGCGACAGCTGTGCCGTTCCGAACCTGGAAGTGTTCAGCGCCTTGCTGATAGAAAATTCTAAAACCACCAGAGTTGCACTCTGAAGCAGCGATTGGAAGGATGTATGAGCGCAGAATGCTGTCTGGTTCACCACGGTTCCGGGAGCGGCCTCGACTCGCCAGTGCACATCATACGCACCGGCATACGACAACGCTGTCTGCAGCGGGAGCGGTGGCGGCATGACCGGTGCCAGCTCGCCGGTGCGGTCGTAAAGACGGACCACAACGACCGGGTCCAGCGAGAGACTCGTGCCGAGCGCTACCTGCATCGAAACAGCAATCAGAACACCGGTGGTATTGGCACTGTCAAGGAGTGTGGCACGCACGCTCCCCAGAGCGGACAGATCGAGGCCCAGGATCGCTGCGCTCAGGAGGTAGCGTTCCGTGGTCTCGTTGAGGTGGCAGTGCATCGGTGCTACGGCACTGTTGCTGTAGTTATAGGCCTGCAAAACGTTCTGGAGCGCACTCGCGAGCGCCTTTCGAACCTTGCCGCAGGATGGTAACAAAGCGTTCGGAAGTCCTGATGTCGAAGGCAACGGTTCGGGTACCAACGGCACGTAGACGTTCTTCCCTTTTTCGAGGCTCGAAGCACCTGCTTCCTGGTTTCCGGACACCGCTCCTCTCGATGGGGCACTACTTGGCACCAAGTGCATCCACGCAGGTACGTCTGCATCCGGCACGTTCAGGAGCGACGTCGAGAACGCATCCATATGGCCAATGGAGATGCGTTCCGTGGGTGATCCCAGGTGAGCACGCTCCTGGTCGACGGCTGGTGTGTCCAGTGAAGCGACGCGCCCGGCATTTACCCCCGGAGCGTCGTCCTGAAACGCTGCAATCGCCTCCGTCACGATGACCGCATTGCTACTGCAGGCCGTTGTGCAGTAACTTGGAAGCGGCGACGGAAGCGTGTCGTTGCTCATCAGCAGCTCGAGCACCGCGAGTGTATTCGCGCCTATCTCATAGTTCTGTTCACCGGGGACGGCATAGGGTGTAACCAGGGAACTGCAGCGCTGGGTCTGGAATCCCGCCGCGACGCAGTCCCACAGCCAGGTCGTCGGCGAAAACTGGTACGTGTTTGTCCCCGCATTGTACGGATTGGGGCTGAAGAGCATGAACGGATTTCCAGCCCGGTCCCGAATAAGGACATTGTTCAGGGTTGTCAGCGCCTGATAGAGACCGCCGCCGCCGAACGGTCGGCACGATTCAATCAAACTGCAGCCTGCAGCATCGGTGAGCAATGAATCAAAGCGTCCAGGAATGGAAAATGCCGGGTACCCGTAGTGTGTGTCGTACGAAAGGCCGTAGTGCGCGGTTTTGGTCTGAGGGTTCGCGGTGATCGTCCCGCTGAACCCGAGTCCTGCCGCAATCTGCCGCATCACCGTCGTTGCCAAGTCGATTGCGTGCGGCTCCGACAGCGGATCAATGGTGGTGTACGGATCAAAGTGCCATGGCGCTGCGCTGTTCAAGTCGATCTGCATATCGAAGGGCGTTCCTGCGACGACCTGCGGGCCCGCGATCGCTCCTGCCAAGGCAGTGTTATACCAAGTCCGGTTCAGGAGCCCGTTGGTGCCATTCCCAAACACCAAGTAGGCGAACGTTGAGCCCAGATCGCTATTCGTTGCAGATGATACCGCCGCCAGCGCGGCATAGCGGGTGACGACTCGAACAGGAGCGCTGGAACGAAACACGTTTGCCCACTGTAGTGCCGCGAACGCGAACGCCTCCTTTGCCCGCACGTCGTAAGGCTCCACAAAAGTAATATTAAAAGTAGACTGCGAGCCGTGCACGAGCACCGAAGGCGAACCCGGTACGACGCGAAGCGTGTTCGATGTCGAAGATGTCGCTGGGAAGCTGGTCAGCAGCTTCCCAGCCGCGACAGCAGACACACTGCCCAGTACGAGGAGTGCCACGAGCCACCAGCGTGCCCACGCGAGTACGGTGTTCCGTGGACCGCGCCACGAGTGTTTTCGCCGTACCCAACGGGATTGAGGAAGAGAGCGTCCAGTTGTACATTGTTCTACTTGGCACTTTGTAGCTTGTCTCTGCATCAATACCGCTACGTTCCAGAGTGAACACAACTACAGCGCCCTGTTTGGCGGGAGGCGAGTTTCTCTGGACCTCTGCAGTGGAGCGAACCCGCAGGAGCCTTACGGCGTCTGGGGTAGGAAAGCCTTGACCTCGATCGGTGCTGATTGCAGATGCTGGTCGGAAACAAGCCTGTCCAAATTGAAAAAAGAACAGTGCAGATCGATCGACGGCGTCGAGGCCGACGGTTGTAGGAGAAACGTATCTTGGATCGTTTCCCAGCCGAATAGCATACAAAAGTGCTCTGTAGTTTTCCGACTTTTGTTACTTTTCCGGAGTTTCGTTCAGGCTTGATAATTGAATTGCAGTTTCAAGGGCTTAAGGGTTCGTAGGTTGCTTTGGGATTCTCGGTCGTCTATTCGGAGTGGCTCGTTCTACACGACGTCGCTGCAACGAGTTCAAAGCAAGAAAGCAAGATGATCTCCGACGTTCTGGAACAGGGGTTCGTAAAATAACCGAAATCTCTATACAAATCATATGCAAAAGTTATTCCAAGTTTCCGACTCGCTGTTTCAACGCAAGTCGTGTGCGCAGGGACACGCTGGCCGCTGAATTGCCGGGCAGAGAATCTCCACGTGGTCCTTTGAAGACTTGTTTTCCAAAACTCCTCCCTATTGTTCACTGAACTTGTCAAGATAAAAAATCGGTTCGTTTCGAAACACAATTTCTCTACCCCTCTTGGCTATCAGCGAAACGGCTTTCCACAGGCGCATCAAACATGTCGTGGGATATGCTTCCAGAGCCTGTCGTCTATTCTGTGTGGATGGAGAAGCATCTTGGACTCGGTGTTGAGTCATCGCAGTGATCGCTTACAGCAGAGATTGCGTCACCGCTTCGCATGAAGAAAACGTAGATGGACCGAAAATTCTCGACGTGATCTCTAGCCTGGATTTTCCTTTCGGTACTTGTTTTCTCGCCAACAACATCGCATCCAACAAAGCCCTGATCAAACAGGAAAACCTGAGCCTGTGCATACAGCGGACAGGCTGATCGCAGAGGAGATCGTCCAGAAGAGGTCCGTGCGCCTAGGGCACGGCATCGGGCGCGGAAACGCTGGAGGGCATCGAGGACAGCCTTCTCCGTCCGCCAAGCGCATGGACGATGCGATGAAGCAAATGCTTACGCAACACCGAACGAATACCCGAGGAGGAAGAGAAAATATTGGTATACGTTTGGGAGCACGTGAAGATGGCCAAGTGTGCCCTTTCCAAAGGCACACCGAGGCTGTATACAAACGAGATGAAAATCGCCAGCGAGGCGTACATCGCAACTTCCGCTTGTGCTGGGAAGGCGTCGACAACAGTTGGAAGCCGCGAAATCGGGACTTGAACGCTACCATAAACACGCTTCGAGTGCTGATCATGGGTCTACGGGGAACGGAGATACTGGCGCATTGCAGTCGGCTACGAAAGAGAAAGGGTGGGAAAGCATGCTCCGACAAAATCGCAAAGGCTGGTACCGTCGTTGACATCGGGCGCCGAGCCAAATTCGGGTGCCTATACCCATTTTAGGAAACCTGTTCCATGTTGTTCTGGAATGAGCATAGGCCTGCGACGGGAGCTATGGCCCTCGAGCTGCTTCGAGAAAATCTACGCACAAGTTGTCGAGTCTCTACCCTGATCACTGATGGAATATTCACTTCGGCAGGAGCCTGCCATGGTACCAGCACCCTTTTCGAGACATCAGCGAATCTCCGTTGCCCGGAATATTCGCCAGGGCATGCCGCATCGGGCTGCCGCACTCCGCCTCGATCATGCCGGTCACTGCGAGAAGCGTTCATATTGGATACCTAGGATAAATGCGCCCTGCAATGCGCTTTGACGATCATCACTGACACCGCATTCACAGAGACTCTATGACACGTTGATCGCAAGCAGCGCGATCATAAAGTGTGTCAGTTTGCCGGTAGCTCGACAGTCGTGTTCGACAGACGCTGGCGAACGCGCTGTCGCGTGTACCACCAGTTCCACGCTGCCTCAGCGTTGAACAGACCAGGTGTGTCGCAGACATGAACCATTGTGCTCGCTCAAACAGACCGCAACCTGCTGGGCCGAAATCCAAACAAAGATTCGACCGCGTGAATGATACCGACGTCACAGGATGCATCCGGAAACTGTTCTGGATACGTGTAGCGTTCCCCGGGCAACGACATTTCAGCAGAATTCGTGACAGTACACGCACGCTCGCACGCTCGCATGCACGCACGCACGCTTTGAGAAAATCCTAAACATACCTGGATAAACCAGATGCTTTTTGCGACGCCTCCTCCCAGCGCGCAGCGATATCGTGTGCACCCCACAGACACCGCCGCGTCTCTTCTGGTGACCAGCAATGCTCCCAGCTCCACGGTACCCGAGGTAGATGCGTCCAGCACCGGGTACGACCCGAGTCCAGTACGCTGCTCCAGCGGAACCAGCGCCTCCGATCACCCACAGCGCTGGTACCGACGCGCTGGATTCGCGGGCACGCGACGCTGCGCACCGAACCGAAATGCCCTTCCTGCGTACCGCGCGATGAACGAACGCGAATCTGGGCCCCGCGACACGATTGAATTCGGGATTCCAGCTGGTACTCGCGACGCACCAGGTATGCTAGGAACACTAACGAACGAAAAGCGGAGCTAGACTTTCGGTTTGCTAACTCGGATTTCTTGTTGATTGAAACGGATTGAAAGCGGCTTTTAGTGTCTTGCTTATCGCGGAACGGGGGTCATCTCGAACGAGCGTGGTAGGGTTCGTGTCTCTCCCCTGTTTTGCCGCGAATGCGCGTCTCTCGCGGCCCAGCCGCCTACCACAGTCCGGCGAGCACGAACGCTTCACCACTTCGTTATGGGTCGGTTCAGGGGAGTTTGGGGCACCAGGGTTCACTGTTTATGGAGCGTTCGCGGTCCGCTGCGGTGGTGGTGGCACCAACCGGCATGGTATACTGTCCGCGTGCGCCACGCTGGATCATGAAGGCGGTGCGCGCTATCGGTGTTGCGGGCTGGGGCGGCAGCGGCGGCGGTCGCTCCTGGACGCTGAGTGGGGCGCGGGGTCCCCTCGAGACTGCGCAAGAGTCTGGTGAGGAGCAGTTGAGCGAAGAGAACCCAGAGGGCTCTGGGCGACCAGCCGAGAGAGACAACGGCGCTGGCAGCGCTGGTAGCCTCACAGCACACGACGTTGTGGTCAGTATGGGCGGCGGGAGTCTCGGCGCGACCGTTTTGGGTAATGAGTCTTTCATCTGGACCCTGAGCGGATGGAGACAGTCGGTACGAGAGGCTCAGGAGCGAGAGGATGCGAGGCAACTACGTTCCGCTTTCGACCGAGAGGAAATGGTCAGTGGTTACGAAACTCCGGCTACTGGCACGTCGTTGCTGTCGACTTCCATCGAGCGGCGCGGGGGTGCTGCGCTCGGCTCGGCGTTGAGCTTGACGACTCGCTCACCGTGGGCGATCATTGGCGCGCTAGCGTCCTGGCTTGAGGATCGCTTCTTTCCTCTGTTTGGAGCCGAGGAAGCAGAGAATATCATGGCTGCCGCAGAAGGCGAAATGCCACGCGCGGCCCGCACTGTCGCCAGCTCGGCAAGCAGTATCACAGGTAGCATGATCGACGAGGAAACCGCCGCTAACCGACGCCTCCAAGCCGCACTGCTTCGTCAGAGCGGGTCTACCAGAGACAGACGGGTCGATGCCTTGCAGTACGTTCTAGATCAAATGATTGACCCGTTTTGCCGCGCTGTACTGGCGAGCTTCGCCGCCGCAGCGACAGATTCAGCTGCGTCAATTCTGGGACCGCTTCTGTTCCTCTACGGGCACGCCTACCATATGCAACGAGGGGAGATGCAACTAGGGAGCGAAGGAGATCAGGTTTTAATGGAGGAGGACTTGGCAAACATGCCGCGGGCAATCATGGCGCTACGAACGCTAACTGAATTGTACAGTGAACTGTTCTCTACGTCAAATGCGGGTTTCGGTAGATCAAGGGGCAACAGCTCAAGTACGCTGAATCAAGCAGGGACACCACAGCATGCTGCCTTGATCAGCACCAATGCGTCGTCGGCGAATATTGCCGTTGTGCCGTCAAGCAGAAGCAGATTGGGACGAACGTTATCAACGCAATCGGGGAACAAGGCGTCAGCCCAAGGCTCGCTCTCCGATGCTGGGGAGGTTTTGGATGCATTTGCCACGCGGGCGGAACTGCTGGCTGGGACCACAGAAGCCATGGATCCACCGCTGGCGTCGTCCTTGACAACGGAACCAGCGGTTGGGAGGGCGAGATCGCCAGCGGACGCTGCCGCTGCGATTGCGTCCAGCAGCGCAACCCTACCGCTGACGGGCGCATACGGTCGGGAAAGTGAGCCGGCTGATTCTGCTGCAACGTCGAGTGACACCGATGCGGCACTGTCGGAAGCGGTCAAGCCGCTGCGCCATGCGCCCGCCACGGAGACGGAACGCCCGGAGCTCCGTGCAGCCGCTGGCGCTAGTGCTGCTGCTGCTGCTGTCGGTGCTCCAGACGTTGCTACGATGCCGCAGGCGGCGGCGGCGGCTGCGGCGGCGGTGTCTCAATGCGCTTTTTCGGAGAACGATCGAACAGCGCTGCTCGAGGCGGCACTGGCCCGCATTGAAGCGCTGGAGCGAGAGGTGGACTTTTTGAACCGCGAGCTTGCAGCATTCCGTGATGACTGCGTATCGAGCAATCGCGACCTGCACAATTGCGTCGACGCTTGGACGGCAATCGTGCTCTCAGAGACGCGCAGTGTTGCGGCAACAGAGCGTGCAACCATTCGAGCACTCGCACGGCGACTGCGTAAGCTAGAGCGCCAAATTTTCTCGGAGAACGTTGCAGCAACTGCTGCTACATCGCCGGAACACTCGAATCGAGGTGAATCTAGAAGGGCAACCCGAGCTAGCAGTGAGCGAGCAGAGGTGCAGGCGGAAGGCTACGGGACAGCCTCTCGGTCAGCGGCGGAGCCGTGGCCAGCAACCGCGACAGCCACGGAGGCTACAGAGACAACAGAATTCGTCGCGGGAAAGCAGGGGCCGCCCACAGCGTCGTTTTCAGCTCAGGATTCGCGGCTCTTGTACAGTGAGATCTCCAGCGATGACCCTACGGAAGCGCCAAGTCGAGCGATGCAACCGGGTAGTGGCGCGGCGCGTGGCGCACCGACTGTTACGGTCCGCTCTCCGTCGGCGGGGCCCGTAGCCGCTTTGTCATATCTCCTCAGTGAACACGGGAGTTTCGGCAGCGACGAAGACCCTCTTCTTACGGCTTTCCAGCGCGCAGTCGGTCTCGGTAACGCCTTGGGCAGCGGCGATGACACCGGTGAGTCCGCCTCGTCGACACCACGGGGCGGCACACCGCGATCCGGCGGCCTGCATGGCCCTGGTGCCGGCTCACTGCAAGCACCTGCGCAACAAAGCACATATCCAAGCGTACGCGGTGCCCAGAGAGCGATCATCGGCAGCCTGCCCCGCTCGACGAGTGGCTCGAATATGGTCCGTATTTCATCGCCGATGCTTTCGGATCCCATGTCCGGCTCCGGTGCGCTATCGAGCTCGCTACCAGTGACGAGTTCACTGCGAACCCGGGTGGCACCTACGGTGAGCATTGCGACCGGCGGGCTGCCCGAAAACCCGCACACTTCGCGTCGCATCCTCCGTGACGGTAAATGGGTCCACGAGGAGGCAGCGTCTAGTCCGGGCGCTGCCTGGGGTAGGGCATCGGCTTCGCGAGCAAGTCGCCGAGAACGAGAGGCCGTCCTTCGACGCCAGATAGAGAGTATGCAAGTGGCACTGGAAGAAGAGCGGCAACGAAGGCAGAGCCTCGAAGAGCGGCTCCTCCGTCAGTAGCATGCGGTACGGTGATCATGCGTGCATACGAATATCCTCGTCCAAGTTTGTCTGCATTTATGTAGCCTTGCACCAATGCCCCGAATACGTAGCATGCGGTACGGTGATCATGCGTGGATACGAATATCCTAGTTCAATTTTGTCTTCATTTCTATAGCCTTGCACCAATGCCCCGAATACGTAGCATGCGGTACGGTGATCATGCGTGCGTACGAATATCCTAGTTCAATTTTGTCTGCATTTCTAAAGCCTTGCACCAATGCCCCGAGGGCATGCGAACGTTCATATTGTGATGGTTTGCGCGCTCTCTCTACCCGAACGAGAACATCGCGAGCACATCACGACACGATCATAGAATCGTGGCACCTGTGCCCTAGTCGTCATGGAGCGGCATCGTTGCGGGTATTCATCGGGAGAACGCGCCAGTGTTCCGCTACATGGAGTTGCTCGTGCCAGCATCACGCGTCGCACTGTGGATTCAGTGTGTTCATCGGCGTGTCGCAAGCGAAGACTAGAGCGCAGGTTCAGACCTAAAGCCGGCGATTGTGCCCATGCGCGCCTCGTCGGTACCGTGTGCGCGTGCCATGCGCTCGCTCACTGTGCACCGCGAGCCTGCAACAGGCTCGGCATTTCACAACGTTCCTCATTAGAGTCGCGCGGTCGTGTCCAGCGCCTCGGCCCCGCGGGGAAATCCTCGACGAGGCCGCGAACATGTGCTTTCCCGGATCATGCGCAACGGATCAATGCACGGGTTTCCCAGCGAAAGTGTCGCGTGCTCTGATGGAGCGTTGGTCGGTGTGTATGCGTACGCGTATGCACACGTATGTGTGTGCGTATGTGGACACGGGTGACGCCGTTGAACAAGAGCCACAAGGATGCAGCGTCGCCCAGCGTGCACGTTTAGGCATGCTAAGGCGAACAGGTACTGTATGCACGTCCCGCGAACAGAGCGAGAACGAAACACCCTGCACCTCATGCGCCCTCTCACCCAAAACATTTACAATCACCCAACACTACCTGTTTAACTTGGATAAAGGGATCGAGTATTGAACGTGCTGCTGGTCCTCGTCTACTGCACGTCACGGGTGTAGGAGATGGAGCGTCGCCGCTGCGGTCGACCGCCTCGCACTCGTGACGAGCGCTCGCGCCGCCCGGTACGACCACCGGGCCCATCACGCGTGCGTCCGTTCAGAGACTGACGATCAGAGTCGTCGTCAAGCGAGCGGCCGCGTCTACGCTCCAAGTGCCCGGAGCTGAAGCGATAATCATCAACACGCAGTTCTGGAAGCGCGGCACATACCTCAATGGTAAAGTCTGGGTAGCGGGTGCGTCGATCACCAGTACCTCCACCGGCAGCAGCGCCTGTTGACGCATGTGATGTCATTGTTCCGTTCTCTGCGTCCGACGAGGTGGCGTCTGTGGTTGATTGCGGTTCCATGCACCGCAGAATCTCATCGGCAGCCTCGACGGAGACATCGAAAACTGCCTGACGAGGGTCGCGACACAGGCGCACTTTGCCAATATCATCGGTGAAGAGTTTTCCGGACTGGCTCAGACGCCGAACGATGCCGAGCACATCACGAGGCGTTACTCCCGCCCGGTTCATTGTCAGGAGCAGGGTACGCAGGCCAGCCTCACCTGTCAACAGGGAGCGGTGCTCGATATGCGTCCGTCCAGAAATGACGGCTAGTGCTGCAGCCAAAGCTCGACGCGCATCGCCCTCGAACTGGGCTGCAGCGAGCTCATCGGCGGCCCGTTGGAAATAGGGCACAACGCGATTGGTGCTGGCTTCACCGACTGCACGAGCGGCATTCTGTGCAGCGACATCCAGCACCCGTTCCAGCGTTGGTGGCCCCGCTTGCTCGAATCGAATCGAAGCACCTCGTTCAAGGGCACGCAAAAGGCCGCGCTCAGAGTCACTGTACATGATCACTGCGGTGCCACTGCGTCCCGCCCGGCCAGTGCGACCCGCACGATGAATGTAGGTGTCGACGTCGCGCGGCGGGCGCATCTGCACAATTACGTCTACTTCATGGATATCTAATCCGCGGGCGGCAACATCCGTGGCCACCAGGATAGAGAAACGACCGTCACGAAACTGTTGCAATGTGAGCTCGCGTTGCCGTTGACTCACATCGCCATGTAAGACCTGTGCTACACTGCTACGAAAGATGGACGCGGTCATGGCAATCTCGTCGGCTTCACGCTTTGTATCCGTAAACACGATGCACCGCTGATTTCCCGTCTCTGCGTGGGCAAACACGATATCCTCCAGCATTGCGAATCGGGCAAAATCCGCATCCGGTACGCGAACTGCCACATGGCGAACATTCTTTGCGGCCCTGGTCTCTGTTCTGCCGACAACGTCGTGAACCACCGGCGCTCGTTGATGCTGCGCGGCAATCTTCTGCACCCATGGTGGAATCGTCGCGGAGAAAAGCACCGTTTGCCGCTCCTCCTTCGGCGGCATCTTTTGAAAGATGCGCTCCACGTCCTCAGCGAAACCGAGCGACAGCATTTCATCCGCTTCGTCGAGGACAGCGATCCGTATATTACTCAGGTTCAATGTTCCCCGATCCAAATGATCGAGAATGCGACCAGGTGTGCCAACCAGAACGTCAAAGCCGCGACGCAGCGCTTCCTCCTGTTGTGTGTACGATGCGCCGCCATAGAAACAGTCCACCGCTAAGCCGTGCGGTTGCCCAATCAAACGCAACTGCTCTGTTACCTGTTTTGCCAACTCACGAGTGGGTGTCAAGACCAGTGCACAAGGCGAGCGACCCGGGGCACCGCGTCGGCTGCCGTTCGAAACCCGCGCCTCCACCAAACGCTCAACAAGCGGCACGCCAAACGCAAACGTCTTTCCCGTGCCCGTATGCGAACGACCTATGACGTCACGACCGCTGCGCATGTCGTTGAATGTTATCGCCTGAATCTCCGTCAGTTCCGTGATTCCTTTCTTACGCAACGCTGCTGCAGTGGCCTCGGATAGCGGGAAGCGCTCAAGGCTCCAGTCCCGGTGCTTGCTCTCGGAGGTGGCGTTCTCCGCTTCGATGACGACGCCGTCCTGTTTGGTCGACTCTAACTCTTCCGATGGCAGGGATACTTGCATTTTTAGAGAGCACTGGTGCCGACGGGAGGCGCCCCCGAACCGGCACGCAACCGGAGTGAGTTTGCCGCGCGGTACGAAACCGCTAGTGGTGCTGAACCAGGACGGCCGGCCGCAAAGGCGGGTCACCGGATCGCCCCAGCAGCTCGCCCGAGAAAACAGACACGTGGACTGTATTCCCGAAATGACATTGGATATAAAAGTCATACTTGATTTTTCAACCGCTCTTACGGAGCGTACGATACGAAGTGACGGTGCTCGATAGCCTGCAGCACACGAGCGACGTTAACGTTCGAGAGCGTAGCGGCTTCATCGCCGCCGTCGTCGACGCCGTCGTCGCCGTCGTCGCCAGTTTGCGCTGCTGCATCCGGCGTGTTCGCTCCATAAGATTATCGTCCAGCGCCCGTGTCATTCGACGGTGGAGCGCTCGGGGCGGGCTGGTGGCGGCTCGCCCTTGAGCAGGTACAGAAATGGGTAAAAAGTTATCTGCTTGTCCCTGGCGATCTCCTTGCAGGAATCTCTTTTGTACTACCATGTACGTAAATATACAGTTTAGTTCAGTGCCGGTCCGTGGCGACGCGCATGCAGCGCCTGGGGAGGCACCCGCGCGCCTATCGAAGCGCGGAGCACCATGATTGTTCAGCAGGTGCCCGACTCAAGTCCTTCCTGCTATCTTCATGCGGAGCTAGTGCATTTCTAGTTCGCTGTAACGCAGCGTATTCGTGCGTGGATTCGGGAGAGAATTTGAATAACCGCTCTCCTGGCCACTTATTTTTTATTCGATACCTGGAGCGTTTCAGCAGAGTGCCCGCACTGCATGCGGTGCAGTACCCTCGAAGGTTCGCTCGATACGAAGCCGCTGGATGCTCCAGAAACACAACACTTTTTCCGGATGCTGGGCGAGACCTTCAATTCTTGGTGCGCAAAGTGCTTGCGCGATTATGGCTCGTAGACTCATGCCATGGTAAGTCACTTACTGTTCAATGCCTTGCCATCTGAGGTCCGGTCAGCTTCGCGTGAGGAATCTTTTGCATGCGGCGCTGTTTGGCGGTCTTCTTCTTTACCATTTTGAATCGTGGGACTGTGCTCGTGATTCGTATATGTCGTCCTGAACGCGTCAATGAGCATCGTACAGAATCAAGTCCTGCACTTGTTGTACGCTTTCGTCGAAGGACCAGGAGCGCAGGGGCCTTTGCTTGCTCGTCACCGCATCCATCGCGAGCACGCCTACGGGCCGATGCGCGTCTTCCCGTTTCGTCCTGTGCACGATCATAGAAGCAGCGCGGGCGTCCAAGGTCGGTGAAGGTAGAGAGCGACCTGTCCGAGTATGGTATCAAGAGGCGGACGAATCATCTATAGATCGATGAACGTGAAAATGGCGTTTCGTGTCCATAAAGATTTATAGGACTGTGTTGAACAAGCGCTAATAGGCTGGCATGAAGAGCAGCTGAACGCCAATCTAAGCTGCATACTCCTCGACCGATTGGAGTGATGGAAACCGACATTGCCCGAGACCCGGACAGGAGAATGTTCGCAAGATAAACATGAAACGCTCTTCGACGAAGGATGACGTGTTCGTCGATGTCATCCGTATGATGATTTGGAGGCGAACAGACGATTGCATCGAGGCTAGGGTTCATGTTGTCGTCATGGGAGCATGACCCTTCTTTACGAACAGCGGTTTGAACCCCCATCCCTGCTTACCCATATACTGGTCTAAAGATTCTCCCTAATAACGTCTCATTGAATGGATCAAACACCCGTCGCTTCTGTAAAAAGCGTTCGCGTTTCGGTACCTACTCGATCATGTCTACTCCAACGCGCGCAAGCGTCCCAATGAAGCGAACGTTTCCCCTTGTCTGTGCGGGTCCGTCCGTGCCCGTTCGTATCCAAGGCACGGAAACTTGACATCCTCTGGCTTTTTTGGTGATATTTTTTGCAGAACGTTTGGAGTGGAATGTATTGACAAGGAGACAATCGTGTTGGTATGGCAGAATATGTTCTGTTTTGAGTACACGACGTTCAGAATGAGAACGATGAGAAGGGTGCTTTATCAAACCCGCTAACCGAAGAATGGCGAACGTCTACAATAATGGCCGTCTTCCGCAGGCAACCAGTGACACGACCAAGTCTCTTCGCGACGTTTCTCCGATCTTCTGGAACCATTCATATAGTTGAATACTCCCAGAAACACGAATGAACATGGGAAGTGGCGTGCCGGTACAGGTGTACCAACATGCACTGTTCTGAATGTCAAGCTTCTCGACCACTGACACCTCCGATGCATACGTTCTGATAGGGCATCGGTGGCCGTCAGTGTTCGTCGCCCATATTCTCGAAATCCACTGCCAAGCACCAGAACAACAACATCGCCAACAGGACGTTTCTCGATACCAAGTATTGTCAAGCGTGCATCCATGGACCGCGTAACGCGTGCAGGCCGCTCCTGAGACGACTCACAGTTCGTACAAGCGCACTCCTGACGCCATCGGAGGTACTCAAGGAGACGACCTCGTCACAAGTTAAACTTATAGGACCCGAAAATCTGCGTCAGGGTGTATGACGCTCCGCTGGAACCCGAAGAAGCGTTCTTAAGGAACGCGCAACGCAAGCCACTCCCGGAAGTCATGCGAGCACTTGACAGACCCAGACTAGGCGGCACGTCGCGCCACCAGCGGTATCGCAACATGAATGCCCAAGCAGCGTGCGTCAACTTATCCCTGAACAACCAGCCAAAAACGACATTCGGTTGCCTCGGCTTGCAAACATCTTTACGTCGACCCGGACTTGTCCTCGAGGTCGCCTTGGAGCTCAACCATCACCTGAGACTTGCTGCGGCTTTTTCCTCGCTGTGCTTCCCACTCCTCTTGTCGACGACAGAATTCAAGCTGTTGCTCGCGAGCAAGTTTTTCCAGCTCCTCGATCTCGCGCTGTTCGACTTCGCGACGTTGCCGTACGGCGTCGGCCTGACGAGCGGCAGCAGCCTCCCGCTGCTGCTGGCGTTGCTGCAGCTCTTCGTGACGGCGCCGGGTGCGCTCCTGCGCTTCAGCCAGCAGCCTACGTGCATATGCCAAGCGATGAAGGCACCAGCTGCTATTGGCGTGCGCAGCCTCCGCGGTAACCACTTTGTTTGTCGGACCAGCAAGCGATGGTTGCCATTGTCGAACGACATCGGTAGACACGGAACGTTGCATCTGACGGAGGCTCATTTCCATGGCTCGGAAACAACCGCCAGCGCATTCCAGGAGAACCGTAGCTACCTCCGGGTCCGTACCGTGATCAGGACGGCTGAGTCGAATGGAAGACTCTTGAGCAAGGGTCAATGACAAGTCGAACCATACCGACAAAGCGGAAGGTTGCAGGTGCAGAGCGCGCTGCAGGGTCTCCATGCAAGCCGCATACTGGCCGAGGCCGTAGTGTGCAGCTGCGAGTGCCATCAAGGCCCCGGCATCGTACGGGGCGGTTTGAAGACGATCATCAAGAAGACGTATGGCGTTTCGGAGCGAGGCCACGACAGCGGAACCACGCGACAAGTGCACAGCTATGAGATTCGCCCGAGCACATTCCATGATTTTGGGTTCCGCCGAAGCAACTGCACCTAACTGGGCCACCGCACAGAGGGCCTCCTCGGCTTCACTCAAGAGATTCATTTCACGGAAGTAGACTCCGAGAAGTTGCATCGCAGCGACATTATCATGCGCGCGCTCTAGAACACCCAATAGCAGGTTTCCCGCAGCTACGAGAAACTTGTGACGGCGGCTCTGATGATGGCGAGCAGTCGCTCGTGCCAAGGTTACATAATACGCAGCAGTGACGAGATCGCAGTAATTTCGAGCTTGGTATCGCGTTTCCAAGTCCTTGCGTAGTTTCTTTCGACGGATAAAGTACTCGAACCATGCTTGTGCCTCGTCAACACGGCCACGAGACTGTGCCAAAAAAGCCAAAGCCGTCACAGCTCGCGGATTCGGGAGCACTTGACGATACAGGTCCTCGGCAGTGTTCAAGTTCCGGTGAAGGTGCTCGGCTAAGACGCCTAGACGCAGCGTGGCATCCTCGTACTCAGGAAATTGTTCATGGATCGTGCGGTAGATGCTCTCGGAGCGCGTTAGATCGCCCAGTGACTCAAGCAGCCGCCCGAGGTTGTAGCTCAGGGTCAGGTGCCACGGACGCTTGCGGATGAACGCCACCTCAGGGAGCCAGGTTCGCAACGACAGCCCCTGATCGCCGGTAACCAACTGAAGCGCCCGCTCCAAAGCAATATATGCCTCGTTATACTGACCGAGGCGTACTCTCAAGGCAGCAATGTTGTTCCAGACAATCGGATCATCCCAGTGTTTCCCCAAGCGCGAGTAAAGCTGCAGCGCGAAAGCCGGATCCAGTCGATCCATCAGTTCCGCGTACACAGCGAGCGCCTCTGCCGGTAGCTGCTCCAAATCCGTGCCCTGCAGTAACTCGAGTGCATGCTGCTGCGCCTGCTCGAGTGCCTTGCGTGACGCCTGCTCATCCGCTGCTTTCTCCTGGAGAATAACAGCAGAAAGCGCCCGGAGATAGGCATCCAGCCGAGCGGGGAGCGCACGCGACCCCTGTTGGCGAACCCGCTCTATTTGATCCATTGCTTGATCGAACGCGTTTCTCCGCAACAGCGAATACGCAAGTGCCAAGCGGGCAACTGCCATCTCAGTCCAATGCTGGATACTGGTACCGTAGTGCGTTTCAGCCTCAATCCAGTCGCCGCGTCGTTCTCGCCAGCGACCGAGCAGGTATTCGGTACGTGCTGCGGCCCTGTGTGTGGCGGCTTTCCAGGTGTCCGGTTCAACTGCTCCCAGGAATCGAAACGCACGCTCTCGATGCTCGTGTACGATCGCATTACGGATTCGAAGCTCTTGGGGATAGAGCACGAACGCCTCGCGAAGCAGCTCCTCAGCGACAGCACGTGCAGCTGCGGTATCCTTTGCCTCCGACGATGGACCGTGCGTCGGGGCCTCGAGAGCTCGCAAGCACACCCAGAGGCCCAGTAACGTATCTGGATGTGGATATGCATCGTCTGCATCCGAATAGTGCATAACGCTCCGATCGATCCGGTCGCACTCCATCGAAAGACGCCAGCTGAGCACGCGTGTAGCGTCGAGCAACTTGCCGGCGGCAGCGAGCGCGTATGCGTATGAACACCACCATTCCGCTGGTGATGCCTCACCGTACATCCAGAGCGCATCCGCATACCAGGCTGCAGCCTGCTGGGCTAGGTGCGGCTCGATGACGCTCCGTTCAAGGAGCACCCGCCCGAGGCCAACTCGAGTCAAGAGCAGAACAACAGGGCTTGTCTGCGGTTGGACTGCACGAGCGCTCGCTTCGAAGAGTTTCTGTGCCCCCAAGGTGTCCTCCTGAGCGAGGTGAACGAAGCCTTGCCAGACTGGTGCTAACTGCGCAGCTGCACGGTCGGTTTGAGCGAGTAACGAGGGCTCGAGCTCGACCTGCTCGGCTGCCAGCGTCACACCGAGTGCAGCCTCCAGCACTGCCGCAGCTTGAGGCCATGTTGAGCGTGCGGACTGCACAAGACGCACGGCTTCGTCCCACTGACGCTCTGCACAGGTGTTCAGGAACCTGGAACGCCACTGGCTCCAGTTCGTCAACTGCTGTTCGGGCACGGCGACCTCGACGGTGCTGCTGCGTGCCTCGACGCCCGCACGAGGTGCGTTCATTAAAGCCAAAGACTAGACAAGACTTGAAGAACCTCCTGCAAAGAGCGGAATCACAGACTCGAGAACCGGAACAGAGTACCAAACAGCTGTGAAGGAACAACCCAGGAGTGTCCACGGAAACGCCTTTATAAGGACGTGGAGCACACACCACCACCGCCGTTCTAAGTCGAACGACGTCGGGCGTGTACAGTAATGGCGAGAAACCCGCCTTGGACAAGAAGTCTTCAACTGCGGTGTAGACGCCTTCCAGCCCTTTGAGAACGGCCACCCACTACTGCTTCCAAATTTGTATCATATAGTTAAATATGAAGAGGTGTCCAATGAAGTTCTCTCTTGTCGACTCTGGAGGTCTTTTCTCCAGCACCGCACATCTCCTGATATTGATAGCGGCATTGAAGTCTCGGTTCACAAACTCCATACGTTTCTTGCAATTGATTGTACTTCCTAATGCAAGTAGCCCTCGAACTTTCGCCATCCATTCCATTTGCTCCTCTCTCAGCGGTCCATACTTTTTTATATCTTCAGGGCTCCGTTGGCACTTTTCCATCTCGACCCTATGAAGTGTACAGTCCAGTCCATGGTGTATATACGATGTTCGGAACTCATCTACAGGTATTGTAACAAAACGCCTTGCCCACTCCTTGTACGTTCTTGTCGTTGGAGCTGGCGTAGTTCATTTTTTGGGTCTTCTAGCGCCCTGCTCCGTACGCTTCTACTAGCCTCTGATTTTCATCCTCCTTCAGGGCACTCAACTGATTGAAAAAATTCGCGAACGCCCGCTGCTTCCCACAATACAAATTCATTCGCAAACGAGCCCACGGGGGTTCGTATACTTCTCCCACAGCGCATCCCAATGCGCCATGCGAACTTCCACGAATTTCCGAAAAGCTTCAAAGTCGGCTCCTCGGCTAGTGACCTCGCTCAAAGCTTCCAGGTGATCCTTCATTCCTGAATTCAATGTAACGATTTTCTTCCTCGCATTCATGATTCCCGATTCTCGATAGTATCTCGCTCTCGAGAACCTCAAAAGACGCATGTCTTTCTGACGCAAGTTGCCGTCAGTACCATCTTCCGCACGCTTGGGAGCAGCGATGGTTATGATATTCGTATTCCGAGGGTCCGCGCCAACGACAAAGTCGTTATCCTGCAATTTCTGCGTCTCAAGACCCGCCTACTTCTTTTCTTCATCCTTCGCCGCGTCAAAGACAAAGTCGTTATCCTGCACTTTCTGGGTCGCAGGATCCGCCTCCTCCTCATCTTCATTCTTCGCCGCGTCAAACATAAAGTCGTTATCCTCCACCTCCTGCGTCGCAGGACCAGCCTCCTCTTTGTTTTCTTCATGCATCGCCGTGCCAACGACAAGGTCGTTATCTCGCACCTCCTGCGTCGCAGGACCCGCCTCCTTCTCATCTTCATGGTTCGCCGAAGGCGGAACTGGCCGATCTTTCTTCAACCGCCGATAGTGTATACATAAGGCCACTCCATCGGTTTCGATCACCCCCGTGAATACCTTTTGTTTGCTCACGTTGAGACGTTTGAAATCGAAGATACTCCTCCAGTACGTCTCCCGTTTTTCACCGAAGAATTACTCCCTGCTGACATCGAACTCGGGACTGATCTCCCTCATGATGCCATGAAGGACTGCGGAGTCGGTAGTCACAAAATGTGACTTGATCTTGCACACTGGAACCACGTCGAAGCGCTTACCCATTCGGAAAGCCTTCCGTCTCTCCTACTCTTCATTTGTCTCTTCACTCAGCTTCATCTCTGCCTTGCGTTCGAACTCTCGCTCCAAAAACACAAAATAGCGCACGATGAGGCGATAGTATCTTTCCTTACCTTTTTTTCAACACTGATATCTTTTCTGTTGGATTCGCCAGCCCCAGTACCGCACGGTGCTCTTGTATAACCGCGCGGATGACGGAGTCCTCATTTGTGCTCCTGCGTGACGTCTTCTTGTCGACGAATTCGACCTCACCTTCATGCTTGCGATCTTTCGTGATGCCATTGATAATCGCAAATTTTCCATTGCGAGACAGACCCGGGTAGAGTGCAAACACGGCGCGTATCATGAAACGTTCGAGGTTCGTTGTCAAATGGTTCTTCAGGTTCGTAATGTACTTCATTGCCCCGTATGTGTAAATATCCTGGTCACCCTTGTATCGAGTACCATTGAAGCTGTAAAAGGGATGTTTTCCGTGGAGAGCATGCACGAACTCATTTTGCCTCCGCGTTTCCCCTGTACCAAGCATCAGGTAACGAATAACGTCTTATCGAAAAACTCGTCTGGAATCTCGACCGTTTCCATGTGCGTCACGTCGCGATACATCTCTCTCACCAAATGCATCAGTCCTGACGACGCCTTGACGATACTCTTGGAGTATGACGCAACACGTTTTTCGATAGCGTCTCGCAACTTTTCCCTGTAGGGATCCTTGATATGTTCAAGAAGATCGGCTTTCACCACCATCTCGTTGTACAGCCGTCTTTCTTGCCGCCTTCGACGTAGGGCCTCTCCCTTTAGGTCCTTCTTCGCTTCCTTGTCTTCTGGACTCGGCACAGTTTTCGTTTTTTTCTGGTAGTCGGCGACCCTCGGCCTCCAGGATCGTCGACTTGCTTTTTCATAACTTTCCTTTTTTAGTTTTTTTTTTGAAAAAGAAAGCTCCTGGAACGCTTCTGTTATATACTGCGACAAAACAATTGAATACACATGTTTGAGGTTTGAGACTCAAATGAACTGAAAACTATACTTGGCTATGAAGTTAACGAAAATACAACTTTTACATTAGAGCTACATGCTAGATATCAAGATCACGTTTTCCTTCGACGGCGGCATTTTTTTCATAAACAAAACGTTTCCTTTGGCCAGCGTTCTCCGACTATGCGCATTTTTCTTTTCTTACTTTTTTGTGTTTTCCAATGTGCGGTGAAGTATCCATCAAACAGCCTACTTCCAAGTTCCATTACCTATACTTCTTCTCGGATATTCTGGTCGTTTCATACGTCCTATCGGGTGTGCCTCGTACCTGCCGTTCCGTATCCGCCTTTGCACCTTAAATGCTGGAGCAGATAGTTCATCGAGCTAGAACTGCTTTTCTATACCCCAGAGGGCATCGGCTCGAGGTGTGGTTCACCCGACGTAGAATCGGGTCTCGTCGTCAGTTTGTGCTCGGACAGTCTGGGGATGCAGGCTTGTCTTCGCTGCACGACACGCTGGAGAAACTTGACTGTTAGGATATATCCTGGGAGCCGCCTCTCTCCTTCGTGATCATGCATGGAATGCGTTGTTGTCGGTTGGCAATGCGGGTTTGTGCTTGACGCTCACCACAGTGGGTAGGCGCAGAAAGCGCACTGAGCCCGTGTGCGCATCCGATTCGCTGGACCTTCCGCCTAGAAGGTAGCATGTGAGTTTGTTCGCCACTAATGAGCGCTGAGGCTCCGTTAGCGGACCATCAGTTGCCAGTGCTGCACTCAAAGTGAGTGTCCGGCCTTTTGCTATCACGGTGATGTCCAGCTGCTGCTGTCCGCCAAGGAGCTCGCTGCGCTCCTGCTTCCAGCGCGGGCACTGTAAGCCTAAATATGTCAGCGTCTCGAGGGGTCTCGTCTCGATAGCAGGGACAGTGCGATTCCAGTGTTCCTATATGGTTTAGAGCCGGTGCTGGTAGCCAGAAGCCACCAACGTGGATTTTCGCGAGCCACTGGGTACCTCGAGCAAGTCCCGGGAACTCCAGCGCCTCCCACCAGTACTTGCATGTGTATGCTAGGTTGTAGTTCCGGTAGAGAGTCAAGCCGGCGTTACTGGCACGACTTGTTCCGTGTCTACATTCCCGTACTGTTGTTTGGACGGTTCGCTTGAGGTGACGGGAGCCTGCTACATTTCTGGGGAACGATTAGGGAGCGTGCTTTCGTCTAAGAGGCGCTTCAGCCAAATCTGCGTCGATTTCATCCAAGTGTTCTTGCGGTGCGTTGGGGTCTGCATGAAAATCCGACTGAACCAGGTGCGCTTGGTGGACCCTTTTGGCCCGTATGCGTGCCCGGCAGCCTGCTGCTATCGCTTCTATTGAGGGTATTTGGAGTTCAAGTCCGAGTGTCAGCGGGTTGGTCGCTCTGCTCTGCACTGAGCATCCAACAACAACAACGAGTCGCATTGCCCTGTTGGCGGCTGTCTGCAGACGTGAGGCATTTGG
>Ga0078972_1006723_pt1 | contig 26759 bp, 21 predicted proteins | sample YelNatPaOPGAMG01_FD_67568 | JGI IMG/M metagenome (GOLD analysis project Ga0078972, IMG submission 67568) | Hot spring thermophilic microbial communities from Obsidian Pool, Yellowstone National Park, USA - OP-RAMG-01 (SPADES assembly) (version 2) | ecosystem: Environmental > Aquatic > Thermal...
CCCGTGTTCGGGAGAGGGGAGGGGAAAGGGGAGGGGCGAGGGCCTCCCCGCTCGGGCACCACGCCGACGACCTACCGCTACACCGGGCAGCGATGGGAGGCGGGGTTGGGCCTGTACTTCTACCGCGCCCGCTGGTACGACCCGGCGTTGGGAAGGTTTACCCAGCCGGATACCATCGTACCCAAGCCGGAGAATCCGCAGGCCTACAACCGGTATTCCTACGTCTACAACAACCCTCTCCGGTATGTCGACCCCACCGGCCATTTTTCGGACGAGGAACTCTTCGCTTACTTCGGTGTCACCAGTCTGGATGAATTGCGGGCGCTGTTCGGATGGGACGAGGATTGGGTAAGTATGCTGCGTTCAACCGAGGCCCGGTTGGGAAGCATCCTGGTGGGGACCATCAAGGGACAGCGGGTAGAAGCCATGTTTGTTACCACCGAGGATGGGCGGCTGACGTTGTGGAATGTCGGAGCAAAGCAGGAGATGGACCTCTGGAAATTCCACGGGAAGGCTTCGGATTGGGCCTTGTTCGAAAGCAAGGAGGAGAAGGGGTTCGGGAACTATACCACGACCCGCTGGATGAAAAACCGAAAGTCGGCTCCGGAAGCGCCGGTTTTGCCTTCGGGGTGGAACGAGGGGACAACGCATACTGTAGTGTTTCATCAGAACTACTCTTCCACGGAACTTATGGTGGATATTGGTGGTATGGTTCTAGGGGCGGCAGGGGTAGTTCAAGGTATCCTAAGTGGTGATGTCGGGACGATGGGGATAGGAGCAGGTGCTTTTTTCGTCTCCCTCTACCATCTGGTCACTGGCGGTCCAGTCGAATCGGTGACTCCTGTCCTTACCATTTCTCCTACTTCTCCTACTATAGAATGTACCTGTTGCCCATATTGCCCTTGAGAACCGCTTGTAAAAATTCTCGAAAACAGGAGGATACGGTGAAGAAACGCATCATTTTCTATACTTCTTTAGTTATCCTTACAGGAGCTGCCGCAATGTCGATACTGGATATTTTTGTCTATTATACCAGGGGAACCAGCTTTTTGGAAATCACAGGTGGCTTGCTAATAGAGGTTCTTCAGGTCAACCTCTTGCTGATCCTCTTCTTACTTCATCGCCGGTGTCGAAGTCGCTTTACGCATTTTATAAGTTCTTTCTTCATAGGCGTCCTTGGTTTTGGTTGGGAGTGCATCTATATTATTGGTGACTGCCTCAATCTTTGGTTAAGTCGGTTTCCCGAACTTCTTGCTTTCCTCTTGGCTAATGGGGGATTGATAGCGGTGAGTATGGTTTCCTTGCTCCTGAGAGGGGGAAAATCTTCCTCGGGGACCCAGAGCGAGAGGGAGAATTTGAAGTGCACCCCTTGAGCTGGACACGGAGTGCTCTTGGGCATAAGGACAGGTGTCCACCGCAGGCTGGCCGTAGCACCGGGACCGGGATAGATTGCTACGGCAAAAGCGACCGACCTGGTCGGCCACGTCGGGCCACCCTGAAGCCGGGCGCTTCCGGCCGGCTCCCAGGCAACCGGACGGCCCGGCCGGGAGATCGGACACAACCTCCAGAGCGAGACCCCCAGGGGCGGCCCACTTCGTTGCGGGGGGTCTGGGGGTATGCCATACCCCCCAGCGGGGGTGCCGGGGGCTCTGCCCCCGGCAAAGAGGCCGGCCGGTGTTGGGGACGGCATCGGTTGTCGCCAGTCCGGCCCGCCGGCCGAAACCTGGTCGAGTTATCGCCGGGTACGGACGACCCGCCGGGTCGTCCCTTCGGCTGGGGATACCCCGCCGGCCTGCGCCAGGCGTGGGCAAAGAGGCGTTGGCGGCGGGGTCGACGGAAGTCGCCCTCCCGCTGACGGTCGGCCTGCGCCGACCTGGGGGCGGGGGGATGGATGTTCGCCGCAGGCCGGCCGCCGGCCTCGTATACCCCCCAGGGGTATGCGCCGGCACAGCAACGGGGAGCGCCGACGCCGGATGCCTAATTCCCCCGTAACGGGCGCTTGGCCGGTAGTCCTGGCCGGCGGGGAAAACGCTCCGGGGTGGGAGAAACCTTCTCGATGAACACCAGATGCCGGGGGGCCTCCAGACCGGGCCACTCCACCGGGCGCACCGCGCCCAGTCGCCCGCCCAGGAGGCGCAAGGCCTCCCGGGCCTGGGCCACCTCCTCCTCCACCTCCCGCCCTTTGTAGGCCACGAAAAGTCCACCCAGACGCAACAGCGGCAGGGCATACTCGACCAGCGTGGGCAGGCCGGCCACCGCCCGGGCCAGCGCCAGGTCGTAGGCCTCCCGATGGGCAGGGTCCCGGCCGGCCTCCTCCGCCCGACAGGTGAGCACCTGCACCGCATCGAGTTCCAGGACCTCAACCAGATGCCGGAGAAAGGCCGTCTTTTTGGCCACCGACTCGATCAGGGTCAGGCCGGCCTGGGGAAGGAAAATTTTGAGGGGGAGACCCGGGAAACCGGCCCCACTCCCGATGTCCACCATCCGGTAGGGCTCTCCCCAGGCCTGGGGAGGAAGGAAGGGCAAACAGGTGAGGGAATCGAAAAAGTGCTGAACCTGCACCTCTTCCCAGGCCACGATCGTGGTGAGGTTGATTCGCCGGTTCCAGGCCAAAAGTTCCCGGTAGTAGCGGCAAAAACGCTCCCGCTGGGCCGGTTCCAGCCTCAGCCCCAGCCGGGCCAGGTGTTCCTCCAGAAGTGCGGTGTCCATAGCCGGATAAAAACTCCCCCTGGCGGACAGAGCGGCCCCCCCTGCTTGAGCAACCCGTCCGCCAGGGGCACTAGGGGAAGGGAGTATCTGTATTATACCCCGATTCCCCCGAATTGCAAGTAATCTGGATCACCATCTCCACCCAGTCCACCTGAACCCCCAGGGCCCTCGGATCGGTCGAGGCCGGGTCCTTCTCCCGGGGAACAAAGGTCGGGCTCTCCAGAACCGCCTCCACGGCCTCCCCCTCTCGAACCGGGAAACACCCGCTCTCATAGGTGGACCAGTAGGGGCCGAGGGCCCAGCGGGTTTCCCCATCTCCAACGATGCGCAACACCACCGGCACCGCCTCCTCCCGCCCCGGGGCCGCCAAGCGCAGCCGTAGCCGGGCCATCCCCGCACCGCCCGCGATCATCCGGAAACGGGCCTGGGCCTTCGTCCAGCGAAAGGTAACCCCACCGCCGACTTCGCCCGCATAGACCCCGTAGACATAGCCGGCATCCAGACCGCCCCCCACGTCCACCCGCCCGACCGGGGCCAGGGCCAGGTTCTCCCAGGCCCAGGTTACGACGTCCTCCTCGGCCACATAGCGGCCGCGAAAGGCCTCCCGGGCGGCTTTCTCCTCCCCCAACCGGCGCAAGAGGTTCCCCAGGCTCGTGCTGCACGGCAGGTAGTTGATGCGCAACCGCCAGCACGAGGCATAGACCTCCGCCGCTTCCTCCACCCGACCGAGGCGCTCCAGCGTCAGCGCCAAGTCGTAGTACGGTTCCGGATGGCACGGGTCCACCTCGATGGCCTGAGCATAGGAACGCAGCGCCTCCTCCGGCCGGCCCAGCGTCCCATAGACCTGGCCGAGCATCTGGTAAAAGCCTCGCCGGACGTTGAGCGCCGCCCAACCCCAGGGGGAATAGGCAACGAAACAATACGCCCAGCCGGCCAGGAGCGCCCCCAGCACCACGGCCCGCCACAGCCACCCTCGAACCCGGAAAAGGCGCCGGACCTCCGCCAGGGCCAGGGCGGCGCAGGGGATGAGCACCGGGAAGAGCAACTGTCGGTAACGGGCCTCGGCGTGTAGAAGCATCATCGTGGCCAGGTTGTAGAGAAGCCAGAGCAAGGCCAGCGCCTTGCCCCGAGAGGCCGGAAGGAAAACCAGGGCGGCCAGCGAGGCCACGGCGATAAGGGCGTAGAGGCCGTCGTCCAGCAGGAGGGCCAGGAGGAAATAGGGCAGGGAAGGCTCCCGATAGGGCATCTTCAGGAAACGGTCTTCGATCGGCTTGACGCGCAGGAGGTAAGGAAAAGCGGCCAAGGCTTTGCGCAGGAGGCTTCCCGGGTCCTGGCGCACCAGTTCCAGCCCCTTCTGGATGGCATAGGCCTGCCGGTCGGCCGGGTTGGGGATGGCCTCCAGTTGGCGGTTGATCTCCTCGATGTCCGGGCGGGGGTTGCCGTCGTAATAGGCCCAAAGGCTGTAGGAAGCCCCCGTGTCCAGGAGGATAAAACGGTGATAGGCCAGGGCGTTGTGCACCGTCCAGGGGACGATGGACAGCAGGCCGGAGAGGAGGAAAAGGAGCGGCAGGGCCCACCTGCGGAGGAAAGAGGGCCGGCCGACGGTTTCCCCCGGCCGGGGGCGCAGGCTGAAGTATAGCCACAGCGCCGCCAGCGGCAAAAAGGCCAGCGCCACCGCCCGGGTGAGGGCACACAGCCCCAGGAGGAGGCCGGCCAAAAGGGTCCAGAGGCCGCGTCGTCCCGGCCGGACCTCCGGCACCTGGAGCAGGGCCAGCAGAAAGGCGACGAAGAGGAAGGTAAAAAGCGTCTCGGCCATGAAGAGGGCGGGGAAAGTGGCCAGAGGCAGAAGAAGGGCGGCCAGGAGAGCCGCCCAGAGGCCGGTTCGTCCCGCTTTTTCTCCGGGGAAAAGCCGCCGGCCCAGGAGATAAACGCCGTAGACGGTGGCCGTGCTCAGAATCACCTGGGCCATCGTCGCCACCCGGACGTTCCCCCCGCCCATCCAGAGGAACAGGGCCAGGAAGAGAGGATAGAGCGGGGCACGGAGCCAGCGGTAAGTATCGTAAAAGACAAAACCCCGCCCCTGCCAGAGGTCCTGGGCCACCGGCAGGTACTCGGTTTCGTCGTTGGCCAGGGGATGGTCCGGCCGGCTCCACAGCCATAGCCGCAGAGCCAGGGCCAGAAGGAGGATGAGAAGGAGAAGGAGTCTCTCCCGCCGGGTCAAGCGCCCCTCCACGGCCAGGCCTCCGGGCCGGGGGCTAATCCCCGTACCCGTCCGGATGACGACGATGCCATTCCCAGGCCGAGGCCACGATGGCCTCCAACTCCGGAAAACGCGGCCGCCAGCCCAACTCGCGGCGGATGCGCCAGGAAGAGGCCACCAGCACGGCCGGGTCTCCCGCCCGCCGGGGACCGACCACCGCCGGAATCGGCTGCCCGGTCACCGCCCGGGCCGTCTCGATCACCTCTTTCACCGTAAAGCCCCGGCCGTTGCCCAGGTTATAGACCCGGCTGCCCCGTTCCAGGGCCCGCAGGGCCAGGATGTGGGCCTGGGCCAGGTCCGAAACATGGATATAGTCGCGCACGCAGGTGCCGTCGTGGGTGGGGTAGTCGTCGCCGTAGATGACGATGTGCTCCTGCCGGCCCAGGGCCACCTGGAGAACGCGGGGAATCAGGTGCGTCTCGGGACGATGGTCCTCGCCCCGCTCGGCCGTGGCGCCGGCCGCATTGAAGTAACGCAACGAGGCGTAACGCAGGCCGTAAATCCGGTCCAACCAGTAGAGCGCCCGCTCCAGGATGTGCTTCGATTCCCCGTAGGGGCTCCCCGGAAGGATGGCCTCGCCTTCGGCGATGGGAACCCGTCGCGGCCGGCCGAAGAGGTTGGCCGTGGAGGAGAGGATGAAACGGCGGACGCCGTGCTCCACCATGGCCTGCAGGAGGGTCAGCCCGCCCACCACGTTATCCCGCAGGTAGAGGAAGGGTTGCTCCATCGACTCGCCTACCAGGGTACGGCTGGCAAAGTGCATCACCCCGTCAAAGGGCTGACGGAAGAGGTCGTCCAGGAGGGCCCGGTCGCCCACGCTGCCCTGGACAAAGGCGGCCCGGGGATGGACGGCCGCCCGATGGCCCTGGCTGAGGTCATCCAGGACGACGACCTCCTCGCCCGCTTCGATCAGGTGCTCGACCACGACACTGCCGATATAGCCGGCCCCGCCGGTGACCAGGATGCGCATCGGAACTCCTCGCCGGAGCCGGAAAGGGCCCCGAAACGCCCTCAGTATAACCGGGCCGGCCGACTCCGTCAACCTTGACGATTCTTCTCCTCTGTCGTAAGATGGGGGTAAAGAGCGATATGGAGGGATCCAGCGATGCTGTTCCTGACCTGGCCTCCCAACGAACTGCCCATCGCCGAGTGGCTATCCCGGCTCCGCCAGATGGCCGAAGAAGACCTGACGACGGCCCGTCGGACCGCCCTGTTGCGCCTGGTGTGGGAAGAAGCGTATCTGACCCGCCAGGGTTTAATCGCCCGTGTCGAGGCCTTTCTGGGACGAGGATGCTTCGGGCCATCCCCATGTAGCGCCTTTCGTCGGGATATCGCCGCCGTCCGGGAGGCGCTGGCCAGGGCCGGCCACCGGCTACGCTACAGCCGTCGGCGCGGCCGCCGCGGCTACTATGTCGAAGGCCGGCCCCACCTTGACGAACGCCTGCAACGCCTCATCGCCGGCGCCGTCGCCGAGGTGGACCCCAGACAGATGGCTATCTCACGCCGTCTCACCCCGGCTCAGCAGTTCCAGCAAGGCCGCTCTATGACCGAACTGGCCGAGCGAGTGGCAACTTACCGCCTTCGTCAGCGGCATCCGGAACTGACCGAACCGGAAGCCCGTTATGCCGCACGGCAGGGGAGAGTCCGGATTGACAACGCCTAGCATGGAATTCGCAGACTTTATGCGCCTGGTGCTCGATGCCCTGGAGGCCGCCGGCGTAGAATACATGATCGGGGGTGCAGTAGCCGTATGGGCCTGGGGAGAGGCACGCACGACGCGAGACTTTGACCTGGTTGTGAACCTCCCCATCGAGCGCATGGAGTGCCTCTCCAAAGAACTCGAAAAGCGGGACATGCTGGTGCCGGTGGATATTCTTCTTGACCTCTTCCTGGAGACACGGGCAGACCTTCCGGTAAACGCCATCCACCTCCATACCGGCTACAAAGCCGAACTCTTCCTGCTTCGCCCCGGCGACCTTTACCACGAGACCGCCTTCGCCCGTCGTCGGCTGGTGGACCTGGGACCGCCCCTGGGCGAGGTCTATGTCCAGGCCCCCGAAGACCTGATTTTGAACAAACAACATTAGCCACCAGCCCAAACACGTGCGCGACATCACCAGCATCCTTCTGGCCCAGGGCGACGCATTGGACCTGGCCTATATCGAGACCTGGGCCGAACGTCTGGGTCTGACCAACCTGTGGCGGGAGGTGTGGGACCGGGCCCAAAGCCGGTCGGGAGGCTAGAACTGGGTCAGGCTGCCCTCGGCCCGGGCCCGCCGCAGGGCCCAGCGAAAGGCCAGCACTCCGGCCGGCAGGGAGAGGGCGGCGAAGAGGCCCAGAAGGGCCAGTTCCCTCCCCACCTGAAGGGGAGTGGCTCCCTGAAGGAGGGCCAGCCGCATGGCCCGCAGGGCGTGGGTCATCGGCAGCAGGTAGGAGATGGGCTGTAGCCAGGCCGGGAGGACGCCCACCGGGTAGTAGATGCCGCTCAGGAGGGAAGAGAGGCCGCCCAGGACGAACTGGACCGGGTCGCCCCGCTTGGTCACCAGGATGAAGGCGGCGGAGAGGATGCCCAGCCCGCTGAAGGCCAGCAGACTCAGCAGGAGCACGAGCAGCGCCGTGCCCCCATGGGCCGGCCCCAGGGGGGCCCCGAACAGGGCCATCCCTATCCCCAGATACAGCACCACCTGGCCCGAGGCCAGAAGAAAACTCCAGAGCGCCGAGACCCCCAGAAAGGTCTCCAGACGGGTCGGCGTGACCAGGATGGCCTCCAGCGTCCCCTGCATCTGGCCGGAACGGATGGCTCCGGCGAAGGCATAGAGGCCCACCGCCTGGTAACCGCCGAAGGCGATGCCGATGAGGACAAAGGCAAAGTAGTTTCCCCCGTACTCGGAGAGGTAGGGCAAGGCGGCCGGCCCGAGGAGACGGGCCAGGAAGTAGAAGGCGGCCACCGACATGAGGATCCCCAGAAGTTGCAGGAGGGTGGCCAGGCGGTAGGTGACCTGGATGCGCAGGTCCCGCTCCAGGAAAGCCAGGACCCGGCCGGCGGCGGCCCGGAGGGGCGGAAGACGCGGCGGAGGGGGAGGAGGAACTGCAATCGTGGCCGGCTTGGGCCCCTCGAAGATGGGCGAGGCCGCCGTTTCCTCCTCTGTCGTCAACCTCCGGAAGACCTCCTCCAGCGGGGTTACCTCCAGGCCGGCATCCACGACCGTGACGCCGGCCGCCCGAAGCGGCTGCAGGAGGGCCTCCAGGGGAATCTCGTCCGGCAGGTCCACGGCCAGACAGCGACAACCCGGACGAGGGGCCGGCCGCTCCTCCACCGGCCAGGGCCAGTCGGCCCAGGGAGGCGGGAGGTGAGAAGGAAGAAGCAGGGTGAGGAAGTAGCGCCGCCGAAAGCCCAGGGCCGACCGCAGGCTCGCCACCGAAGCGACGGCCCGTAGCCGGCCGTGATGCATCACCGCCACCCGGTCGCAGAGGGCCTCGGCCTCGTCCAGACGGTGGGTCACCAGGAAGACGGTGTGGCCGGAACCGGCCACCCGGCGGACGAGTTCATGCAGGCGGGCCGTCGCCTCCGGGTCCAGGCTGCGGGTCGGCTCGTCCAGGAAGAGGACAGGTGGGGCATGGAGGAGGGCGCGGGCCAGGTCCAACCGGCGGCGCATTCCGGTGGAGAGGCGGTCGAAGCGTTCCTCCAAGGCCTCGCCCAGTTCCAGCACCTCCTCCAGTTCGGCAATGCGGCGGTCCAGGTAACTCCTGGACAACCCCTGCAAAGTCCCATAAAAGCGCAGATTCTCCCGCCCGCTCAGCCGCCAGTAGAAACTGCGTTCCTCCCCGTTGGCCAGGCCCACGTGAGCCTTGACCGCCTCCTCCTCGCTCAGGTCGTGGCCGCAGATGCGGGCCCGGCCGGAGGAGGGCAGAATCAGGGTGCAGAGGAGGCGCACCAGGGTGGATTTGCCGGCCCCGTTGGGACCGAGCAGGCCGAAGATCTCCCCCTCCTCCACCTGCAGGGTGACCCCATCCACGGCCAGCACGCCCTCCCGGCGGGGGCGGAGGAAGCCGCGCCAGTCCGGAGGGGCAGGAAAGCGCTTGGTGAGCCGGTCCGTCTCGATGACCGGGTTCAGAAGACCCTCCTAAAGCACCGTTTCACGTTACACGTTTCACGTTACACGTTACACGTTGCCCGTTCGAAAGGCCGGCGGGCCGGGGAGAAATCCGGCGGCGCCCTACGAGAGCAACTGGGCCAGTTCGTGGGGTTCCAGGATGGGCATGAAGCGGGACAGTTCGACCATCTTGAAGATCTTGCGGTGGTGTGGGCTGACGTTGACGGCATAGACCAGGTGCCCCCGCTTGCGGGCGGCGACGATGAACTTGAGCAGGCCGGAAATGCCGGCCGAATTGATGAAAGCCACCTCGGCGAAATCCAACACGGTGGTCTTGCGGCTGCGCCCGCAGTACTCCTCGATCTCGCGGGCGGAAAGGGCGTCGATGCTGGGGGTGCGAATGTGGATAACGGCCACATTCCCGCGATCTTCCATCTGAATCATGGCGTCTGCCTCCTGGCCTGCTCGTCGGGAGCGTTGATATGCAACCACATGGTGAAGGTGTTTCCTTCCTCGCTGGTCGAAAACTCGACCCGGTCCACGAGTTGATGGATGAGGAAAAGGCCCAACCCCCGAAAGTCGCCCTGCTGGAGAGCCTCTTCGGTGAGGCCCTGACGGCGGACCTCCAGAGGTCGGTCCGGCCGCCCCTGGTCGATCACCCGGACCACCATCTGATCGGCCTCCAGAGAGAAGACGATGCCGACGTGCACCTCCCGCTGAAAGCGGTTGCCGTGCTCGATGGCGTTGGCCACCGCCTCGCTCACCGCCAGGGTCAGGTCGGCCACCCTTTCTTCGGAAAAGCCCATCTGCCGGCCGATCTCCTGGGTGGCGGCCCGGACCACCCGTTCAAAGACCAGGTCAGAGGGAATGCGAATTTCCACCCGATTCATCGTTTCCCCCGAGTTCAATACTCCAGTACGCTGGTGGTAGCCCGCAACAGGCGGTCGTACTGCTGCAGGTAGGCCATGCCGACGGTGCTGTTGCCCAGTTGGAGGTGGCAGGCTCCCAGGTAGTAGAGGGCCTGGGCGTGCTGGGGGTTGGCCTGCACCACCTTCTCAAAGCGGGGGATGGCCTGGGCCGGTTCGCCGGCCTCCTTATAGGCCAACCCCAGGAGGTAGTGGGTTTCCACATCGTCGGGCCAATGCTTCAACACGGCCTGGAATTCCTGGATGGCCTGCCGAAAACGGTTCCGCTTCAGGTGGATGACCCCCATATCGTAGCGCAGGCTGATCAGTTGGGGGGCCAGTTCCAGGGCCTTTTTCCAGGCGTTCAGGGCCAGCACCTCGTTATTCAGGGCCATATACAGGCGGCCCAGGAGGTAGTAGGTCTGGGCGTTGCGCGGGTCCAGGCGGATGGCCCGCAGCAGGCACTTGAGCGCCGGGGCCGGCCGGCCCATGATGGCCAGGACCTTGCCCAGTTCCTGAAAGACCTCGGCGCTCTGGGGATACTGCTGGGCACAACGGTAGAGCAACTGGTAAGCGCCCTGGGGCTGTTTCAGGAGGCGGAAGACGCGGCTCATCTTGACACAGGCGGCGACGTACTCGGGCGCGCTGGAATCGATCTGGCGATACTCGTTCAGGGCGTCCTTCCAGCGTTTCTGGCGGGCCAGCAGGTTGCCCAGGAGGTAACGCGCCCGGTATTCCCGGGGTTTCCACTGCAGGAGGGCCCGGTAGATCCGTTCGGCCTCCTCGGGATAGCCCTGTACCTTGAGGTCCTCCGCCAGGCGGTAGTACCACTCCACCGCCTCCTGCTCAGAACGGGCCTCGACCCCTTCGCCAACCCTCTCCATCTTGAAGGTGGGCTCCACCCGCAGGGCCTCGGCAAAACACTTCTGCGCCAGTTCGTGGGCGCCGTGGGCCTGGTGCATCAGGCCGATGTAGTAGAGCGGCTCGGCGGCATCGGGCCGGCAGTCGTGGGCTGCGGTGTAGAAGATATAGGCGGCCCCGGGGTTGTCCAGAGCCTGGTAGCAGCGGCCCAGGGCAAATTTGGCCTCGTAGAGGTCGGGGTTGTGCTTGAGCGCCTCCTTGAAGGCGTTGATGGCCTTTTCGATCTGACCTTTGGCGGCAAAAGAGACCCCGATATTGTAGTGGGCTTCGGCCAGCGTGGGGTCCGTCTGCACCGCATTGAGGTATTCGCGCAAAGCGCCATCCCAGTCGTCGCGCAGGGCCATGGCGTTGCCGATGTACAGGTAAATGATCGAGCGGTCACGGTCGGTCACCGGGACCTCGCTGGCCTCTCCCTCCACATAGGCGGCGATCAGGGCCAGGCGAAACTCCTCAGCCGCCTGGGTGTAGTCGGCGTTCAGATAGGCCTGGAGTCCCTTGCTAAAGGCCGAACCGGCCCGCGTGGCCTCCATAAAGCGCTCGCTTCCGGCAAAGGTGTCCAGGTCCAGAACGACCAGTTGGATTTTTTCCTCGAGGTTGGCCATAGTTACCACCCTGTAAGATTTTACGCATCACGTATCACGCATCACGTATCCCGCATCACGTATCACGTGCTACGTGTATCCCTCCAGCGCCAGGAAAAGTTGTTGCAGGAGTTCGCGGGACAGCCCCTGGCCCCAGCGTTCGCGCATCGAGCCGGCCAGGGTCATCAGGGCGGCCCGCCAGACCTCGGCGGGGGCATCGGCCGGCAGGGAAAGGCCCTCCAGTTGCTCACGGAAAAGCCGGCCGCCCTCGGGGCCCAGCACGTCGTTGGCCACCTCCACCATCTCCTGCCTCCGGTCGGCGTAGCGCCGGCGCAACACCACCAGGGTGATATCGTCATCCTGCGGCAGAGGCCCGGTAAAGGCCCGCACGGCCCGCACGATCTGGCGGGTCAGACTTCGTGGCCGGCGGGTGGCGCTTTCGTTGAGCAGGCGATAGAGGCGCTCGAAGCCGAAGAGTTCGCCCTGCTCGTTGGTCGCCTCGACCACCCCATCGGTATACAGGATGAGCACATCGCCGGGCTGCAACCGGGCGGTGACTTCCTCGAAGGTATAGTCTCCGTCGATGCCCAGCGGCAGGCCGTCCAGTTCCAATTCGCGGGCCGTTTCGTTGAGGAGGAGGGGGTAGTGATGGCCGGCGTTGGCCAGGCGAAGGGTGCCGTCGGTGATGTCGAGGAGGGCATAGAGCAGGGTGACACAACCCTGAGGGATTTGCTCGATCAGGGCCTGGTTGATGCGGGCAAGGGTCTGGGCAGGGTTGGCGTGGTTGCGGGCCTCGATGCGGAAGAGGGTGCGGGCGACGGCCATGTGCAGGGCCGCCGGGATGCCCTTGCCGGAGACATCCCCGATCATGATGCCCCAATGGGTGGGATCGATTTCGACAAAATCGTAGAGGTCGCCGCCCAACTCGCGCGCCGGCAGGAAGGAGGTGCTGGCTTCCCAGCCGGGCAGATGGGGGCTGCTGGCCAGGAGGAGGCTCACCTGGATATCCCGGGCCACCCGCAGGTCCTGGTGGAGGAGGTCTTCGTTGGTTACAGGAGCCGGGAGCGTCTCCGGTCGGGGGCCGGCCCCGGCTTCCTGGGCCGGAGGCTGTTCCACCGGCCGGCGGGCCTCTCCAGGGGAGACGGCCCGCCTCCGGGCCAGGAAAAAGACCCCGGCCAGCGCCGCCGGATAGAGGAGGAGGGCCAGGAGGTAACGCCCCGGGGCCCATCCGGCCGCCCGGATACCCCGTATCCCCAAGGCCAGATACAGGGCAACCGTCCCACCCCCGATTCCCAGGCCGGCCGCCTGGGGCAACTTCCAGGCCGCCCAGGCCACCGGCCAGAGGAGCAGGAGGAAGAGCGGATCGTCGGGGCGAACCGGCAGGAGACCGGCCAGGGCGATTCCCGCCGCCTGCCCGGCCAGAAGGGGCAGCCAGCGCCATGGCTCCTTTTTCCAGGACAGGAAGACAGCCAGCCCGGCCGTGGGAGGCAGAATTCCCCCCGCCCACTCGCCCCAGGGCAGGCCGGCCAGGCCGGGCAGGTTGCCCCGGGCGAAAAGCCCATAGGCCAGGAGCAGGAGGGCCCATAGCCCGGTGAAGAGGGCCTGGACCAGACCCAACCATCTCTCCGAAGCCACCAACCGACGAAGCATACGACCGACCTCAAGAGGGCCGGACGGAGACCTCCGGCGCGGCCCCCTCCAGCGTTTCCAGATGCTTCCGGCAGGCCTGGCGGAGCAGGTGTACCGGCACGCCGTCGATCAGGACATCCTCGGCCTGGCCCAGGAGGGCGCGCCAGGTCCGACGAAAGGCCTGGGCGGCCCGACGGCGGTCGGAAAGGGCCAGGAAGACATCGCCCAGGTAGTAGTGGGCGGTGGGCGAGGAAGGGTTCAGGTAGGCCGCCCGTTCCAGGTCGGCGACGGCCTGTTCCATCCGACCCAGCTGGCGGTGGACCAGGCCGCGCAGAAGGTAGGCCTCCTCGGCCAGGTCATCCAGTTCCAGGGCCCGTTCGCAGGCCTGCAGGGCCTCGGCATAGCGTCCCTGGTTGGCATAGACCTGGGCCACCCCACACCAGGCCTCCACCAGGTTGGGCTCCTCACGCAGGGCGGCGCGGAAGGCGCCCAGGGCCTCTTCGTACCGGCCATCGCGCAGGCCGGCCAGGCCGCGTTGATAGTGGGCCCGGGCCGGCTCTTCCCCGGGAGCCACCCTCTCCGCTCTGACTTCGGGGCGGGACGGCCGGGGCTGCGTCGGGGCCGGACCCAGGAAGAGCGGCCGCTCCACCGAACTCCCGCCGGGGATGGAACGGGGACGGGGCGGAGGCATCGTCGGGCGGGCCGGCTGGGCGGCCCGGCCCTTGCGGTAGAAAAAGACCCCGCCCTGCTGCACCCGCTCAAAGGCGTCAAAGACCTGCCAGAGGGTCTCGGAAAAGCCGATGAAGAGGTAGCCGCCTTCCTTCAGGCAGCGGTAGAGGTTGGCCATGAGGCGGCGCGAAGTCTCGATACGGAAATAGATGGTCACGTTGCGGCAGAAGATGACATCCATCCCGTGCACAAAAGAGGGCAGCGGTTCGGCGACCAGGTTGACCTCCTGGAAACGGACCATCTCCCGCACCTCCGGCTTCAGGACGTAGACTTCGCCCCGGCGCTCAAAGTAGCGGGAGAGGTAGGCCGGTTCGACCCGCTGGACCTGGCGTTCGGTGAAACAGCCCTGGCGAGCATACTCCAGGGCCTGGCGGCTCAGGTCGGTGGCCAGAATCTCCACCGGCCGGCGGGGGGGGAGGCCTAACGTCTCGGCCACGGTGATGGCGATGGAGTAGGGCTCCTGGCCGGTGGAGCAGCCGGCGCTCCAGAGCCGCAGGGGGAGGTCGGCCGGGCGGAGGCGCTCCAGTTCGGGCAGAACCACCTCGGCCAGCAGGCGGAAGTGGCGCGGGTTGCGGAAGAAGGAGGTCTCCCGGTTGACCACCTCCTCCAGGAGGACGCTCATTTCTTCCTTCCCGGCCGGAGAATCGAGCAGGGCCAGGTATTCCTCCCCGTTATGCAGCCCACGGCAGCGCAGCCGGGCGGCGATGGTGCGGGAAAGGGAGCGGCGGCGCGAGTCGTCCAGGTAAATCCCGCTACAGGCCTGGATGCGCTCGCGCAGCCCGGCGAAGGTGGCTTCATCCAGTTCCCACGTCAACGACATCGTCGTTCCAGTTCCCGTTCTTTCCTTTCGGCGCCCTCTACGTTCCCGGCGTCATCCGGCCGGAGCCGGAACTTCCACCGCCCGCAGAAGGGCCGGAGCGATGTCCTCCAGCGGGAGCACCTGTTGGGCTGCCCCCAGTTCGATGGCCGCCCGGGGCATGCCGAAGATGGTGGAGGTGGCCTGGTCCTGGGCGATGGTCAGCCCCCCGGCCTGTCGGATGGCCAGCAGCCCCTCGGCCCCATCGTTGCCCATGCCGGTCAGGAGGACGCCGATGGCCCGCCGGCCAAAGTTCTGGGCCGCGGCCCGCATGGTCACGTCCACCGAGGGTATGAGGGGGGTGCGGGGCGTCTCCGTCAGGTGGACGCGACGGAAGTCCGGCAGGAGGTGGCAGCCTTCGGGGGCGATATAGACCCGACCGGGGGTCAACCCATCGTCCTGACGGGCCAGGGACACCCGAAGGCGGGTCTCTCCGGCCAGCCACTCGGCCAGCCCCCGGATAAAGCCCGGAGCGATGTGCTGGACCACCAGAATCGGGGCGGGGAAATCGGCCGGCAACCCGGAGAGGATGCGCTGGAGGGCCCGAGGGCCGCCGGTGGAGGCCCCGATGACCACCAGGCGGGAAGGCGCCTCGGCCGGCGCCGGGCCTGGCGTTGCCGGGACAGGCGTCAGGGGAAGCGGCCGGCCGGCCTTCCGACGCCCCCGCAGGTGGGTGATCACCCGCACGCGGGAAAGCAGGCGAACGCGCTCGATGAGGTCCTGGGCCTTGGAACGCAGGGCCAGGGGGTCCTCGCCGGCCGGCTTCTCCAGGATGTCGAGCGCCCCGGCCTCCAGCATCCGAAAGGTAAAGTCCACATCCTGCCTGGACAGGGAGGCGGTGACGATGAGAATCGGAGTGGGATGGTAGGCCATGATCTGGCAGGTGGCCTCGTAGCCGTCCATCTCCGGCATGCGCACATCCATGGTAATCACATCCGGCCGCAGCCGGGCCGTCATCTGCACCGCCTCCCAGCCGTTGCGGGCCAGGCCAACCACCTCGATTCCCGGGTCCCCCTCCAGAATCGAGCGAATCACCGCCCGGGCCACCGGCGAGTCGTCCACCACCAGCACCCGCAATTTGCCGGCCACCTCAGTTCCCGGCCGTCCTTCGGTTCGTTCCATCTTATCCGGTGATTCCCCGCAGCCGTAAGAGAAAGCCGACCCGTTCGCCCAATTCCAACAGGTCAAAATCTTTGTTCAGGTAATCGTCCATCCCCACCTCGAAGCCGACGCTGGTATCGTCCATCGAGGTCAGGGCGATGATGGGAAGGTCGCGGATGGCCGGATTTTCATCCCGGCGCAGCCGCCGGCAGACCTCGTAGCCGTCGATGCCGGGCAGGCGGATATCCAGGACGAGCAGGTGGGGCGGATCGGCCCGGATGCGCTCCAGGGCCTCTTCTCCGCTAAAGGCCACGCTGACCTGGTAGCCCAGCGATTCCAGGCGCAGTTTGACGATGTCGGTGACCAGGCGGCTATCGTCCACAACCAGGATACGGGCGGCCAATACACACCTCCTTGGTGCGGCCCAATTCGAGGCCGCTATATCACCGCCACGGCGCTCAGCCTACCAGACGGGCCACGGTTTCCAGAAGGTTGCCCTGGTCGAAGCGGCTCTTGGTGATATAGGCCTGAGCACCAAGTTGCATCCCCTGCCGGCGTCGTTCCTCGTCGGCATAGGCGGTGATGATGACGATCGGCAGGCCGGCCCAACGGGGGTCCTGGCGGATGCGGGCGGTGAGTTGCAGGCCGTCCAGCCGCGGCATCTCGATATCGGTGATGACCAGGTGAAAAGTGCCGCGCTCCAGTTTTTCCAGGGCGTCCAGGCCGTCCTGGGCGGTCTCCACCCGGTAGCCGGCCGCCTCCAGGATGCTGCGTTCCAGTTCCCGGGTGATCAAAGTATCCTCGACCAGCAGAATGCGGGGCGGATCGCGGGGCGGGGCAGGAGCCTCCGGGGGGCGTGGAGAAGGGATAGAAAGGCCCGGACGGGCGCTGAGCAGACCGCCCAGGTCCAGAATGGGGATGACCTGCCCCATCCCGGAGATCGTCGCGGCGGAGAAATAGGGGCTGCGCCCCAGGATACTCCCCAGCGGCTGCACCACCGCCTCGGTCTCGTCCAGAAGGCGGTCCACGGTCAGGGCGAGTTGATGCCCATCGCTGCCGGCGATGACGGCCACCGTCTGCTTCTCCCGGCCGGCGGAAAGGCCCAGGACCTCTGCCAGGGAAAGAAGCGGCAACGGACGTTCCTGCCAGTAGAGCACCGGACGCCCTTCCACCAGGACGACCTCCTGAGGTTGCACCCGCATCAGGCCCCGGACGACGCCGGAGGGAATAGCCAGCGTCTCCCCGGCAGTCTCCACCAGCAAGACCGGGATGGTGGCCAGGGTCAGGGGAACGTCCAGGATAAAGGCGGTGCCCTGGCCGGGGGAAGTCTCCACCTGCACCAGCCCGTTCAGCCGGCGCAGGGTGGCCTGCACAACGTCCAGGCCCACTCCCCGGCCGGACATCTCGTCGGCCTGACGGCGGGTGGAAAAGGCCGGCCGGAAGAGCAGTTCCAGGAGGGTCTTTTCGTCGGCCTGGCCGGCCTCCTTTTCCTCCAGCAGGCCGCGTTCCACGGCGATACGACGCACTTTTTCCAGGTCAATGCCCCGCCCATCGTCCTGGACACGGATGTGCACCCGCCGGCCCAGGGCCTGGGCCTCCAGGAGGAGGCGACCTCGGGGCGGCTTGCCCTGGCGGACGCGCTCTTCCGGAGGCTCGATGCCGTGGGACAGGGCGTTGCGCACCAGGTGCACCAGCGGCTCCCGAAGGAGGTCGAGGACCCGGCGGTCCAGTTCCACCTCGGCCCCGCGCACTTCCAGGGCGACCTCCACCCCGCATTCGCCGGCCAGCCGGCGCACCACACCCGGAAAGACTTCAAAGAGGGAACCGATGGGCACCATACGGATAGACAGGACGAGTTGCTGGAGTTCGGAGAGGTTCAGCGTGGAGCGCTCCAGCCAGGCGGCGTGCTGCCGGCCGAGGACGCTTCCCCGAGAATTCTGCTCTTCCAGACTGCGTTCTAACCGCTCCAGACGACGGGAGACTTCCTCCCGCTGCCGGGGCCGCAGGCGATCGCGGAACGATTCCAGCGTCTCTTTCAGGCTGCGCCAGGCCCGTTTCGTCTCCTCCTGGGCCTCCAGGAGGTCCCCCAGGAGGTCTTGATGCCGGCGGGCCTGCTCCTGGAGAAGCCGGGCCTCCCCCACCAGGCGGGAGAGGTGGTCCACCCGTTCCATATCTACCCGCATGGTCTCCCGGGCCGGGCCGGCCGAGGGGGTGGCAACGGTAACGACCGGGGCCGCCTCCGGAGCGGCCTCTTTCCTCCCCAACAGCCGCTGCATCTCGCCCAAAAGCCCGGCCAGGTCTACGGGTTCGCCCCGGCCCTCCAGGCGGGCTGTGGTCAGGGCGCGGATGCCGTTGCTGGCCCGAAGCAGGACGTTGCCGACCTCGGGCGTCAGGGACAGTTCCCCCTTGCGAACGGCCCCCAGCACCTCCTCGACCTGGTGGGCCAGGCGGTTGATCTCGGCCAGGCCCAGAATCTTGGCCGAACCCTTGGTGGTATGGACCGCCCGCAACATCCGGTCGAGCAAGGCGGTATCGCCCGGGTTCGCTTCCAGGGCGGTCAGGCCCTGCTCCAGGAGGTTCATGTTCTCCCAGGTCTCGTCGCGGAACTGTCCGTAGAAAGCGGTCAGGTCGATGTCGGTCATCCGAGTTCCATCCGGCCGGCGGACTGCAACTGTTCGGCGATTTCGGAGAGGGTGGCGGCCGCCTCGGCCAGTTGCCGGCTGCCCTCGGCAGTCTGGTTGGCCACCTCGGCGATCTCGCGCATCGTCTCCACAATCTGCTCGCTGGCGGTGCGCTGCTGGGTGGTCGCCAGGGAAATTTCCTGGGCCGCCTCGGCGGTGCGCTGGGCCAGGAGGACGATTTCCTCCATGGCCCGGCCGGCCTGGTGGACCTGCTGGACTCCCCGTTCCGTCTGTTTCAGGCCTTCCTCGGCGGCCATCACCGAGGCGTTGGTGGCCCGCTGGATTTCGGCGATGATGCCGCGCACCTCCTTGGCCGATTCCATGGCCCGGTTGGCCAGGCTTTTCACCTCGGCGGCGACCACGGCAAAGCGCCGGCCGTGTTCGCCGGCCCCGGCCGATTCGATGGCTGCATTCAGGGCCAGCAGGTGGGTTTCGTCGGCAATGTCGTTGATGATCTCGATGATCTCGCCGATGCGCTGAGAACGTTCCCCCAGGGCCAGCACCTTGTCGGCCAGTTCCTGCACCTGGGCCTTGATGCCCTCCATCGCCGCCACCGTCTCGTCCACGGCCTGCTGTCCCCGTCCCACCGCCTCCAACGTCTGCTCGGCCACCTGGGAGACGTTCTCCGCGCTCTGGGCGATCTGGCGGGCGGTATAGCCCATCTCCTCGATGGTGGAGGTCACCTGGCTGATCGCCGAGGCCTGCTGGGCGGCACCGCTGGCCTGCTGGCGGGAGGTGGCCGAAAGTTCGGTGGCCGAGATGCCGATCTGGGTGGCCAGGCTGACCTGCTGGATGCCCTTTTCCATCAGGCGCTCATTGGTACGCAGAATCTCCTGGGCCCGCTGCTCCGATTCCCGTACCGCCTCCAACAGGGAAACGGCATTCCTCCGGGTGACGTAGGCGACGTAGAAGAAAGAGACCACCAGGCCGGTACCGTACTGGAGGAGGAAGGCCGGCAGGGGGGGCGCCCCGGAGGTGGCGGCGCTCCCGGCCGATTGGGGCAGGGCCAGGAGGATGAAGAGGAGGGTGGCCAGGCCGGCGACAAAGTAGACGGTGTTCCCGGGCAGGGTGGTGCCGCTGACCACGATGGGCCAGAAGAAGAGGACGGCGGCGAAAAAGGGCCACAGACTCCCGGCCACAAAGCCCTCATGGCCGGTCAGAAGGGTGACCACCACCAGGGTGGACAGGACCAGAAGCCAGGCCCCTTCCACCGGCCGGCGGACGTTGGCCAGCAGGATGACGGCCAGACAGACGGCCAGAAGCAGGACCAGGCCGACCCAGGCCATCGGCGTCACCTCCACCAGGGTGAGGTGAAACTGGTGGGCCAGGAAATGGGCCAGCAGGATGACCAGGAGGGAGACAAACTCCACGGCGGCCAGACGACGGACGGTGGTGCTGCGCCGCGCCTGCTCTTCGGGGGAGAGGCCGGCCGACGTGGTCAGATAGGACAGAAGAGTTTGTTGCCAGTTCCCCTGGGCCATGACGACCTCCTTATGACCGGCCTGTAGCCGGGGAAAGGGCCAACAGAGCCGAGACCTCCTCGGGGGGGACAAGTTGCCCCAGGTCAAGAAGGGGCAGCAGAACGTCCTCCTGCCAGACCAGTCCCCAGATGAGGGGACGGGGCTGGATTTCCCGCAACAACCTGGGCAGCAGCGTCACCTGTTTCCAGGGCAACGCTACCGGTCCTTCGACCCCATCCACCTGGAAGGACAGGGGAACGACCTCCGGGGGAGGGATGAGCACCAGGCCGCGCCTTCCCTCGGCCGGCCCCAGGCCCAGCCGGGCCCCCAGGTCCAGGATGGGGATGGCCGTTCCGCCCAGGGAAAGAAAGCCCACCAGGTCGGGAGGACCTCCTCGGGCCGGATAGAGCGTTTCTTTCCGCCGCAGCGTCTCCACCTGGCCGGCTTCTACGGCCAAGCGGTTGGAACGAACCTTCAGGAAAAGGACCAGGACCCCTTCCTCACCCATGGCGGACCGCCTCCAGCAAACCGGCCAGATGGAGCAGGCGGGTGGTCTGTTCCCCCTGGCGGGCGATGGCCAGGAGGAAAGGGGCAATTCCCTCGGCCCCGGCCGGCGGTGCCTGCCAGGCTTCCACGGGCAAGACGGCGATATCCTCGACCCGGTCGGCCAGCATGGCCGCAGTGACGTCCTCGTGTTGGACAATCAGGAGACGGCTTTCAGGGGTCAGGGGCCCTTCCGGCAGGCCGAGCAGCCGGCGCAGGTCGAGCACCGGAAGGACCTGGCCGCGGAGGCCGGTAGCGCCCAGGACGGCGGCCGGCAGGCCGGGAAGCGGAGTGATGTGACCAACCCGGCTGACCTCGCGCACCACCTCCAACGGGAAGGCGTAGCGCTCGTCGGCCAGATAAAAGACGAGCACCGTTCGACCTTCCTCCGGGCCTGTTTCCGGGCATTCGGCCCGCCGGGCCACTTCCTCCTGGATTTCCTGAATCTTCCTGGAGCCAGCCATCTGGCGTTCCATCCAACGTTATTTTCGACTTCTATTGTACTATATCGAGCGGGGTTGCGCAAACTTCTTCGATTTGCCAAAACCGTCGAGATGTGGTATGATACACTTGCCTTGAAACCTCACTGGAAACAGGGGCTTCGCCAGGTGAGGTTGTACTTTGCCAGACGGCAAGGTGGCCGAAAAGTGTGGCAAGGTTGCCGGAACACCCGATCAGGCAAGGCAAGGTTTTTTGGGAAAGAGCACGCCCGGGAGTCCTGCTATCTCCTCGGGCCTAGAGAAAGGTGAGGGAAGCCGTGGACCGAAGAAAGGATTTCCCGCGTATCCCGCTTTGGATTCGCCCTTCGGGCGAACGTCCGGGGAGCGTTTACCCCTATCGCCCCAAACCTCCCTGGCAACAGGAGTGGCCGGAGCGCCCAGAGCGCCCGGAGCGGCCGGAACGACCGGAACGCTTCCAGCGTCCTCCCCGACCGCCCCGTGAAGCCCGGCCGAAGCGCCGGCCCAAGGCGCGAATCCGACCGCCCCGCCACGAAGTCGTCCCCATCGAACGCATCACCCTGCGCAACCCCGTCCACCTGGCCGATTGGGAGCGGCGCGCCACCATCGTGGAAGACCTGGAGGAACTCGTGCGTCGGGCCAGGGAGACCTCCCAGCCCCCCTGGCCGATTCAGGTCTGGAAGATGGGCGATGAGTGCGTCCTGGCCCGGGGCTTTGCCGCCCTGGCCGCGGCGGTGGACGCCGGCCTGACCGAGGTGCGCGTCGTTGTGGCGGCGCGCTTTCCCCGCTGGGAACTCCTTTGGGTGGATCCCAAGACCATCCAGGGGAGCGATCCCCTCCTCTCGCGGGCTCTGGAAGCGCAGAAAAAGGTCCGCAACGTGGGCTGGGTCTTTCCTCCGCTGGTCGTCACCTCCGATGGCTCCGGGCGCTATACCCTGGGGCGGGGAAAGCGCGCCGCCGCCCGTCTATGGGCCGCCCAGGCCGAAAAACTCCCTCTGGTGCCCATCGTGATTCGGCCCCAACCGCGCCGGGCGGTGATCGCCGGGACCATCCAGGTCGAGGCCAGTCGGGTGCGCGTGGTCCTTCCCCGCCACCTGCGCAAGATGAACAAGCCGCTGCCGACCCGCCTCCTGAACGAGGTGGCCTCCGGCCGGCTGCGCCCCATCCGCGTGCGCCGGGCCAGCGACGGCGGCTATGAACTGGTGGACGGCCTCCTGCGCCTGCGGGCCGCTCAGGAAATCGGGGTACGCCTGATTCCGGCCATCGTCGAGGTGGAACTGCCCAAAGAACGGGAATAGCCATCGAGGGACAGCCAGCAGGATGCGCATTCCGTTCCTGGCAAGGGGCCATCTCCGCTGTCTCCTGCCGGCCCTGATTTTGCTTCTTTTGCTTTCCGGACAGACCGGGCCGGCCCAGGCGGCGCCTTCTGTTTTTTATGTCTCCTCCGTGTCGGGCGACGACGCCCATCCCTGCACCAGCAACGCCCCCTGTCGGACCATCCAACGGGCCATCGCCCTGGCCGCCGAGGGCGACGAAATCCGGGTCGCCGCCCTGGATAACCTGACCCCGGCCACCTATACCGGCCAGGGCGATGCGGTCATCACCCTGAATAAGAGCCTGACCCTGCGCGGCGGCTATGCCTACAGCCACACGGACCTGCCTCCGCTGCACCTCTGGACACCGACCCTCGTCCCCTCCCCGGTAGACGGCCAGGGACTGCGCCGTGGACTGGTCGTGAGCGGGGAAATCACCCCGACCCTGGAAGTCTTTTCCTTTTCCAACGGCTACGGCGATCGTGGAGGCAACGCCTACATCGAGGGCGGCCATGCCCGCCTGCTCGGCCTCCTTTTCCAGGGAGGCAATGCCCTCCGGGGCGGCGGCCTCTACCTGCGGGAGAGCCAGGCCCTGCTCAGCGGAGTCGTCATCCAGGGGAACCAGGCCGAAGAGGGCGGCGGGATGTATGTCGAAGGGGGCGCGCCGGCCCTCCTGGGAGGCATCGTCCAGGGGAATACGGCCGAACGGGGAGGCGGCCTTTACAGTCTGAACGGCGCCATCCGGATGGCCGGCACCTGGGTCGTCTCCAACACGGCCGGCCAGGCCGGCGGGGCCTTTTATCTGGACGGTCCCCTGACCTTCCTTCCGGAGGACATCCCGATTCTGGCCAACAGTTACCTTCGCCACAACCGGGCCGTAGACGGCGGCGCCGGCTACTTCTATCTTTCGGTGGCCGGCCTGGTCAATAACGTCATCGCCGACAACCAGGCCGCCGGACACGGAGGCGCCCTCTACCTCTGGGCCTCCTTCCCCCAGGGCTTCCATAACACCATCGCGCAAAATGCCGGCCCGGAGGGCCTCTACCTGACCCACCGGCCCGGCTCTCTCTGGCCGCCTCTTCCCCCCATCCCCAGCCTGCCCACCTTCACCAACACCATCATCGTCAGCCATACCGTCGGGGTCTATGTGGAGTCCACCGGATGGCCTCCTCCTCTGGAAAACCGCGCCACCCTGCGCGGCACCCTCTGGTGGGGCAACGGAAGCGACACGGCCGGCCCCGGCGAATTCGACCTGGGGAACACCAACGTCTACAGCGCCCCCCTCTTTACCTGCCTGGGCGACCCGCCGGCCTGCCCCAATCCCTACCACCTCCAGGATCAATCCCCGGCCGTGGACACCGGCGTGCCCATCGCCCTCACCCTGCCCGGAAGCGACCTCTTTGTGGATATCGACGGGCAACTCCGCCCCTCCGGAGCCGGCTTCGACCTCGGGGCGGACGAGGTCCAACAGCCCGCCGGGGTCTGGCTCCTGCCGCCCGTTTCCCTCCAGACGGCCACGCCCGGTCAGACCATCACCCACACCCACCAACTCCTCAACACCGGCACCACCACCGATACCTACACCCTCACCCTCTCCTCCTCCACCGGCTGGTCCTCCCTGCTTACCCTCCCCCCGATAGAACTCGGCCCCCAGACCTCCACCACCGTCGCCGTCCGGGTGAGCGTGCCGGCCACGGCCACCGCCGGCCTGAGCGAGACGGCCGTCCTCGCCGCCATCTCCCAGGCCAACCCTCTCCTGCGGGCCTATGCCCTGGAGCGGACTACGGTGGTGAGCGCCTCCTATTCCTATGCCGAGGTGATGCTGGCCAAACAGGCCGACCGCCCGGCCGTCGTGGCCGGAGAAGCCGTCCGCTTCACCCTGACCATCACCAACGCCGGCCCCTTCTCCGAAACGCTGGCTGTAACCCTCACCGACGCTGCCTTCCCTACCTCCTCCGTGGCCCAGATCGGCGCACCACCCGGCTGCCAGGTCCACCAGTCCACCGCCCGGCTGACCTGCACCCTCTCCCTGCCGGCCGGACCTCCTCCCATCACGGCCAGCCTGAACCTGGTCCTGACCACCACCGCCGCCTACAGCGGCCCCCTCCTGAACCGGGCCCAGGTGCAACCGGCCATCCCCGACCCCCTCCCCGCCGATAACCTGGCCCAGGCCTGGGTCTCGGTGACCCCCCTCTCCCCAACGGCCGTGGTCTCGCCCACCCAACTGGCCGTAACCCTCACCGCCGGGATGAGCACCACTCGCTTCCTCACCCTCACCAACCAGGGACGGGGGACTCTCTACTGGCTTCTGGGCGAGGCCCCGCCGGTTCCCTGGCTGGAGGCCGGCCCGCTCAGCGGGACGCTATCCCCCTCCGAAAGCCTGGCGGTGGCCGTATACCTGGACGCCGGGACGCTATCCGAGGGGTTCTACACGACGAGCCTGGAGATTCTCTCCAACGACCCCCTCCACTCCCTCCTGGCCGTGCCGGTACAGTTGAGCGTCCGGCCGGCCGGCCCTTCCCACTTCCTCTACCTGCCGCTGGTGCTGCGGAACATCCCTCCCTGAGCGCCGTCCGTAGCCTTTATGCCAGCACCTTGCGCATCCGCACCCATTCCCCCATCCCGAGCAGCCAGCGCGTCAGCAGGGAGCGACGGACCCGTTCCTCGGTATAGCCCAGGCTCCGGTAAAGCCGGCGGGCCGCTTCGTTCCCGGCGCTGACATCCAGCACCAGCGCCTCCTTGCCCCAGAGGCGGGCCACCTTCTCCGCGTGGTGGAGCAACGCCCGGGCCACTCCCTGCCGGCGGAAGGCCTCCTCCACGGCCACGTCGGAGACATAGACTTCCCTCCCCCCGACGGGCTGGTCCACCAGGGAAAGGTAAAACATCGCCCGCAGTCCACCCCACAGCCCCAATTCCTGGAAGAGGACCAGGGTGGCCGCCCAGGAAGCCACTTCGGGGTCCTCCCGACGACGCAGGGAGAGCGTCCCGACCACCCGACCGGCCCGTTCGGCCACGTACAGCCCCGGCAACCCCCGGCGCATCTCCGCCTGGAGGGTACGGGCCACGATGCGGCCGGCCCGATCCATCCGCCCTCGAAAGGCGGCCTCGAATTTGCTGCGAAAGCCCTCCACCAGGATGGCGGAGACGGCTTCCAGATCCTCCGGACGGGCCGGACGCACCCGCACCGCCTCACTCATAGCGCAAGACCTCCACCGGACGCAACCTTGCCGCCGCCAGCGCCGGCAGGGCTCCTCCCAGTATGCTCAGCAGAAGGGCAAAAAACAGACTCCCCGCCACGTCTGCGGGAAGCAGGGTAAAGCGCAGGGTGATGAGGGCCACACTGATGATGCCCATCAGCCCCTGGGCCAAAGCCCAGCCGGCCGGCAGCCCCAGGAAAAATCCCGCCGTCCCCAGGAGCGCTCCCTCCAGGAGGAAGAGGCGCCAGAGATGCGTCCACTGCGCCCCCAACGCCCGCAAAACCCCGATTTCCCGCCGGCGTTCCAGCACATTAAGCGTCTGGGTGTTCAGGATGCCCACCAGGCCCACCCCGCCGACGATGGCGACCATGGCATATAGAAGCCCCCCGACGATGCGCGTGCCCTCCCGCGCCTGGTCATAGCCCACGTACATCGCCTCCGTCGTCGGATGCAGCGGGCGAAACCGATGCTCGATCTCGGCCAGGACGGCGTCCAGACTCCCCCGGTCATCCCGCTCCACCCCCAGGGCGAAGAAGGAAACCCAGTCCCACTGCCGGTAAATCCGTTGCACGACCTCCAGGGGCAGGAAAACCTTGCCCAGCGGGGCGTCGCCCAGGCCGAAGATGGCCTCATCCCGCACGATGCCGACGATGCCGAAGCGGTGCACCTGTCCGCCGATTTCCACCTCGATCCCATCCCCCACCGCATACCCCTGCCGCCGGGCCAGGTCCAGCGAAAGGACGGCGGCCTGCTCTTCCCCCGGCAACAACCAGCGGCCGGCCACCAGGTCGTGGCGGTAGAGGGTCGTCTGGGGAGGCAATCCCCAGAGCCGTACCTGTTCACCCCCCAGAACGCAGTAGGAAATGTCCCAGCCCTCGGCCGCTTCCACCCCGGGCACCGCGCGCAATTGCGAGGCAAAGCCGGCGCCCACCGGTGCGTCGAACCAGACCCAGGCCTTGGCGGCATAGACGTCGAAAAGGGCGACGATGGAATGCTCCAGCGAGGCCAGGGTGATGCGGGCCGAAAGGAAGGCGGCGCTGGCCACCGCCACCACCAGGAGGGTGGTCAGGCTGCGGATGGGCCGGCGGACCAGGTTGCGCAGGGAAAAGGCCCCGAGCGGCGGGAGGGATACCCGGCTCAGGAAGCCCCGGGCGGGTTCGGCGCGGAGGCCGTAGCCGATGGTGGCCTGGCGCACGGTCACCCGGCTCCCCCGCCAGGCCGGGAGGAGGGCGGCCGGCACGGTCACCCCCAACCCGACCAGCACCCCCAGCCCACCGGCCACCGGGTCCGGGGCAAAACGGCCCACATCCACATTGAGCAGG
>Ga0078972_1006724_pt1 | contig 26755 bp, 29 predicted proteins | sample YelNatPaOPGAMG01_FD_67568 | JGI IMG/M metagenome (GOLD analysis project Ga0078972, IMG submission 67568) | Hot spring thermophilic microbial communities from Obsidian Pool, Yellowstone National Park, USA - OP-RAMG-01 (SPADES assembly) (version 2) | ecosystem: Environmental > Aquatic > Thermal...
CCTCATCCCTCTCCCTTCACGGAGGAGAACCCCCTGCCCAGCAGGAGGCTCCCTATGGCGATCTTCTGGGCCTCCACCGTTCCCTCCGCTATGGTGGCCCCCAGCACCGACCGGAGGGCGAGGTGGGCGTCCAGCTCGGTGGTGAGCCCCATGGCCCCGTACCAGAGGGTGGCGTCGGTGACCGCCCTCAGGCAGTCCACGGAGGCCAGGAGCTTGGCCTCGGAGGCCGCCAGGGCCACCGCGGAGGGGTTGCCCCTCCCCCTCCTGAGCTCCTCCACCATCTGCCCGGCCCTGTAGGTGAGGAGGCGGACCGCGTCCACCCTGGCCCGGTGCTCCGCCAGCTGGAACTGCACCCCCTGGAACCTGGCCAGGGGCCTCCCGAAGGAGGTCCTCTGCTTCAGGTACTCCGCCCCCTCCTCCAGCAGCCTCAGGGTGGGCCCGATCAGGCTCATGGCCACCGCCACCCTGGTGATCACGAAGCCCTCCTGGACCAGGTAAACTCCCCCGTTTTCTTCCCCCACCAGGTGATGGGAGGGAACCCTCACCCCCTCGTACCTTATCCTGCCCAGGGAGGGACCCAGCGTCTCCAGCTCCGACCACTCCACCCCCTTCTGGGAGAGGGGGACGTAGATCAGGCCCATCCCCCGGTGCCCCAGCTCCGGGGCGGTCTTTCCCGTCACCAGGTGCCCCCCTCCCAGGGTTCCCGCCTCGGCCACCAGGCTTATGCACTGCTTCTCCCCGGTCACCACGTACTCCTCACCCTCCCTCCTTATCCTGGTCTGTGCGGCCGTGAAGTCGGTGCCGCATCCGGGCTCGGTGGAGGCCAGGCCCAGCACGGCCCTCCCCCCCGCTATGGAGGGGAGGAGCTCCTCCTTCAGTTTCTCACCCCCGTGCTCGCTCACGATGAGGCCCTCCGTGTTGGAGAGGAGGACGCAGACCGTGATCAGGCCGCTGCGGTCGGCCCTGGAGAGCTCCTCCACGGCCACCAGGAAGGTGGGGTAGTCGGAGGCCGATCCCCCGTACTCCTCGGGGAGGAGGAGGCCCGTGAGCCCGAAGCCCGTCAGCTCCCTCCAGAGCTCGGGGGGGATCCTCCTGCTCCTGAAGAGCTCCCTGGAGCGCGGCTCCAGGACCCTGGCCAGGAACTCGCGGAGGGAGCGGCGGTAGAGCTCCTGCTCCTCCGTGAGGCCTAGCTCCATCCTTTATCCTCCCCCTCTCCCCATTTGAACCTTCAGCCTCCACAGGCCCTCCGCCAGCCCCTCCAGCTCCTTCCTCCTCTCCACCCTTTCCCTCCACTCCTCAGATATCCCTGGAGCTCCCCAGGGCGTCCCCCGCCGCCGTACCCAGCAGGCAGCCCCTGAACTTCCTCATCTTCCACGGTGGTGCAGGGGGTGGGATTTGAACCCACGGAGGCCTTCGCCACGGGGTCCTAAGCCCCGCTCCTTAGACCAGGCTTGGATACCCCTGCCAGAAAAAATGAAGAGAGCCGGCTTATTATCCTAAGTTCTCCCCGGGATTCCCCACTGGCGCATCCTCTCGTACTTGGCCTGCTTCTTTCCCCCCCTGTAGCACTGCTTGCAGTAGAACTTCCCTAGGATCTTCTTGGCGCACTCCCGGTGAAGGGCGGCCCCGCAACCGCTGCACTTCACTCCCTTCTCCACAGGTTTCCCGCAGAGAGCGCAGGAGGTCATCTACCCACCGGTCTGCAGACTACGGTAGGCCGCGAAGAGGGAGAGGAGGGAGGCGATGGTGCTCAGGTAGAGCCCCCAGGAGTAGTGGGAGAAGTTGTCAAAGCCCACCAGGCAGGCCACCAGGGAGAGGAAGCCGCAGACCGCCGAGATGGGGAGGAGGGGGAAGAGACGCTGGAGCAGGGGGTGGTCCAGGTAGCCTAGGTGCAGGGCCGCGGAGGTCAGGAAGATCAGGGAGATGAAGAAGGTGATCTTTCCCAGCCCGGTGTCCCATCCGCTGGCGTGCAGGGAGAGGGGGCCCGCGGAGTAGGAATACCAGCTCCCGAGGGAGCCCACCAGAAGGAGCAGTCCTGCGGTGGCCAGGAGCAGACCGGGATGGCGGGAGAAGTCCTGCAGGGTGAGCGGTCTTTTCACGTTTCTCTTTTCAGCAACGCGGCTTTAAATCCTTACGCGAGGGGTTATCCCCCGCTTTTCCCCAGAAAGAGGAAGTGCGTCCCTCCGAGATGGTAGATCAGCTCCACGGCCTCCGGATCGAACTTCTCCCCGTCGAAGAGCCTCTCGTCGGCGTAGGCCTCCACCACCTCCCCCACGAAGAGGGTGTGGTCCCCCACCTCCACCTCCTTCATCACCCTGCACTCGAGATGGGCTATCCCCTCCCTCACCACCGGGGCCTTCAGGCGGCGGGAGGGAAGGGGGGTGAGCCCCACCTCTCTGAACTTGTCCCTCTCCCTTCCCGAGAGCGTCCCGCACCCCTTCACCTTCTCTAGGAGGGAGGAGGGGGGCACGCTTATGGCGAACTCCTTCGTCCTGGAGATCACCCCGTGGGAGTAGCGGTTCTTCCCTATGGAGATTCCGATCAGGGGAGGGTCGAAGGATAGGGGGGTGCTCCAGGCCACCGTCAGGACGTTGGGCTTACCCCCTTCGTCCGCGCAGGTGACCAGCACCACCTGCCGGGGGTGAAGGAGCCTGTATATCTTGTCCTTAGGGACCTCCTTCATCGAGGAGAGTGGGAGGGGAGCTTTTTATCCCTACCCCACGGAAGGAAGAAGGATGCCCGTTATAGTGTTCGAAGGGGGGAGGCTGAGGAAGGAACAGAAGGAGGAGCTGATAAGGGGATTCACGGAGGTGGCGCACAGGGTCACGGGAATCCCCAAGGAGGCCTTCACGGTTTTCCTCAAGGAGAATGAGCCCGACAACGTGGGGGTGGGTGGCGAACCCCTCTCCAAGAGGCTTCTAAAACAGGAGAAAACGCCAGGGCGCAGCACCGGTGGCACCTGATAAACTTTTTTAAAGAGTTATTTGGAAAAAAGGAGGTGCAAAAATGGAAAAAGCGCGACCTCCGAAAACGGTCCTGGTGATTCTGCTACTGGCCATAGTCTTCCTCCTGGCCGCCCTAGTGGCCATCTACCAGGCCGAGGCCTCGGATTGGTCCCTGACCTACGGGGGAGGGCTGCTGCTGGTGGGCCTAGTGCTCATGCTCGCAGCGGGTCGCCTAGCCAGAAAGTACGCCCCAAAGACCGCACAGACCTGAGTTCTTCCTTCCCCTTCACCGGTGGTCGAAGGAGGGCTTCCTCTTTTCCGCGAAGGCCTTCACCCCTTCCCAGAAGTCGTGGGTGCCCAGGACCTTCTCCCCCACCTCCTTCTCCAGGCGCAGCCCCTCCTCCAGCGGTCTCCCCAGCCCTAGCATGGCCGCCTTCTTGTCGGCCCTTATGGCCCCCTGGGGGTACTCGCAGATCAGCCGGGCTATCTCCCTCGCCCTGGGCAGGAGCCTCTCCCTCGGCACCACCTCGTTCACCAGCCCTATCCTGTAGGCCTCCCGGGCATCGATCCTCTTCCCCGTGAGGATGAGCTCCATGGCCCTCCCCAGCCCCACGATCCTGGGGAGCCTCTGGGTCAGCCCATCTATCAGGGGCACGTTCCACCTCCTCTCCAGGCAGCCGAACTCCGCGTTCTCTGAGGCGATCCTGAGGTCGGCCAGGCAGGCTATCTCCAGTCCCCCGGCGAAGCAGTACCCGTTGATGGCGGCTATGATGGGCTTGAAGATATCGGTGCCCCTGCTGTACCCCAGGAAGCCCATCTCCCTCCCCTCGAGCTCCAGGAGGCTGGTCATATTTTTCAGGTCGGCTCCGGAGCAGAAGCTCTTGTCCCCGGCCCCCGTGATGATGGCCACGAAGAGGTCCTCGTCGTCCCTGAAGCGCAGCCAGGCCTCCATGAGGAGCTTGGCGGTTTCCCCGTCGACGCAGTTCATCACCTCCGGGCGGTTGAGGGTGATGAGGAAGATGTGATCCTCCACGGAGGTGAGCACCTTGGGCATTCCTTTACCTTTCCTCTCCCCTCTTTTGAGGCTTCCGGGCTCACACGGGGATGAGGCGGGCGGAGGTGCTCCTGAGCCCCTCCGGTCTCTGTCCCAGCCTCCAGCCTCCCCCGGTGGTCTCGCAGTAGGCGGAGCCTCCCGGCGTAGGAGTAGTAGGTCAGGGGATAGCTGCGGCTCCACCCCTCCACCACGCTCTGGGGAATCTCCACCCCCACCGCCATGTGCCGGTCCTCCTCCAGGAGTAGGAGCACCACCCCGTACCCCATGGCCTTCATCAGGGAGGAGAAGAGGATGGAGGTGTCCTCGCAGTCCCCTCCCCCGTCCACGATGGTTTCCATCGGATACCGGGGGTACTCGTCGTATCCGGTGGTCACGCTGTCGGAGGTGTAGGGCCACCCCTGCACGAAGGCCAGCACGAAGTCCACCCTTTCCAGCTCCCCCCACCCCTCCCCCCTGGCCGCGTTCTCCAGTAGTCCGGCTAGGTGGGCCATCCACTGGTCGTCGGCCGGGTTGTCCACGTACTCCCCGTAGTCGTGGACCCGGGGCTTGTTCCGGAAGAACCAGTAGGCCTCCTTGGGAATTCTTGACTCGTACCTCCAGGTCTTTCCCCTCAAGCCGGGGTACCTCCACTGGTAGTTGATCACGTAGTAGCCGTTTTCCTCCCTCACGGTGGGGGGAAGGGGAGGGGGCTGGTAGAGGAGGGAGGGGAGCACCTGCGTGAAGAACAGGAAGAGGAGGAATCCCAGGGCCGCTCCCAGGAGAACGCCTGCCAGAGCGGCAAGTCTTCCGCTTTTCACGGTTAAAACTCTGGGTTCAAAAAATAAGTCTGAAAAGGTGCAGAGATTGATGACTTTTCTGACATAGCTAGAGCGGCTCGCTGAATCTAGCTGGATCTCGGGAGGAACCGGCTCCTTAACCTGATCGGGTTCTCTTCGGGGGGGGCTCGATCGGTTTCCCCGAATAAGGAAAAGTTTTTAAATAGGATGAATAAGGGGAAGCAGATGAAGAATACAGATGTCTTAATTATAGGTGGAGGACCGGCGGGAATTGTTTGTGCCCTTACCGCTCGCTGGAATTATCCCGAAAAGAAAATCCTGCTGATGAGAGATGTGGAGAAGGGTGTTATCCCGTGTGGTATACCCTACATGATCGCGAGCTTAGAAAAACCGGAGCAAAATGCGATGAGTTACATGTCCTTAGAACAGAACAAGGTCGAACTCGTGGTGGATCGCGCGGTTAAGATCGACCGCAAAAACAAGATGGTTCACACCGAAAGGGGTGACGACTATCACTACGAAAAACTGGTTTTGGCCCTCGGCTCCAATCCCGTTCTCCCACCGATTCCAGGTATCAATAAGAAAGGAGTGTACCCAATAAGAAAAGACCTGGACTACCTCAGGGACATGATACAATATGTGAAGGGATGTAAGAGGGTTCTAGTTCTGGGTGGAGGGTTTATCGGGGTAGAACTTGCAGACGAGCTCTCTAAGGCCAAAGGTCCCGAGGTCATCCTGGTGGAGATGCTTCCCCATCTTTTGGCCCTTGCCTTTGACCCCGAATTTTCCGGGCTGGCCGAGGAGAAATTGTCGTCTCAGGGGGTAAAAATTTTGACCGGGACCAGAGTGGAAGAAATGATGGGTGATGAAAGGGTCAGGAAGGTGCGCCTTTCAACCGGGGAAGAAATAGAGGTTGATGGCGTTCTCTTAGGAATCGGGGCTAGTCCCAATACTAAGTTGGCCCAGGATGCGGGTCTTGAGCTTGGGAAAGGAAAGGGCATCTGGGTTGATGAATACATGAGAACCACAGACCCAGACATTTTCGCTATCGGAGATTGTGCGGCCAAGACGAACTTTTTCACCAGGAAAGAGGCCCCTCTTTTGCTCGCATCCATCGCCGCTGCAGAGGCCCGAGTCGCTGGAGCGAATCTGTACAAGTTGAAGGTGCTGCGCGAAATAAAGGGGACTGTTGGGGTCTTTTCCACTTATGTTGGCGGGCTCGCGTTGGGTTGTGCCGGATTGACGGAGAACATGGCAAAACAGGAGGGATTTGATGTGGTGATAGGCAGGGCCGAGGCAGTGGACAAACATCCTGCCCAGATCCCAGGAGCGCATAAAGTGGTGGTCAAGCTGGTGTTCTCAAGGGAGTGTCGAGCTTTGCTGGGGGGACAGGTGGCTGGGGGAATATCCTGCGGGGAGCTGATTAACATGATCGGGGTGGCGATACAAAAGAGATTCACGATAACAGAATTGGAAACTTTCCAGATGGCCACTCATCCCTATCTTACGCCTTCCCCCATCGTGTACCCCTTGGTTTTAGCAGCGCAGAATGCAGCAAAAAATCTGTAAGTCGCGTGTATCCTGTATTCTCGAGCTAGGCTTTTACTCCCTTGACAACGTACAGGGCCGCCAGATTTTTATCGTGAGTATCGAAAACCTCCCCATCCCGTATCCCCAGAAAATACTCGCCGGTTGCGGTGAAGAGTTTTGAGATGTATCTTTCCATCTCCTTGGGGTATGGGTGTTTTATTCTCCTGAAGTACGAGCCCGGTCTCGAAATATTGTGCTTGAAGTACTCCGATTCAGGATTTAACATCATAGCAACGAGTTTGCCGTGTGGTTCAAGAACTCTGGCGACCTCATCCACGGCTTTCTTGTAGTCTTCAAGAAACTCTAAAGTCGTCACCGCGAAAGCACCGTCGAAGGATTCATCCGCAAAGGGGAGGTTGCTTGCGTCACCCAGCACAAACTTTTTGTCGCTTCTCCTTCTCGCTTCTTTCAAGGCTTCAATCGAGTTATCGAGACCAATCACGTTCAAACCTGATAGCACCTTCTCAAAGTAACCGACCCCGCATCCGACATCGAGAATATTCCTTCGCCCCCTCAGCTCGCTGTTTAAGTATCCTGCTTCCTTGGTTAGAACTTTTTTGCCAAACGGGCTTTCATAAAATCGCACAAATTTTTCGATATCGCTTTTTCCCATCATTCGGTTAAAGCTTCTCTTTTAATCAGTTCTAAAATCTGCCGGCCAATCCTTTTTGCTTCCTTTACAGCCTCTTTATCTTTGATGATATCCCCTTTCTTGAATGCGTAACCTAAACATCCCGGGATCCTTATTACCCTCAATTTATCCAAGTAATTATTCATCTCATTCATGGTGCTTCCCATATCTCTTCTTCCAACCACAATTGAGGTTCCGATCTTGTTTCTGAGGCATCCTTTTCTCAAGTACCATGTTCTCTCCATGAAGGCCCTCATGCGTGAGGTAACACCTCCCATGTAGGATGGGCTAGCTAAGATGATAACGTCGGCCTCTTCAAGCTTGGAGTATAATTTTCGCATATCATCCTCAATTATGCATTCCCCATTTTTTTCGCAGGAAAGGCATCCTTCGTACGGCTTAATTTCATAATCCCTCAAAAAAATTATTTCAGTTTCTAATTCCCTTTTTAGAACTTTCAAAGTTTCTTTTAGCAAATAGGCTGTATTTCCATCTTTGTGAGGAGAGCCGAGGATTCCAACCGCTTTCATATTTTTAAATTGATTCTATTTTTTATATAGGTTATGTGCTTATGCTCATAATGGGGGGAAAAAGCTTGTGGCCAGAGAGGTTGGAGAGGCGAGCCATGTATACTGGTGCAGTACTTTCCCCTTGTTATTTAACTCTTGAAAACGGCGGTCGCCACGAATACCGCCGCGTTGATCAAGATGATGAGGACCCCCGCAGGATGACCCAAGATCTGGGACAAGAGGATCCCCAACGTGCAGCTTCCGACCCCGAAGCAGATCGCGAGCAGGCGGTCCTGTAGAAGATTTCTGCTGAGGTTCCTGGCCGAGCAAGCGGGTATAGCAACAAGCGCAGCCGTCATAAGCCCCCCGACCAGTTTTACTCCTAGTGCTACAACAACCGCAACCATGCTGAGGTAAATCAAATTATGTTTTTTCGAGTTTATCCCTTGAACCCTAGCAAGGTCTTCTGAAATGCTTATCAGAAGGAGTTTTCTGTAGTCCATGGTCATGACCGAAAAAATGATCGCACACAGCGCTGCGGTGAGGAGTAAGTCGAAAGTTCCAACCCTTGTGATATCTCCTACAAGCGCTGCCTCCGCCTGCTCAACGGGAAGGAACAGGAAGGCCGCCGCAACACCGGTGGCGAACACGATGGCGGTAAGGGCCTCAACGGGAAGTTTGGTTTTCATCTCAAAGAGCCAGATCAAAACGATTCCAAGGATGACAAACGGGAAAGCACCGAGGGTGATGTCAAACCCGTAGATTAGGGCAAGGGCAATGCCGGGAAGAGTGAGATGTCCAAGCGGCCCGGCAACTAGCGCCATTCTTCTGCCGAGCATTAGGGTTCCCAAGTAAGCTGCCACTGAAGATATGAGAACTCCGGCGAATAAGCTAGTGGCGATGTTCATAGACTTTCACCTTCCCTCCGTAGAGCTTGGAAAGAAGCGTCTCGTTTATCTCCCTTGGGGCCCCAAAGCAGAGCATTTTCCTGTTTAGGCAAAGACAATGGCTGGCGAATTGGTAGACGACAGCAAGGTCGTGGGTGACGAGGAGAATGGTTATGTTTTTTTCCGTTTTCAGCCTATTCAAAAGAGTGTAAATGGTTTCCTCAGCTCCCAGATCTATTCCAGCTGTTGGTTCATCGAAGAGAAGAACATCTGGTGACCCAAGCAGGGCGTATGCGACAAGAACCCTCTGGAACTGCCCTGAGGAAAGAACCCCCATTTTTCGGTCTAAAAGGCTTGGATTTGCCATTTGCAGGGAGGAAAGGACTTCACGTATCTCCCGCTTGGGGACCTCTTTGAGGCGGAGGAACTCCTCCACTGTTAAGGGGAAATCCCTAATGAACGGCAGCCTCTGGGGCACATAACCGATTTTTACGTTCTTCTTCCACGAGATTTTTCCACGGTATGGAAGGAGACCGAGAAGGGTTCGCAGTAGAACCGTCTTGCCAGCACCGTTAGGTCCTAGGATGGTAAGGATCTCCCCTTCGTCTACGTGAAAACTCAGGTCCTTCAGGATTTTCTCTCCCTCAAGCTCCACAGTCAGGTTTTCCACTTCCAAGATTCTGTTCATTTTCTCTCGCCCCGGCACTCCGGATCAGGGAATATCAATTTCCCGCATGGACACACATTTGGATGTCTATAAATTCTGCAGATAGCATTAATAGCTCTGTCCGAGAAGTGAAAGTCGAGCCTTGATGCTTCTGTACAGGCCTCCTCCGGCCCGCACTTCAAGATGTCGGCGAAGTATACCTCAAGAACCCTATGCCTTCGCAGTAGCTTGCGGGCGACCTTGGTCCCAAGCTCAGTTATCTCAATCTTTCGGTACCGTCTATAAAGCACAAGATCTTTCAAGTGGAGATTTTGCAATACCTCAGTAACAGTTGCCGGCCGAACCCCGAGGCTCCTAGCGATGTCCGTAGTTCTCAACTGCCGGGATTCCTCTAAGGCACGGTAGATCAGCTTGAGGTATCTGGCCTCGTTTTCAGTTAGGTGTGGAGCCGTTTTTTGCATGCTTCTTTAATTTTTTAGGTATTACCTAAAAAATTTTCGGTTAACTTTTGGCCCCCTGATTTTCAAAAAGTGAGCTGTTATTCGCCTTTTTCTCCCTTCGTTCCAGCTTTTCCGAGGGCTGTTAGGATTCGATTGACTTTAACCCTGCTGGGCCCAAGGTGGCCCTCCAGCACCTCGCCTTCCACCCGGAGCCCCTTTATCGATCCTGTGAATCATCTGGGCCGGGGCACCGCACTTAGGGCAAGCTGGCGGTTTGGGCATCCCCTGGGGAACCTCTATCACATTTCCGCAGGCAAAGCACTGGAACTTTTTTGTCGGTATGCCGGTAGGTGGTCGTGCCATCAAATCTCACCTCCTTTTAGCATTTTATCAACAGACGAGACTAAATACTTTAAAGCCCTGCCGGCTGAACTTTCCGGCGCTTTTTTCACTACAGGTATGCCGGTCATATAAGAATGGAACACTTCCTTGTCGAAAGGGATCTCGGCGATGATGCTGGTACCCCGCTCGCGTGCGATGGTAAGGAGCTCGTCTTTTAGCCCGCCCCGAACGTCCGCTTTGTTCAAAACTATCCCGACCGGTAACTCCAGCTCTTCAGCCAGATCCAAGATAAACCTCAGGTCGTGTGCGCCCAAGGGTGTTGGTTCGGTAACCGCCAACGCGTAGTCGGACACCCAGAGAGCCTGAGCCACCGTGTTGTGCGTGCCCGGGGCGGTGTCAATTATCGCTAAGTCATATCCACCCTTCTGCAGTTCGCTCATGGCATGGAGTACCGTCGCTCGTGCCATCACGGGGGATCTCGGCTCGGTCGGCTTCAGCTCCCCGGCCACAAGCCTGATGCCTCCAACATTCTTGGTGTAGATAGTTCCGATCGCTTTTCCGCTTTCTTCGACTGCACGAGGCTCGCAAACCATTTGGCATGCCCTGCATCCCGAACAGAGCTCCTCAAAGAGTCTAGGCACCTCTCCCTCAAGGCCTATGAGCGCGTGTTCGGGACAGATTTCCACGCACTTTCTGCACCCGGTGCATTTCTTCTCGTCGATCATCGGCAAAAAAGTTTTTGCTTCTTCACCCGCTTCCAGCTTCACCCCCAGCAGCAAGGCACAGCTCGGGCCATCCACATCCGCGTCTACAAGCATTACTCTCAAACCACCGGAACTTAACCCAGCGGCTAAGTTCACAGCGACGGTACTCTTTCCGGTGCCACCCTTCCCACCAGTCACGGCTAGAACTGGAGTACCCAGTTTTTTCTTCCTCAAAGCTCTCACAGCACTTCCCCCCTCACACGTTCGGCTATTGACATCAATGACTTGGATGCTTCTGCTTCAGGATTGAAGTCTACCACCGGGGTCATGTGCACAAGCGCCTTGACGACCTCGTGGTCCACCGGAATCTCGCCCAAGACCTGAAATCCGAGTTCATGCGTCACCCATTTTTTGAGTGCGGTTTCAAAATCTCCGGAATACCCGCTCATGTTTATCACGACTCCGGCTGGAACACCAAAGTGCTCCACGACTCTAGATAATCGTTCAAGATTTCTCTTGGCAGCAGGGGTAGGCTCCGTCACCGCAATCACATAGTCCGCACCCGTGATCGACGCTATTACCGGGCAACCTATGCCTGGCGCAGCATCGATTACAATAACCTCACTTCCCATATCTCGCGCTTTCCTGCGAGCGAGGTTTCTGATGCTGGCCACTAAATGCCCAGAGTTGTGCTCCCCGAGCCGAAGCTTTCCGGTTGCGCACATGAATCCGTATTTGGTCTCTTCAACAGTAATGGTACCGGTCGGCGCTTTTTTCACCTCTATCGCATCAGCAGGGCAGATGAGCCTGCACACACCACACCCCTCGCACATGAGAGTAACGACCGTCGCTTTTCCATTGCTCGCTTCAACCATCGCACCGAAAGGGCACACCTGGAGGCATTTGCCGCAGCCTGTGCATTTTTTATTATCAACTTCCGCTTTTCTCGAGGCCTCCACCTCCATGGAGAGAACCGTCTTTCCCCCGCCGAGCGCCAGCAGGAGGTCGGGCGCATCCACGTCTGCATCAGCCATGAAGACCTTCACCCCGCGGCTATTCAGAAGAACCGCTAGCGATGCAGCCACGGTAGTTTTACCAACTCCCCCTTTCCCGCTCGCTACTGCAATTTCCTTCAATTATCTGCACCTTAACGAGAGCTAAGAACGTACTGCTTTATAGCATCCCTGATTTTGGTGCCTGGGGGAACCATTATAACTTGGATCCCGAACTGACTGGCTACGGCAGAGACGTTGGGACCGAACCTCCCTGCTAGCAGGTACCTCACGCCTTCATTAGCGAGCATCTGAACCACGGCTATCCCGACTCCGCTGGGAGCGGAAACGTACTGGTTGGGCAAGATATTCACGCCTTTGATCGCCTTGTTCTCGACCTCCACGAGGGTAAAGCTTGGGCACCTACCGAATATCGGCGAGACCGTGTCGTCGAGCCCTCCCGGTCCTTGGCTCGCCACACCTACCTTAAAATGGCTCGTCGACGGGGGAGGGGAGGGTTTCCGCATTTGCTGCGAAGGATACGGTGCTACCGGGGCCATCGGCGGGTAAGCAGGTCCGTAAGGACCGAGTCCCATCCCCCTTCCCATTCCCCGGCCCATTCCCATCCCGGGACCAAAGGGGGGCATAACGGGAGTCGATTCAGCTCTTTCCCTAGATTCCTTGCAGGCATCCTCCAACGAAGCCAACTTAGCTTTATCCTCTATCAGCTCCTGCACAGCCTCTTGGACGATCCTGGCCGAAGTCATGTAAACTGCGATGCCGCTCTGCGCAAAAAGCTGCATCGCCTTGGGTCCCATCCCTTGTGCCAATATGGCGTCCACGCCACTGGATGCCAAGAGTTCGGCCGGGGTCCTGTCGTAACCAAAATGAGTTCCACGGTTGTCGATGACATTCGTGTTTACTATCTTACCGTCCACAATCTCGACTATCGTAAACACATCGCAGCGACCAAAGTGCGGTGAGATCATCGCTTCAAGCCCGCCCGGACCGTTGGATGGTATGGCTACTTTCACGACGATCACTCCGGCATTAGTTTTTTAATGGCGTTCTCTACGGCTTGGCGGGCGTTGATTCCAGCCTTAACCTTGACCGCACGGATATTTTTTGCTTTCAGAAGAGCCAACGCTCCTGGACCAAACTCCGAGGCAATCGCGACATTGACCTTTTCCTCAGCCAACTTCTGGGAGACTATTGGGCCCGCACCATATTCAAGCGAGGCTGCAGGGTTGTTCATGACTTTTGCCCCTTTGATCCTGCCATCTTCAACCTCTACTATCGAAGTCTTAGCTCTTCCAAAAACTTCTGAGACCTTATCTTTTAAACCTTTGGATCCCTGGGTAGCAACAGCAACTTTGAGCTTCAAGTCATCACTTTTCCAGTTTCGCCTTCGCCACCTTTTGAAGACTCCCTCAGCTCCTTTATCCTAGCCTCGGCGCCTCTGAGTTCCTCCTCTAGTTCAGCCTTGTATGCCTCAAGCGCTTCGATCTCCTGCTCAGGCGTGGGTAGAGGAGGCATGAACGGGGGGGGCGGGTAGTAAGGTGCGGCGGGAAGTTGCTGTGCGGTTTGCGGGGGCTGCTGTGGCACTTGCCCGTAGGGCGGGTATGTCATGGGGGGGTTCGTGTACCACCACCAACATCTCCAGCCTCTGGGCCACCAGCCGAGCCCCCTCCCGAAACCGAAGAGCCACCCCGGCCTCTGCCATGGAGGCAGGTAGCTGAAGGGCCCCCTGCCCGGCCAAGGTCCGAACCAGTCTCCTCTTCCCCTTCCAAAACCCCACCACATACCAGAGTTTTTCGTGCAATTGCACATAAAAGCCTTTCGGTGCAGGTTTTCCTCAGAATTTCTGAGACAAAATTTGAGTGCCAGGTGGTTTTGGTTATATTTGCTGTTAAAAGAGGGTTCCAGCCATTTCTGCACCTGATTTCCGTCGCTCCCGAGTTACTGTAGGATCGAACGAACTCGGATCACGCTTAGGGGGCCTGCTTCTCCCGTGACCAGTTGCACTTAAAAAACTTTATCTGAGCGAAGAGGAAATTAAAAAGGATGGCATGAGGCGAAGGTGGTGCCGTAGATGGTCCGGCCCCGGGAGGCCCATGAAACCTAGGTTTGTGCGAGTGATGCCCGGAACCGTGCAATTCGGGCCCCTCTCGCCAGACTCAGCATCAATCGCGGGCGAACCGATTTACCTCTCTTACGATGAATTTGAGGCGTTTCGCCTCATCTATCATGAAGGGCTTGACCAAGAAGAGGCCGCTAAGAGGATGGGTATCTCGCGCGGGACGGTGTGGCGATGTCTGGAGAGCGCAAGAAAAAAAATTGCAAGCATGCTGGTTGAACGTAGACCTCTCGTGATTGCCCCAGAACCTACCCCACCCCAAACTGTACGTTCGAGTGCTTGAAGGTAGCTTTGACCATTGAGGTGAGGAAAAAATGGAACTGAAAATCGTATACGATAATGAGGCAAAACCGGGATTCAGAAAAGGTTGGGGTTTTTCATGCCTGATCGAAATGGAGGACGAAAAGGTTCTATTCGACACAGGCTGGGACGGAAATTTGTTGCTATCGAACTTGGAGAAATTTGGTGTCAAACCGGTGGAGATAAAGAGAACAATAATTTCTCATGATCACTGGGACCATGCGGGTGGTTTGGTTCACATAGCTAGAAAAGACATGCAGCTGTATGTGCCGCGATCTTTTTCAGAGCGGCTCAAGGACGAACTCTCTTCTCGTTTTGAGCTCCATGAAGTAAGGGGAGCGCAGCAAATACGCGAAGGGCTCTGGACCACGGGAGAACTGGGTGAGAGGATCAAAGAACAATCCATTGCGTTAAAAACGAAAAGAGGACTGGTGATTATCGTAGGATGCTCTCACCCGGGGGTCAGAAATATCTTATCGGTTGCTTCAAGGTTTGGAGAGGTTGCAGGCATAATAGGTGGGATGCATGATTTCGAAGATTACGAGGTCCTGAAGGGGCTGAAGTTGATTGTCTCTTCGCATTGCACCGTCAATAAGAAAAAAATTATAGAACTATTCCCCGGAGCCAGCTTGGAAGGAAAGGCTGGTCTTGAAATATCGATCTAATCGAGCCACCGATTTCACCTTCTTAGCAGTTTCCGAAGATCAAGGTTTCAGGTTCCTCAGATACTCCTCAGTCTTATCAGCCACCGCCGTAAGGGCCTTAGCCGCGGGACTCTCGGCATGCTGGACCACGAAAGGTGTTCCCTTGTCGGAATCTTCGCATAGCTTCTGGTCGATTGGGATTCTCCCTAAAAATGGCACGTTGAGTTCTTCAGATATCCTCCGCCCACCACCTGCCCCTAGAATGTCGAATTCCGCACCACATTTGGGGCACACAAATCCGCTCATATTCTCAATTATCCCAATCAGGGGAACTTGCAGTTTTCTCGTGAAACCAATCGCGCGTTTCACGATAAGTTGCGAAAGCTCGGAAGGAGCGGTGACCATCAGAACCCCATCTATATTCGGGATTAACTGCATGATACTGAGCGGTTCATCTCCAGTCCCTGGTGGCAGATCCACCAGCAAAAAATCTAGGTCCCCCCAAACCACATCGGCTAAAAACTGCCTAATCACACCCGTCTTCATGGGACCGCGCCAGATAACGGGGGTCTCGTCGCTGGGGAGCAGGAAATCCATTGAAACGATTTTGATACCAAGTGGCCCCTCCACCGGAACGATCCCCTGGCCATCAGCTTGACTTGCTCTAAGGGTTTCTTTTCTCATTCCTAGGAGCTTGGGAATACTCGGCCCGTGAATGTCCGCATCCAGAACTCCTACCCTGTAGCCCTTGCGTGCGAATGCGATGGCTAAGTTGGCTGTAATGGTGCTTTTGCCAACTCCGCCTTTCCCGCTTAATATTGCCAGTTTATGCCTAATCCTAGCCATCCTTGTTTTCAGACGGCTCTCTTGTTCTTCTATTTCCCTCACCCTTTCTTCCATTTTCCCCCCTCAGCTAACCCTCCGTTTGGACCTCCGCCAGTAGCTGGGATAGTACGCTAGAAACGCTTAAAGGTATCCGTAACCGGGGAATCCGTAAGCCGTCGGGTAGGCCCACCACCACCTCGGGAGCCACGGAAACCTGGCGCAGATCCAGGGATTCCACCACCAGCCGAGCCCCCTCCCGAAACCGAAGAGCCACCCCGGCCTCTGCCATGGAGGCAGGTAGCTGGAGGGCCCCCCGCCCGGCCAAGGTCCGAACCAGCCTCCTCTTCCCCTTCCAAAGCCCCACCACATACCAGAGTTTTTCGTGCAATTGCACATAAAAGCCTTTCGGTGAACTAGGTGGTGCCCCGGGCGGGATTTGAACCCGCGTCACGGCCTTTCCCCGCTTACCACTCGAAAGGGCTGCATGATTGGCCGGTCTACACCACCGGGGCACCATCCCCCTTTTTCCTTCGGGCTAAATTAACCTTGGTCACGGGAGAAGGTTTAAGGAGGTAGGGGGAATACTCTTGATGCCCCTCTACGAGTTCGGGGGGAAGAAGCCCAGGATCCATCCCGGGGCCCTCGTGTCCCCCTTGGCCTGCCTGGTGGGGGAGGTGGAGGTGGGGGAGGGCACCAGCGTTTGGCCCGGAGCCGTCCTGAGGGGGGACCTGAACCCGGTGAGGGTGGGGAGGTTCACCAGCATCCAGGACAACTGCGTGCTCCACACGGACATGAGCGTGGAGGTCTCGGTGGGGGACTACGTCACGGTGGGACACGGGGCGGTGATCCACGGGGCGCTGGTGGAGGACCACGTGCTGGTGGGGATAGGCTCCGTCATCCTCAACGGGGCCAGGATAGGGAGGGACTCGATCATAGCGGCGGGCTCGGTGGTAAGGGAGGGAACGGAGGTTCCTCCCGGCACCATGTTCGCGGGCGTGCCCGCCAAGCTAGTGAAGGAGCTGGATCAGGAGGAGCAGAGGGCCAGGGCGGAGGCGGGGGCGATGGGCTACTACGAGCTGGCCCGCCAGCATCCGGAGCTCTTCAGGTGGTAGGCTGGAGGCGCTCCAGGGAATAAGGGTGGTGGACCTCACCAGGTACCTCCCCTTCACCACCCTCCTGGCCGACCTCGGGGCGGACGTGATCAAGGTGGAGGAGCCGGGGAAGGGGGACTACGCCCGCACCCTCCCCCCGTACTTCTCCGCCATCCACAGGAACAAGAGGGGCCTCACCCTGAACCTTCGGTCCGAGAGGGGGAGGGAGGTCCTGCTCAGGCTGGTGGGGCGGAGCGACGTGCTGGTGGAGAACTTCAGGCCAGGGATGATGGAGGAGTGGGGACTGGGCTATCCAGCCCTCAGCCGGGTGAACCCCCGGCTCATCTACTGCTCCGTTTCAGGCTACGGGAGGGAGGGCCCGTACCGCGGGCTCCCCGGCCACGACATCAACTACATCTCGCTGGGTGGCATCCTGGGCCTCACCAGGGACGGGGAGGGGAGGCCCGTGGTGCCCGGGGTGCAGATAGCCGACGTGGGTGGCTGCCTGCTGGCCACGGTGGCCATCCTCTCCGCCCTCCTCCAGAGGGAGAGGACGGGGAGGGGCCAGCGCCTCGAGCTCTCCCTCCTGGGCGCCTCCCTCTTCTTCGCCACCCTCCCCCTCTCCCTTCACCTGGAGGGCTGGGAGGTGAGCGGAGAGACCCTTCCCCTCCTGGGCCGCTTTCCCTGCTACTCGGTCTACCGCACCTCGGACGGCGGGTACCTGAGCGTGGGCTGCCTGGAGGAGGTCTTCTGGAAGAGGCTGTGCAGGGCGCTGGGGAGGGAGGAGTACGGGGACAGCCAGTGGGACCTCGAAAAGAGGGAGGAGATCTCCGAGGACTTCCGGAGGATCTTCCAGACCAAGACCAGGGAGGAGTGGTTCAGGATCCTGGCGGAGGCGGACGTGCCATGCCCTGTCTAACTACTTTGACCATCCGGCGGCATTCGTTGGGTTTCAATCGGGACATCGTAAGATGCGTTGAATCCAGCCTCCGTCGGGTGGTCCCATCCTTAAACAATAGGAATACTTGATGAGGATAGTAAAAGTGTAAGTTGGAAACTTTACTTAACATGTACAATAAACACTTACAACATTTGCTATTCAAGATGCTGAGACACATTTGAATCGGGATATCCGGCTGATCCGCTTCTGTTACCCATACCTCGATACATAATACATCCGATAGCTACCGTCGGGCATCCTGATCACCGTTGCGGATTCCGCCCCGGATTCATCAAGAGACCCAGGCGCTCCAGCTTCCACCCTCACTTCTATATCTTTAACCCAATTCACGCCGTCTGCTGAAAACGCAGAGTAGATGCGGGGCGGAGTCTCGGGGGCGTGATAGTACATCCGGTACCCGCCAGGCACGACAATGGTGCAGGTTATGCCGCCATCGATTGTTTCCAGCTCATGCTCAAAGGTAAAGCTCCATCCGTCATCCCGAGAAACAGCTGAGGTCGTCCTTCCGCCCTCTGAAACAAACATTCTCCAGATGTCACCCATCCGAATAACGTCTGGATCCGTGATCCGCTCCCGTGCGTAAACCTCGCGTTCTCTGCGGAAGTTTATCCCGTCTTCGGATGTTGCAACGTAAATACTGTGAGGTCCGGGAATCATGGCAGGGTCGCCCTCGCCCATGGGATTTTCATAGTAATACATCCTGTAGGTCCCATCCGGAAGTAAAACAACGTCCGGGTCCACTGCCCCCATCCCCTCAGGTATGTCGGAGATGCTCACCTCCTTCTCCTGCCAGTTTACACCGTCTTTGGATATCGCCACCCTGACGCCCCACTTAGCAAAGTACACCCTGATGTTCTCCCCGTCGAATACCGCGTCAGGTACCGAGGCGTGGTCGGAAACAATATGGTTATCCTTCACCCAGACCAGCCCGTCGGTCGAAGCAGCACTCAGGACCCGGTGTGGCAGTCCCGGCGGGCCGGGGGTTGTCCCCGATGGTGTATTTTCAGGAGGCACAGGTTTCTGAACCGTGAGGAGAAAATAACCCAGACCTACGGCCAGCACGATAACAATTATAACCCCGATGGCGACCGAAGTGGCAATCCCTCGCGAATTCATCATCCTCCCAGTTAGATGTTTTTCTAGAAAATAATAAATACCACTTGCTGCTCCGTGCAATCTTAGTGCCTGATCCCCCCTCATCTAAGGAGTGGCATTTCTCTGCCATGCATTATGATGTATACGGCACTGGGTCTGGATCACAGGCGGCTTCTGCCAACCCGGTAACTACCTGAGGGCTGCTAAATGTTGCTCCGTTGTCTGAGCTTATCCTAACCAAAATTTTCCCTTGGTTGGCGTCGGGAGCGGAGTTAACGTAGTAGAGGTAGATTTTTCCGTTTACATAAACCGCACCCGGTACCTCGGCATTCGAAACAACGAGCGTTCCGGACCCCCAGTTTAAAGCGTCCGAAGAGTTAGCACAATAAACGTCTCCTGCAGACTTGTAGTACATCTTAAAGCTGTTGCTCGAGAGCTGGATCACCGATGGGTCAGCGGCCGTCCCACTAATTGCTGTCTGCATAAAAGTCAAGCTGTTGGTGCTCGGATCGTAGATCGAGGCCTTGATCCCCTCGCTGACTCCATAAACATACCAAGTGTTTTCTACCTTAATCGTTGAAGTAATGTTTCCATAATTTCCCGCAAAACTTGTGTCGGTGGTGAAAGTGCCGTTTGGAGTTGTGCAGGTGGCTTTGAAAAGCGCGAATTTATCCGGCCCTTCCGGAGCAACTGCCTTTGAGTAAAAGATTGTCCAGGTACTTGATTCCTTAAATGCATCGGGGTCGCTCAGATAAGCTCCGGAAAGCCTCGCGCCAGCTTCGAGGGTAAAGTGCACACCATCTGTGGAACAGGCGCTACCGATGTTCTGACTGAGATAATCCTTACCCGCCTTAGGGTCTGTTGGGTAAATAAAATAGAGCCGGATTATCGGATGATTCTCCAGCGGTTGATAAGACGGGCTGAACCTCAGAATTCTGCCGGAGAACTTAAACTCGCCCACCCAGAGGTAATCCCCATCAAACGACAGAGCGGCCGGCATGAAGAGCTTGTCCACACCTATCTCAGGAGTAGTATCGTTGAAGTCCTCCGCACCCAAGACTATGTCCGGGTATCCACCGGCGACAGCGGATGAAATGGAATTCCAGATCAGCACGCGGTTAAAAGCTGTGTCCCCAACAAATAGGTGTCCATTCACTGCCAAAACCGCCTGCGGGAGACTAACGTTGATCCCGGTCAAAAACGTCGGTTGTGCTGTCGAGGAGAGCTGGTCGATCCTGTAGAACCTGATCCGCCGGTTGCTATTTTCGGCCTCGGTGCACGCCACCACGAGATAGGTCCCATCGCTCGTCAGACAGGTCGGTACGTCTGTGCTTATGGTGAACTTCGGATCCATGGTGTTGTCTGGTATCCCTTCCCAAACATATATTTTGTTTGCATCACGATCGGCCAAGTAAAAGTACCTACCATCAAACTCCACGCCCTTCAATTCTTGGAAAGTGGCGCTTCCGATGTTTCTCTTGAACTGTATGTCTGGCATTTCACCGTTCAGCGGAAGTTCATTCCAGATATAAACGGTGTCTTTTCCGGCTAATATTAGAATGTTCTCAAAAATTTTATTAGCCCAGGGGGCCGTCAAACCGCTGTAGACGATATCAGGGTGGGCGCCGCTCTCGCCAGGCAGGTGTTTCCAGACGTAGAGTTTTCCAGAGTCAGAGGACACGAAAAGACTGGTACCGTTAGAAACAGGAACTGGGTTGGTGATGAAATAATTGGTCTCCAAGGTGTTCGTGTAGACACCTGGACCTCCGACTGCAAAGTCAGGATGGGCATCTTTCGTCGTCGGCAGTGAGTTGTAACATATTATCACGTTGTTGCTGGTGAGGTAGAGTCGACCGTTAGCGTACGCAACTCCGGAACCCTCGGTTGGCTTAAACCAGTATTCCAATCCTCCCGGAGCATGTCGCCCAACGCTCAGATCGGGAAGATCAGTATCGTCCGTGGGGAAAGTGTTCCATATATACAGTTCCACTCCTTGCATGATGAGTTTGCCGTCCGGTGTAAACGTACCCCGCATCCAAGCTCCACGCGGGTCCACCGGATCTGGCATGAAAAACGTGGGGGGCTGGTCAATTGCGGGAATAGTGCTCCAGAAGAAATTTCCAGAGCCCGTATGTCCACTGACATTGGGATTGTGATCGCCTACAACGAGGTGCACTCCATCACAGGTGATGTTTCGGGGAGTTCCGATCTGCCCTTGACCTGTGAGACAAACATCGGCTGCTTGATTGTCCTGGGTAGGAAAAGTGCTCCAGATTAAAACTCGCGCTGAGGCGGTGCTCGACACAACAAGCTTTGTACCGTTCGTCCAGACGTCCCAAGGCCAATCGATCCATCTTTTAGGGTTTGTGGAATCCCCCTGTATGACCAGATCCGCCGACTGCCCGCTAGTGGTTGGAAATGTGTTCCAGATCAAAATCCTGTCGTTGTTTGTGTCAGCAACGACGACGCGCTGCCCATCAGTGGAGACACCCATCGGCCAGTTCATCTGGTCCAGTCCATTTCCTGGATTGTTTGTGTAGAAATTATCCTGTCCTAAGACGATGTCAGGTTGCACGTTCTCGGTTGGCAAAGAATTCCAAATCAGGACGCGGTTGTTCCACGTATCGGCGAGCAGGAGGTGAACGTTGTCCGATGCCATGCCTGTAGGGTGGTTGAAGAGCAATGGCCCCCCCGTGTTGTTGAAGTCGATCCCGGCGAGCAGGATGTCCGCGTCCTGTCCCGTGTGGAACCAGCCGGATGTATTTCCAGTCGCGATCTTGTAAGTTGAACCCGTGAACTCCACTGTTATTTCTCCTTCCCGCCCAGGCTGAGGTCCGGGTAAACCTGAGGTCTTAGTGCTGACTTGATTTGAGTCGCGGTATCCCCCGGCCTTTAGGTTGACCCTGAGGGTGAAGTAGTATGTCATGTTCGGGGAAAGACCGGTTACCGTGTAAGAAGTCGTTGACCTGTTTGTTATCGTGGTTACCCTGTTCCCTAGGGTGCCGGAGCTCTCGGACACGTAAATCTCATAACTGACGAAATCGCTCTCGGTGCTCTGCGACCAAGTGAGTGTCGTGGAGCTAACGGTCGTGTTAGTAGGATTGTTCAGGGTAACTCCTACTGTCGGCAGAGGTCTCATCAAGAGGTAACCAACGATTCCCGCAGCAGCAATGCAAGCCGCAACCACGCCAGCGATTATCGCAGGCTTCATTCTTCAGCCCAATCAACTATATTTGTGTAATTTAAAATATTCATGCGAGAGGCTCGATGTAAATCGGGCTATCGCTCAGGGTTACCTGGGAGGCCTGCATCTGTCGCACGTTTCCGCTGATATCTGTCACTTTGACCGTGCCTGTGATTTCTGAAGGAACGTTGCCCGTGCCCCAAAGCACGTAAACGGGCTTGTTGTTAACCATGAATTTGTACTGTCCACTCGACAACGTCTGAACTGAGGTGAAGTAGTCCAGCTTCTCCATCAGAGTCCGCATCGCGTAGTATGCCTGTTTCTCCTGCCCCCGCCGTGTCGATTAGAGCAGCGCCCCCAAACTCACTCGGCATTTCAGCCTCAGCTTTATAAACGGTATAAAAGGCTTTCGTCGCACCGTTGCTGAAAGCCTCGACGCAGCCCTTGACGATCAGCCTTGCCTGTTCCTCCTCGCTGACGTTTCTGCCCCAGAACTGCCCCGATGCGACTTGGACCTCCGTCACCCAGAAGCTGTCTAACCCATGGTTCTCCAATAGCTCGGAGTACCAGCCGGTGTTCAGGTCCTCGGGGCCGTTGATAGAGTGGATGTTCCCCACGTCGAAATAATTTCCACCACCCGAGTTGAGCAAGTTGTCCCAGAAGGGGTCCTGCCCCGCGGCCCCTCCGTGTAAAATGACCGCATCGGGGTCCGCGCCTCTGATCGCCTCGTAGGTCGCCTGCAAAACCTCCAAGTAGTCTTGGGTTGTCCCTTTGAAAAAGTTCAGGTCGCCCCAACCCCCGCTCTCCGGCTCGTTCAAAACCTCCCATTGCTTGACTGGATATTTTAGCCCCGGCATGTCGTTTTCCCCGTCGCCGTCGTAGCGCTCCACCATCGCCCGCACAAAGCTCTTGTAAGCCTCCATGTCGTGCGGCTTGTAGCGGCTGGTTGGCAGATCTTGCTCGAACCCATGGGAGGCCTGCCACCCCGGTTGCTGCTTCCAGTAAGCTTGATCCCAATCAGCAAATGGCCAGATGGTCGCGAGGAGGTGCAAGTTGTGGTCCTGTGCAGCCCTCACGCATGCATCTGTGTCGCTGAAATCGTAGGTCCCCCGTGTCCCCTTAACGAGATGCCAGCTGAAGGGTCCCGGGTGGACGGATCCAAGGGGTACCCAGCTCCACTGCGGTCCCTTCGAACGAGCCGGACCATACTTGATATGTACTTGCTTGCCCGGGTTTTGTCGTCCCCATCCCGAAAGTCGGTACGAAACCGAAGTGAGAGTTCTCGGTGAACTCCGCTGGCGGTAGACTTGGTACTTCTTCGGGGACTTTGATTAGTAGGTAAGCACCAATCCCAACGGCGATGACGACCGCCACAATAACTACCACGGCGACGATGAATGTAGAGATACCCCCAGCCATTGACTCAAAGATTAGAGTTTCTTCAGAACCTAAATAGTATTCCGCCACCTTTTGGGTGGAGGATAATAAAGAAACAAGCACGGTTTGTGTTCAAAAGGTGGTTCGTGAACGACCCGTGCTCCTGGTTCCTGCCCACCAGCAATTTAGCTTTGACTTCAGAGGCTCAAAATTGTAGCAGTGATGCTTGGATTGAAATCTGGTGCCCCGGGCGGGATTTGAACCCGCGTCGCAGCCTCGAAAGGGCTGCATGATTGGCCGGTCTACACCACCGGGGCACCATCCCCCTTTTTCCTTCGGGCTAAATTAACCTTGGTCACGGGAGAAGGTTTAAGGAGGTAGGGGGAATACTCTTGATGCCCCTCTACGAGTTCGGGGGGAAGAAGCCCAGGATCCATCCCGGGGCCCTCGTGTCCCCCTTGGCCTGCCTGGTGGGGGAGGTGGAGGTGGGGGAGGGCACCAGCGTTTGGCCCGGAGCCGTCCTGAGGGGGGACCTGAACCCGGTGAGGGTGGGGAGGTTCACCAGCATCCAGGACAACTGCGTGCTCCACACGGACATGAGCGTGGAGGTCTCGGTGGGGGACTACGTCACGGTGGGACACGGGGCGGTGATCCACGGGGCGCTGGTGGAGGACCACGTGCTGGTGGGGATAGGCTCCGTCATCCTCAACGGGGCCAGGATAGGGAGGGACTCGATCATAGCGGCGGGCTCGGTGGTAAGGGAGGGAACGGAGGTTCCTCCCGGCACCATGTTCGCGGGCGTGCCCGCCAAGCTAGTGAAGGAGCTGGATCAGGAGGAGCAGAGGGCCAGGGCGGAGGCGGGGGCGATGGGCTACTACGAGCTGGCCCGCCAGCATCCGGAGCTCTTCAGGTGGTAGGCTGGAGGCGCTCCAGGGAATAAGGGTGGTGGACCTCACCAGGTACCTCCCCTTCACCACCCTCCTGGCCGACCTCGGGGCGGACGTGATCAAGGTGGAGGAGCCGGGGAAGGGGGACTACGCCCGCACCCTCCCCCCGTACTTCTCCGCCATCCACAGGAACAAGAGGGGCCTCACCCTGAACCTTCGGTCCGAGAGGGGGAGGGAGGTCCTGCTCAGGCTGGTGGGGCGGAGCGACGTGCTGGTGGAGAACTTCAGGCCAGGGATGATGGAGGAGTGGGGACTGGGCTATCCAGCCCTCAGCCGGGTGAACCCCCGGCTCATCTACTGCTCCGTTTCAGGCTACGGGAGGGAGGGCCCGTACCGCGGGCTCCCCGGCCACGACATCAACTACATCTCGCTGGGTGGCATCCTGGGCCTCACCAGGGACGGGGAGGGGAGGCCCGTGGTGCCCGGGGTGCAGATAGCCGACGTGGGTGGCTGCCTGCTGGCCACGGTGGCCATCCTCTCCGCCCTCCTCCAGAGGGAGAGGACGGGGAGGGGCCAGCGCCTCGAGCTCTCCCTCCTGGGCGCCTCCCTCTTCTTCGCCACCCTCCCCCTCTCCCTTCACCTGGAGGGCTGGGAGGTGAGCGGAGAGACCCTTCCCCTCCTGGGCCGCTTTCCCTGCTACTCGGTCTACCGCACCTCGGACGGCGGGTACCTGAGCGTGGGCTGCCTGGAGGAGGTCTTCTGGAAGAGGCTGTGCAGGGCGCTGGGGAGGGAGGAGTACGGGGACAGCCAGTGGGACCTCGAAAAGAGGGAGGAGATCTCCGAGGACTTCCGGAGGATCTTCCAGACCAAGACCAGGGAGGAGTGGTTCAGGATCCTGGCGGAGGCGGACGTGCCTGCGGCGCCCGCCCGCTCCCTGGAGGAGGTCCTCTCCGATCCCCAGGTGCGGGAGACGTGGATGGTGGTGGAGGAGGGGGGGAGGAGGACGCTGGGCCCCCCCTTCAGGTCCTCCCCCTCCCCCTTCAGGGTGAGGAGGAGGGCCCCCTCACTGGGGGAGCACACGGAGGAGATCCTAAGGGAGCTGGGGTACGGGGAGGAGGAGATAGAGGGGATGAGGAGGGAGGGGGTGGTGTGAAAAGCTTTTCTGCTCAGAGCGGGAGGGGGGGAGGATGGCGGGGATAGCCTCCTGCGGGGTCTACCTCCCCCGGTACCGCCTGGACAGGGCCTTCCTCTACCAGGCGGTGGCCTCCTGGCTCAACCCCGCGGCCTTCCTTCCCGGCGAAAGAACGGTGGCCAACTGGGATGAGGACAGCCTCACCATGGGGGTGGAGGCCGCCAGGGACTGCCTGGGGGAGGAGCGGGAGGGAATAGGGGCGGTCTACTTCGCCACCACCACCCCGCCCCACGCGGAGAGGATGAACGCGGGCATCCTGGCCACCGCCCTGGATCTGGGGGAGGGGGTGAAGACGGCGGACTTCACGGGCTCCCCCGCGGCCGGGATGAGGGCCCTCCTCTCGGCCCTCAGGGAGGCGGAGGGAGGGAGGAGGGTTCTGGTGGTGGCCTCCGACTGCAGGATGGGCAGGGCGGGGAGCCTGCAGGAGGCCATGTACGGGGACGCCGCCGCGGCCGTGCTGGTGGGGGAGGAGAGGCTGGCCAGGGTGGAGGGCTTCCTCACCCTTTCACAGGACTTCCCGGACTACTGGAGGGTGGAGGGGGAGGCCTTCACCCGCTCCTGGGAGGACCGCTGGATAAGGGAGGAGGGCTACTTCAGGTTCCTCCGCTCCTCGGTGGAGGGGCTGCTGAAGCAGCACGGCCTGAGCCCGGGGCAGGTCTCCAGGCTGGCCCTTCCCCCCCTCTTCCCCAGGGACCAGCCTAGGCTGGCGAAGGAGCTGGGCTTCTCCGAAGGACAGGTCCAGCCCAGCCTCTTCGAGCAGGTGGGCAACGCGGGGGCCGCTCATCCCCTCCTCCTCCTGGCGGCCGCGCTGGAGGAGACGGAGCCGGGAGGGAGGGTGGTGGTGGCGGGCTACGGAGCGGGGAGCGATTCCCTCCTCCTCACCGTGACCGGGAAGGGGAAGAAGAAGGTGGAGAGGGCCCTGGGGAGGAGGAAGGAGCTGGACAGCTACGAGAAGTACCTGGCCTGGAGGGGGATGATGCCTGCGGATAAGGGCATGAGGGGGGAGGAGGTAGCCCCCACCTCCCTTTCCCTGGCTTGGAGGGAGAGGAGGGCGGTCCTGGCCCTGGTGGGCTCGCGGTGCAGGGCCTGCGGGACCCCCCAGTACCCGCCCCAGAGGGTCTGCGTGGCGTGCGGGGGAACGGAGCTGGAACCCTACCGGTTCTCGGAGAGGAGGGGGAGGATTTTCAGCTACACGGAGGACATGCTGGCCTTCTCCGTCGACCGTCCCGCCATCTACGGGATAGTGGACTTCGAGGGAGGGGGGAGGTTCTGGTTCGACTTCACGGACTGCGGGGCAGGGGAGCTCAGGGTGGGGGGTAACGTCAGGATGAGCTTCAGGAGGAAGTACACGGATCCGGTGAGGGGGATCGTGGGTTACTTCTGGAAGGCGGTTCCGGAGGTGAAGGATGGGGATTAGGGACAAGGTGGCCATCGTGGGGATGGGCTGCACCAGGTTCGGGGAGAGGTGGGAGGCCGGGTACGAGGACCTGATCGTGGAGGCCTTCCAGGAGGCCCTGGAGGATGC
>Ga0078972_1006725_pt1 | contig 26743 bp, 25 predicted proteins | sample YelNatPaOPGAMG01_FD_67568 | JGI IMG/M metagenome (GOLD analysis project Ga0078972, IMG submission 67568) | Hot spring thermophilic microbial communities from Obsidian Pool, Yellowstone National Park, USA - OP-RAMG-01 (SPADES assembly) (version 2) | ecosystem: Environmental > Aquatic > Thermal...
ACAAGCCCCGCGCCGACTTTTTCCTTGCCCGCGAGTCTTACGTTAGCCGCTTTGACCATCGCGTCGGCCGCTTCTATCGCCCCGATCAGGCCCCTCGTTTCGACCATTCCCAACGCTTCTTTTTCCATTTTGTCTCCTTCTCCTTTTTTGCCGGAATATTGTTCAATATATCTCTTTCATCAGATCCGGGTGGGGCGACGGTATCACCACCGTCCGCGACACCATCCCGGCAGTTTCCTCCGCGTTGCGCGCGGCTTCGACCGCGTGCCTTGCCGCGGAGACTTCCCCCGTAAGCGTCACGAACGACTTTCCGCCAAGTCCCCGGCCCAGCCGTATCTCTATCAGCTCAATATCCGCGGCTTTCACCGCGTAGTCGGCGCTTATTATCGCCGACGCGAGCGAAAAGGTCTCTATTATCCCCAGCGCGCCGCCCTGACGCGCCTCCGTGCAGGCGCAAATAGCCCGCGCCACCTGCCCGTCGACATTGGGTATAACGATGCTGTCCACCAGCGTTTCGGCCGCTGCATTCTTCCCCGCCTCGACGGAGGCTTTAACCGCCGCGACTTCGCCCGCGACAATGACGATGTATTTGCCGGCGCACGCGGTCTGCGCCGCGGCGAGCGCCACGTCCGCCGCCTTGAGCATCGCGTCCCCCGCCTCGATCCCTTTCGGTATGCTGTTTACTTCCACCATTCCAATCGCGCTCATATCCGCCCTTCGATCTCTATCGCGGAATCCGTAACCCTGACGGTCCCCGCTATGCTCGCGTGCACGCAGGCGCTCACGCCTTCCGCCGCTTCCGCGACCTTCTGGCCCCTGTACACCCGCTCTCCGCTTTTGACCGTCGGCCGCGCGGGCGCTCCGATATGCATCTTCAGCGGCAGCACTACCCTGTCGGTCTTTATCGGTTCTTCGCAAAGCGGCAGATCCCTGTCGTAATCTTCTATCCCCAGCCGGATCATCAACCTGCCCGTCGGCACTTTTATATCCTCTGCGTTCCCGCTTACCGGATACGCCGTTCTTTTCTCCGGCTTTACGCCGGCTTCCATCAGCTCCCGCTTTATCTTAGCCATCATCCTCGAGGGCGCGAGCGAAAAGTTGCACGCGTATAACGTGCATATGCCGCAGTCGCAGCAGGAAAAAACACCGTTCAGATCCTTTGCGTCCTTCGCCCCCAACGCCATGAGCCGCATTATCCTGTGCGGCTCGACCTTAAGCCCCAACGCGTTCCTCGGGCACATCTGAGTGCAGAAGCTGCACTGGCAGCATACGCTCTTCGCGAGCCTTAAGTCCTCCCCGAAATCGCCGCTCTTTTTCCGTATGACGGGATGGTCCTTCGGGAAAACGAGCACCCCGCCCGTAGTCTTCGTTACCGGCTCGTCGATATCCCGCGTCACCCTTCCCATCGCGGGCCCGCCTATTATCACGGAATAGCCCGACATGTCTTGCGGGCCTTGCGCCGCTTCGATAAGTTTCCTTACCGGCGTCCCTATCGGGACTTTGAACACCGCCGGGCTCCTTACCTCGCCGTTTACGGTCACGTACCTCTCAACGGCCGGGATTTCCTCGATCGCGTCGGCTATCTGCGCGAGCGTGGCCACGTTCTGGACGACGGCCCCGACGTCAATAGGGAGACCGCCTGTCGGCACAACCTTTCCCGTCGCCTCGTACACAATCTGCTGCTCGTCTCCGGCGGGATAATAGCTCTTCATGAGAAGCAGCCCGATATTTTCTCCATTCGCAGCCTTTTTCAGGGCTTCGACCGCTTTCTCGTAACGCTTTTTCAGCGCTATCAGGCCTCTTTTCGCCCCCGCGGCCTCCATCGCGGCTTTGAGCCCCGCGACTATCCTGTCCGCATGAGTTTCCATCAGCGACCTGTCGCTTCTCAGAAGCGGCTCGCACTCCGCTCCGTTTGCTATCACCGTTTCGGCGCCGCAGTCAAGCTTTATGTGAGCCGGAAATCCGGCTCCGCCCGCGCCTACGACCCCCGCGTCCCTTATCTTTTTAAGTATAAGCTCCCTCTGCGTCATACTATCCTGAAGCTGCCGTACAGCACGCAGCGTCTTAGCCTCGTGAAAGTCCTCGCGCTCGTCACTCCCTCCCCGGTTGGAGTCGCGATCGTAAGAGACGTAAAGCCCTCCCCGTTGAACCCGAGACCCGCGTACGACGGAGCGTTCTTGACGAATATCGTCGTGTTAAGGGCTTTCGCGGCCATCGAGAGCCGGCTGACGTTTTGCGAATGCATCATCGCGGTATGCCTGCAGCCGTTTTCGGCCTTTATCGCAAGCCTTATCGCAAGGTCGATGTCGTCGTCTATCCTCGCCACGCCGAGTACGGGCATAAGCATCTCCGTCGTTATGAACGGATGGTTTTCCGGCACTTCGGCTATCACGAGCCTTGGATCCCCGTTGAAGCTTACCCCGCTCGCGCGAAGTATAGCCGACGCGTCCCTGCCCACGAATTCCCTTTTCGGAGCGTACTTCCCCTCTTTTTCGTCAAGCACGGTTTTCGCTATCCTGTCGATGTCGGCGCCCGACACCTGGAAAGCCCCGTTTTCCCGCATCCGCGCCATCAGCTCGTCCGCCACCGACTTGAAGACGAACACTTCTTTTTCCGCTATGCACAGCACGTTATTGTCGAAACTCGCGCCGTCGACTATGTCTTTCGCCGCCTGCGGTATCACCGCCGTGTCGTCCACGATTACCGGCGGATTCCCCGGTCCCGCCGCGATTACCTTCTTGCCCGTTTTCATCGCGACCTTTACGACCGCTTCGCCGCCCGTAATCACCAGCAGCGGCACGTCCTTATGCTCCATTATCGCCTTGCCCGTCTCGAGCGTCGGCTCCTTGACCGTACATATCAGCGCCGGCGGTCCTCCCGCCGATACTATTGCTTCGTTCAGTATCCGCATCGTCTCCGCGGACGCCTTCTTCGCCGCGGGATGCGGGTTGAACACCACGGCGTTGCCCGCCGCAATCATGCTTATAGAATTGTTTATTATCGTCGAAGTTGGGTTCGTCGAAGGCGTTATGGCGCCTATGACGCCGAACGGCGCGCGTTCGACAAGCGTAAGTCCGTAATCGCCGGTAGCCGCGTATGCGTTCAAGTCCTCTATCCCCGGCGTTTTTTCTATCGCGAGCATGTTCTTTAGTATCTTATGCTCCACCCTTCCGTAGCCCGTCTCGTTGTGCGCGAGCTCCGAAAGGTACCGCACGTTCTTCATTGCAGCCTGCCGCATCGCTTCTATCAATTTCCCCCGCCGTTCGAGGCTCATTCCCGCAAGGCCCGCCTGCGAGGATTTGGCCGATCTGACCGCCTCCTCGACCGTATCGCAAAGCCAGCGTGAAGACGCGGCCGAGGTATTCTCGACCATCTTCCTTACTGTCTCTTCTATTATTTTCCGAAGTTCCTGTTCCGTCAGTTCCATCCGCGACCTCCAAAATTACCGGTTATTCTTTCTTTTCTTCGAACTTACGGAATACCGTTTTTCCGCCCATCTCGATCGAATCTATTATCCCGACTATCGCCAGATCCGTCGGTTTGTTTTCGGTCAGCGCCGTTTGCCGCGACGAGCTTCCTGCGCAAAGCATCACCACTTCGCCTTCCCCCGCCCCGACGGTATCTATCGCGACGACCGGCTGGCCTTTCTCCTCGAAAGTCGCGAGGTCTATCGGCGCGACTATGAGGAGCTTGAGCCCCTGAAGCTTTTCCGTTTTGTTAGTGCTGACCACGTTCCCTTTAACCCGTGCGATCTGCATCCGATCCCCCTTACGACCCTATTATAACGCCAAGCTCTGCGGCCGCGTCCCGCGCGAGATGAGTCACGATCGCCCCGGGCTTTATAACTATCCTTTTGTTCCCGTTAACCGCGGCCTCCCGTACGTCTCTCTCAGTCACCAGCTCTTTCGGTTCCGCGCCGCCCGCATCCCCGCGAGAAAGCGTTACTATTTTCACGCCCGTTTCCTCGAGCGTTTCTATGTCTTTCGCGACTCTTTCGAGCGCGTCCCCCCGCCTGCGTTGCGGCATTTCGAAATCAAGCAGAACGGTAACCTCGCGCCCCCAAAGAAGCGCGCGCAGCGCGAGCGCCGCGGCATACTCCGTGTCGTCGCCGTCGGCCATCGCTCGGATAAGCCGCAGAGGAGGCGTGACCAACACGAACCTTTCATAGTCCCGCAGCTGCGCGGCAAGGTTCTCCCTTTCATGCCGCGCCGCGATATCCTTGGTCTTAAAGCCGTAACCAAAGCCGGTTTCGCCGTACGCCGCGCACACCGCGTCCCCGTGGTTCTTTTTAAGATATTCGGCGACGGCTTGCGCTTCGAAAACAAGTTCCGGAAAAACCGCGAGCGTCGCGCTCTTCGCGCTTTCCTCGGCGCTTAGGCGCTTGAGCGTTTCCTCGGTTATCTTCCTTATAAGTTCCAGCGCGTCCTGCCGCATTCAACCCCGCCCCACAAGCTCGAGTAGTTCTCCTCCGGTTATCCCCGCGGCGTTCGCCTCGTCCGTATCCAAATGCAGTTCGAGCGAATGCTCCCTGCCCGCGCGCACGATTATGTTGCCAAATACTGTCTCCCGTTCGCCTTTCTTCTTCGCGCCGACTATATCGCCGTTTTTAAGCCCGAACGCCGCCGCTTCCTCGTCCGATATGTGCAGGTGGCGCGCGGCGACGATGACGCCTTTGTCCAATTTAACTTCTCCCGCGGGCCCGACGAGCGTACATCCCGGCGTCCCCGCGATGTCCCCCGACATCCGAACGGCCGGCTTTATCCCTATCCTGTAACAGTCGGTCACGCTTACCTCGACCTGAGTCTCTTTCCTCTCCGGTCCCAATACCCTTACGTTCTCAAAGCTGCCTTTTAGGCCTATCAGAGCAACGCGCTCCTCGCAGGCGAATTGCCCGGGCTGGCTTAAATCCCAAGCCCTGTTCAGCCTGTGCCCTTTCCCGAACAGAGCTTCGACGTGTTCCCCGCTAAGATGGACGTGCCGGGCCGAGACCGCCGCGGGCACGAAATATCCTTTTTTAAAAAGCGCGAACCGCTTTAATACCTCGACGACTATCGAGCGTTTTATATCCTCCGCGTCCTCCGCCATATCCGAATCCAAAAATAATATATTTCTCTTTTGAGAACCGCTGATCTATCAGAATCTCTTTTCTAATGCAGGCGGAATCCGTTTACTTCGCCGCCCAATCCAAAGACCTTTCGACCGCCCGCTTCCAGCCTGCGTAAAGCTCCTCCCTTTTCTGCGCGTCCATCCGGGGCTCGAATACCCTCATCACTTTCCACTGCTTCGCTATCTCGTCCCGGTCGCGCCAGAAGCCGACTCCGAGGCCCGCGAGGTACGCCGCGCCAAGCGCGGCCATTTCGGTCACGACAGGCAGTTCTATCGGTATGCCCAATATGTCGGCCTGGAACTGCATCAAAAAATCGCTCTTAGTCGCGCCGCCGTCGACGCGCAGCGATTTTATCTCGATCCCCGCGTCCTCGACCATCGCCGCAAGCTCGTCGCGCGTCTGATACGCCATGGATTCCAGCGCCGCCCTGCAGATATGCTCGTCGGTCGTCCCCCTCGTAATTCCGACGATAGTCCCGCGCGCATACATGTCCCAATACGGCGAGCAAAGGCCGGTGAACGCCGGAACGATGTAAACTCCTCCGGTATCCGGGACCCTTACCGCTTTCGCGGTGCTCTCGGCGGAGTCTTTAATTATCTTCAGGCCGTCCCGCAGCCATTGTATTACCGCGCCGCCTATGAACACCACGCCCTCGAATCCGTATTCGGCCTCGTCCAACACCCATAACAGGTCCGTTGTGAGCCCGTGTTTCGAGACGATCGGCTTTTTCCCGATGTTCATCATCATGGCCATCGACGTGCCGTATGTGTTTTTAGCCATTCCGGGCTTGAAGCACGTCTGCCCGAATGTCGCGGACTGCTGGTCTCCGACCGCTCCCGCGATAGGTATCTCTTTCCCGAAGAACACATTTTTAGAGGTGGCGGCCATTACCCCGCTTGAGGGCACGACCCGCGGAAGAATTTTAGCCGGGATCCCGAAAATATCGAGAAGCTCTTCGTCCCATTTTAACGTATGGATGTTGAAAAGCATCGTCCTCGACGCGTTGGAGTAATCTTCCACATGGTACGCCCCGCCGCTCAGCTTCCATATCAACCAGCTGTCGATATTGCCCATCAGCACTTTTCCTTCAAGCGCTTTTTCCCTGACGCCCGGGACATTGTCCAAAATCCACATTATTTTCGTGGCTGAGAAATAAGCGTCGATCACGAGCCCGGTCTTGCTCTTGACCTTTTCTTCAAGGCCTTTAGCCTTAAGCTCTTCGCAGATTCCCGCGGATTGCCGGCTCTGCCATACTATCGCGTTGTAGACGGGAACGCCCGTGTCCCTGTCCCACATTACCGTCGTTTCCCTCTGGCATGTGATGCCGATGCCCGCTATTTCTTCAATGCCCGCGCTTGCTTTTTCGAGGGCTTCCTTCGCGCAGACCATCGTAGTTTCCCAATATTCCTCGGGATCGTGTTCGACCCATCCGGGGTTCGGGAAAATCTGCCTTATTTCCCTGTAAGCCGAAGAATGAACCATCCCGTCATGATCAAACAATATTACGCGCGTCCCAGTCGTTCCCTGGTCAATTGAAAGTATATATTTCTTTTCCAATCCGGCCACCTTCCAAATCATCCGAAATTAATCGGTATTCTGACGCTTTCGAACCGCAAACTACCGGATACCGGTATGGCCGGGCCGTCCGCCGCGCGGGCCATATCCGGCATCCGTTACGGTATGCGACGTTTCACCGTCTCACTTTTCCTGGTTGGGCTGGCCGTTCCACGCGGTAAGGCCGCCGTCGACCGGGATGTTCACTCCGCAAAGGTGCTCCGCCTGATCCGAAGCGAGATATACTATTACGTTTGCGCACCATTCCGGTTCGCAAAGCCGCTTGTCGGGCATGTTTTTCCTGAAGCTCTCCAAAACCGCGTCGGAGCAGCCCGTCAGGAACATCGGGGTTTTCACGGCGGAAGGCGACACAATGTTCACTCTCACTCCAAGCGCCGAATAATCCATAGCCATCGCCCGCGACAGCGCGATCACCGCCCCTTTTGTCGCGCAGTAAAGAGACATGTTGTAATCCCCGCCCATTCCGGAAACCGACGAGACGTTAATCACCGCCCCTTTTTTCTTTTCTAACATATGGGGTATGAGAGCTTTGCTGGTGTTGAATATGCCGCGCACGTTTATGTCGAACTGAAAATCATAGTCGTCCATCGGCGCGTTATGCAAAAGCCCGACCCGAAAAACCGCGGCGCAATTCACAAGCACGTCGCATCCGCCTTTTTCCCGCACAAACTTCTCCAATTCAGCTACGTCTTCCCACTTCGCCACATTCGCGGCCTTTTCGAACAGCATCCCCTCTTTCGCGGATTTCGACAGCTCGGCGAACGCGGCTTTGAGATTATCTTCCTTCCAGTCCGTCATGAATACCCTGTCGCCTTGGTCGATAAAAGCCTTCGCGGTCGCTTTTCCGATGCCGCTTGCCGCTCCTGTTACCACAACGTTTCTCGACATATCATTTTCCTCCATGTTTTTTATCGGCTCCCGCATCGATATTTTTCAATATGCCTCCGCGGAAGCTCTTAAAATATATTGATTTCAAATATATATCCGCACTTGTATAATAAGCATATTTAGTTTAATATGATTTTCATCCAAAATACTTTTATATTTTGGATATCCGGTTTCACCCCTCTCCCGTTATCACGCGGGAGAGGGGTGACCATACCCTGTCAGACAGTATTCATTTTGTTGCCTGATTCCCTATTGCCACATAGGTTCGAGTTTGAGTTCCGGCGGGAACTGCTTCGAGTATTCCTCCGCCTCCTGCCAGGTGTCGCAATTGAAATCGAGGAAGTACTTATGCAATGCCGCGACATGCGCCCTTAAAGCGTCGAGGCTTCCGAATTTCTGCAGTCTTGCCGGGAAGTAGTAGTCGTGCTGTCCAAGCGTCGTTCCGCCGCCGGCATGACGGTCATACGTCAGTCCGAGCTCTTTGCACTTCGAGACCGAAATAAGCCTGAAGTCATACGGGTACTGCGGGTTCGGGTCTTTCATCTTCTTGAGTATCTGATCCAGGTTCTCCTGAGTCGGCCCCGCGTGATAGCTCGGGTTGTTGGTTATCCCGGCGGCTTTCGCCAGAGGCTCGAGCTGCGCGTCGCCGTACAGGTCGATACGGCCCGCCTGGATCATCTCGTCGGGCAGCGGATACCATGCTCCGACGCACATGTCGTACAGCATGGCGGTCAGCCTTCCGCCGAAGTAGGGGATCGCGAATCCGGCCGTTACGAGGAATTTACCGTCGATAATATCCTGCGCGGTCGTCATCTCCATATCGCGCGAAGCTGTATACGCGCCGATGTTTAATCCGCGGTCTTTCAGAGCCGCCAGAGCGCCGGTCGTCTGAGAGTCGTTCGCGCCCCAGAAACCTTCGTAATCCTGGCGGACAGCCAACGAAGCTTCCGCGGCGGCGCGTCCGCCTTCATAGCCCCATTCCCCGTACTGGTGTCCGAGGAGCTGGATCTCGGGATAGTTCTTCCAGGCCTGGTAAACGCCGAGGTTGATGTAAACCGTGGAAACGGTCGCGGCCGTTTTGCTCGCCTGATGGTGCAGCAGCTTTGTCTTTCCGTTTTCCTTCATCTTCTCCATAAGGACCATCAGCGGCAAATAGGTCTGCTCGTCCGACAACGGAGTATTGTCGACCACCCAATACGGCCCAAGGTCTCCCGGGAACAAATCGCCGGTGTAGCCGAAATAGGTGCCGAGGAATACGTGGGCGTCGTTGCACATCTTGACGATCTCAGGCATCGCCGCCATCGACGGGCAGTTGAGCGTTATAGCTTTCGCGCCGGCCGCAATCAAAGCCTGCACGTTCTGGATCCATTCGGCGTCCGATTTCGCGACATAGCTCTGATATTTAAGGCCAAGCTGCTCGGCGGCCTGTTTGTTGGCCTGAAGCACCATCATGGCGTATTCCTGCTCCAGTTGGAACGTGACATGCCCGACAAGGAAGCTCTCTCCCGGTTCCGCGTTCTTGTACTTCTGCGCAAGCTCCATGCGTTTTGCATCCTCGTCCGATGTCGCAGCCGTTGTGGGCTGTGCCGCTTGCGATTGCTCCGCGGGAGCCTGCGAAGTAGTAGCCGGCGCCGTCGGTCCCTGGCAGGCAGGAAGCGATACAAGCATCAATAATACAAGTATCACCGCAATCAATACAGACAGTTTCTTCATTTTTTACCTCCTTCATTTTCTTTACTGATTTTTACTATACTTTTAATACCCTCAGATCATTGCCCTTTTACCACCTCCCGTCCCGTTTCGTAAACGCCTGAGACTTGAAAATCCCTAACCGCCGTATTAGTTATTTAATAACCTTAACCTTATTCCTGTCCGTGGTGGCGACGCTCATCGCTATCGCGATGATCCCGAATACGACCACCTGTATGTCCTTCCCGAATCCGATCATCAGCAGCCCGGTCTGTATCCATGTGATAATCATTACCCCGAGCAGCGTCCTGTGCGGGCCTCCGACGCCTCCCGACAGCGTTGTGCCGCCCGCCACTACGCTCGCGAATAGGGGTATCGTCATATCCGCGCCTATCGACATCGACCCTCCGCCAAGCTGGGACATGTACAGTATTCCCGCGAGTCCGGATAAAAAGCTCGATATCATGAATACTGTAATCCTCGTTTTTGTCACGTTGATGCCTGAATGCGCGGCGGCGGCCGGATTGCCTCCAATCGCAAGGATCCGCCTTCCGAAAGGAGTTATAAATGTAATGAGGATGCATATTATCAGGATGCCCATCGCCCAGTAGAAGATAGAGGGCAGCCCGCCGATAAACGTTACCGAAAGGCTCCTGAAAACGTCGTTCGTCATTATCCGCAGGAACCCTTTGGACATGTAAAGCGATATCCCTTCGATAACGATGGACACACCCAGCGAAGCCAACATAGAAGGGACGTGCAGTTTCGTAAAGATGAGTCCGTTCAGAAAACCTATGAACGTGCAGATGACAAGGGCAATCGGGATCACCCAAAGGCCGATATGTTCTATGTAGACTACGCATAAAAGCGCCGAAAACTTAAGCACGCTCACGACGGAGAAGTCGAACGACCCCATCATTATCACGAACGTTAATCCGCAGGCCGCGATAAGGAAATACGACATGGCATAGATCAGCGAGACGAGGCCCTGATATTGCAGGTAATAGTTGTTTATCGCCTGAAAAATAGCTATTACCACGAGAATCACGGCGACCGGCATTATGAGCGTTCTGTTCTTGGCGGCCCAATCCCTGAAATTGTACCACTTTTCGGCTTTCGATCCTTTGTTCATGTAATATCTATTCCTCCTTTGTTCAGGCTCCTCGAACCGACGATTATGGACGCAATAAGCATCAGGCCGACAAGAAGCTGTATCGCCTCCGGCGGCAGCATCGCAACGTTTAGCCCGCAGATAAGTATGGTAAGCGTCAAAGCGCCCAATATCGTCCTCTGCGGCCCGCCGCTCCCGCCCATCAGCGGGGTCCCGCCGAGAATTATGGCCACGAGCGGCCAGTTCATCATGTTTAAGTCGAGCTTTATAGACACCGAGCCGCCCAGATGCTGAAAAAGTATTATCGACCCGATCCCGGTGAAAAGTCCGCTGAGCGTAAACGCCAGTATTTTATATTTGCTTACGTTTATGCCCGCCATATGCGCGCCTTCCTCGTTGTTCCCGATAGCGTAGAAATAAGTGCCTAACGTGGTGCGCTTTATGAGGTATATCGCCGCGGCTATGACGGGGATCGTCCAGAAAATTTCCGACGGGATCCCCGGTACCAGATTGTCAGTAATAAATCCGAACGCGTTTTTGAGCGTCCTCGTATAGCCTCCGGACAGCATCGCCGTGAGTCCCCAATACGTGAACAGCACGCTTATCGTGAGTATGAACGACGGTATCCTGCCCTTTGCCTGTATCACCCCGATAACGAAGCCGGTAAAAAGCCCCATAAGCGGCATCGCCAATATCGCGGCAAGGCCGATAACAGGGTATAGCGCCCATACGAAAAACGCTCCGAGCATCCATATGCCCACGTACGATAAATCCAGCGAGCCCATCGCCATTACGATCGAAGGCCCTGTTGCGAAAAGCATCAGCGTGACGAACTGGTTCATCATCGCCGAAAAATTCATCGGGTTAAGGAACCTCGACGGAAAAAGCGCCGAAAACACCGCAAAAAACAGCAGGAGGATCAATATCACCGGATAATCCTTTAGCGCTCTTCCAACCGACAACGCGAACTTCTTGCCGCCTTTGCTCATATCGATATCACCTCGTTAAATTCTTTAATGCTTAAGGTATCGCTGATCCTCCCGTTTTTGATGTAGATTATCCTGTCGCACAATGTGGAGTATTCCTTCGGGTCGTCGCTCACGAGTATCATGGATATCCCGCGCTCCTTCATCCTGAGCGTCGCGTCGTAAATATCCTCCCTCGCGCCGACGTCGATTCCGATCGTCGGAGCTTCCATGAGGAACAGATCCGGACTCCTTTCGAACCATTTCCCGACCGATACCTTCTGTTTGTTCCCGCCGCTCAATGAATAGCATTCCGTCTGGTGACCGGGCGCCTTGATTTTCAAATCTTTTATTATCGCGTCGGCCATTTGCCTTTCGGCTCCGAAGCTGATGATCCGGCTTATTTTCTTGACTATCTTGCGCAAATTCAGGATCGAGATATTTTTCGCGATCGACCAGTTGAAAAACAATTCTTTTCCCGTCTCGCCGGAAAAATACCCTATCCCCCCTTTGGCTAACCTTTCGTGCGGGAGCTCGCTCGGCTTAACTTTCCTCCCCTTGACCGTCAATTCGCCTTTGTCGAAAGGCAGCAGGCCCGCGATGGTCCTTATGATCTCGCTTTGCCCCGCTCCGGCCGGGCCGAATAAGCCGATACACTCGCCCCTGTTCAGGCAAAACGAAATGTCGTAATAAGCACCGTTTTTAGTCAGATTGACCGCTTCGAGCACCGTCTCACGGCATACCGTGGAATTGTCCGTCTTTAAGCGCGCCAGTCCGGAGGAATCCTTTCCTACGATGACCTTGAAAAGGGTCTCTTCGGTCACCTTGTCTTTTGCCGTGTCGAAGCTCGCGACGAACTTTCCGTCCCTTAAAACGTGTATCCTGTCCGTGAACTCCATTACCTCGTGCATGATATGCGAAACAAATATGAACGAAGCGCTTTCCTTCATGTTCAGGATCTGTTTGAACAGGTCCTGACGCTCCTCTATTGTAAGCGGCGCGGTCGGTTCGTCCAAAATTATAATCAGGTCCGAGTCGTTCCCGTGCTCCAGCCTAAGGCTCACGATAGCCCTCGCGATTTCGATCATTTTCTGCGTCGAGAGCGGGAGGGCGTACATATAGTCGTCGACCGAGCACCTTATCCTGAATTCCTTCAAAACCTCCTCGGCATACTTCTTCATTTTATTTACTTGCAGCGTCCGGAATTTTTTATATCTGTCTTCGTTGCCTAAAAACAGGAACTGGTATACCTTCAGGCATGAAACCACGCCCTTTTCCTGATATACTATCCCTATCCCCCTTATCGCCGCCTCTTTCGGGTTCCTCGGGAACGGCGCTTCCTTTCCGTTATGGAACAGCTTCCCCGAATCGGGAGGAAACACTCCGGCGAGTATCTTCATCAGCGTCGATTTTCCGGCTCCGTTTTCGCCCACGATCCCGACGATCTCGTTTTTATAGATCGCTATGCTGATGTCGTCCAGCGCCCGTACGACTCCGCCGAAGGTTTTCGTAACGTTTTTTATCTCGATTATCGGACCATCCATTGGCATCGCCAACCAACCTTTCCTTTTATATTCCTGCGCCCGCGGCGCCGGGCCGCGCCCTTAAAATCAGGCCTCTTCCCAGGGCAGAAAAATAATCTTGTTGTAGTAGAACCCGCCTTTGCGGATCTTTTCAAAAACGGCCGGGGCGTCTTTAAGAGGCAGCCTGTGAGTGATGACATCGGCACAGTTTATCCGGCCTTCCTCCATCATTTCCACTCCTTTGGTCCATTCCCATCCGGGGAACGGACTCGAGAACGAATTCCACGAGCCTATTACGCTTATTTGCCCGCGCATAATCCTGTCCACCGCCTGCTCGGTAAGATCCAATCCCTTATGGGATATGCCGACGATCACGACCCTCCCTAACTTCGCCGCGCTCATTATTGCGTTGAGCTGCGCGGCGGGGGAACCCGACACATCCGCAACCACATCCGCTCCTTCGCCGAAGTATTCCGCGACTTTGGCCGCCACGTCTTTATCAAGCCCGTTGAACGTCGCGTCGGCGCCGCATTTTTTAGCCGATTCAAGCTTTTCCTCGCTGACGTCCACCGCGGCCGTCTTTTTCGCCCCCAACTCCTTCGCCGCCTGGAGCATGTATAGCCCTATCGCCCCGACGCCGTAAACGCATATGCTTTCCCCCGCGGCGAACCGCGCCTGTTTTAAGCCGTGGAGCGCGTTCGCGAGCGGGTCGGCGGTAGCGGCGCAGTCGAACGGGACGCTTTTCGACACCTTAAGCAGGTTGGCGGCCTTGACCGCTATATACTGCGCGAACGCGCCGTCCCTCCTCGAACCGTAATACGAATAGTCCTCGCAAAGCGAATATTCTCCCATGGCGCAGTATCTGCATTTGTAGCACGGTATCAGGGGCGGGACGGTGACATGGTCGCCCGCCTCAAAACCGCTTACGTTCTTCCCGGTCTTTATAATCTCTCCCGAAAACTCGTGTCCGGGTATTATGGGCGATATGTAAGCGCCGTACACGTTTATCCGCGGGATGTCGGACCCGCATACGCCCACCGCCATGACCTTGACAAGCGCCTCGTCTTCTCCTATTTCGGGCGCTTCGACCCGCTCGACCCTCAAGTCCGCAGGCTTATACATCCTTACCGCCGTCATTTTCATGTTGCCTATCCCCATTCTGCGTAATATTTCAAGCGCCCCGCCGGTTTTTACGGCTTTATAAGCGCTTTTAGAATCCGTTGCTCCTTCGCGTCCTCAAAGGCTTCGAGTATCCTTTCGAGAGGATATATCTTCGATACGAATTTGCTTATGTCGAGGCTCCCCTCGGCGAGCCATTTGAGCACCAGCCTGTTCTGCGCGGCAGTCGAGGCGTGCACGCCGTAAACGCTCAGCTCGTTGTAATGTATCAGATTGCTGTCTATGAAACCCTTGCTCTCGCCGGCGATGCCTCCGAAAAGGCTTATCCTCGCGCATTTCGACGCGATCCTTTGCGCGTCCTCCTGGGCTTTGCCCGAGGAACAGGCGGTAACCACGACGTCGGCGCCGCGCCAGGAAGTTATTTCGCCCACTCTTTGCACCAAATCCTCCCGCAGAGGGTTTATGGCGACTATATCCCCGTTTATCTTTTTTGCTTCCTCTATCCTCTTGTCCGACACCTCGATCATTATCACGGTCTTGGCCCCGCTTTTAAAGGCGAGTTCCGCGTGCATGCAGCCTATAAAACCGGAGCCGAAAATCGCCACGGCATCGCCTTCGCTTATTTTCAGATAGCTGTGCGAGTTGACGATGCACGCGACCGGTTCGGCCAGAGACGCTTCCTCCGCTCTGACGTTGTCTTTCACATGGTTCACGTTGTTCATTTTGAACGCGACGGAAGGTATCTCTATGTATTCCGCGAAACAGCCGTTATGCTCGAATCCTATCGTCTCGAGGTTCTCGCACATGTTGTATTTGCCTTTAAAGCACATGTAGCATTGCCCGCAACCTATCGCCGGCGCGACCGTAATCCTGTCCCCCGGTTTGAAATCCTTAATTTCTTTCCCGGTTTCGACTATCGTCCCGCAGAATTCGTGCCCGATTATTATCCCGTTCGCGAGCTTGTCGTTGCCGTTTATATACGTCCTTATGTCGGTGCCGCATATCGAGGCTATGTCGACCTTTGCCACGGCGCTGTCCGGAGCGGGCCGGGGCGCCGGTATGTCTTTCAGAATGAATTTCCTGTTTTCATAGACCAGAGCTAACATTGTGATTTTCCTTTTTTGAGTCGTATTAAGACGCTTATACGATGTGAAGGGTTATGCCCATGTCCTCTATTATTTTCCGGTATGTGTCGTCAAGCTTGTCGTCGGTTATTATGATGTTGAAATCGCTTAAGTCGGCGTATTTTGCGTACCATGCCTTACCGAATTTCGTCGAGTCCGCAAGCAGTATCCTGTCGTCGCTAACGCTCAAAGCGGCGCGTTTGATGTTTATCTCGTAAGGCTCGGCGGTCGTTATCCCCTTTTCTTTCGTTATTCCCCGCGCCGCCATGAACACCTTATTAAGATGCGCTTTTTTCAAAAGGTTGGCGCCGTCCTCGCTCTCGAACATGGAAGTGTTCCTGTGGTAATAGCCGCCGCAGGTTACGACGCTCAAATTCGGCTTGCTGCAAACCCCGTTGATTATGTTCAACGCATAGCAGTAAACTATATTGTCCATTTTGTCCGAAAGGTAATCCACCATAAGCCCGGTAGTAGAACCCGTGTCTATCAGTATTACGTCGAGATCTTCGATAAGCGAAACCGCTTTTTTGGCGATCCTCTTTTTTTCCTCCAGCATCCGCACGGCTTCTTTTTCTATCTGGTAATAAGGCCCGTTTTCGCTCAACGATATTCCGCCGAAAAATACGTCCACTATTTTGTTTTTTTCGAGTTCGGCGACGTCCCGCCTTATAGTCATTTCGGAAACGTTCATTATCTCCGCTAATTCTTTTATTGAAATGACCTTTTTGGATTTTAATTCTCTGTTAATTACTTCTAGCCGGGCTTCTCTGTTCATATGGAAATCCTCTATCGTAATTTTAACATGAAATGTTGTTTGTTTACCACTTTTGTGTTAATAATTTATCATCTATTTTGTGTGGTGTCAATAGATATATTCAAAATCATTTTATTTTCTCATTGATTTTTTGGGGTGAAGCGTTGGGTTTTGAACGGCAAAATAGAAATCTTCCGGTGACAGGCTACCGGTATGGTGATTTTCAGCCGCCAAATGAGTATAGCTTAAACTGCTGTTTGTCAAGGACTTAAGGCAAGTTGCTTTTGCAAATTGACACTCCGCAGATTTCGGCTAAGATATTTACCAAAGGCTGAAAATCCCGCTTTGCTTAGAAATAGCCTGTTGATACCTTAAAATTTACCCCGCATAGGAGAAGAATACACAATTCACGGGACGCACCTATAAATCATGCACCAAATTAGATAGCTTATAGGCCTTTATTTTTGCTGCCATGAGTTTTCTTCTTTCCATTAGAAACTCGTCGTAATCTTTTACTGTCATATTTATTATGCTCTCTGGTATACAATTCTCAGAAAGATTTTTCTTTAGATTCTCAGAGTTAATAATTGTTCCAATCTTCATTTTTCCAGTTTGGCATTGATTAAAAACAATCCCGAAATATTCAGAAGGCGCTTTTTTACCAATAGATATGTTGACTTGCGTGTCAAGATAAACATAATTGGCCACTTGATTGTATTTTGATCTCTCGGTAATACCATTTTGCTTTAAGTATTCACGAGGAAAAATATGATGAACGTCTCCTGCAATACTGATTAAATCCCCCGCCTTTGTTGTTGAAGAAAATAAAGCCCGTTCGCCTGCATGAACCTGCGCCGCGAGAAAAACGTTGAAATAAGGGCTGTTAATAACCAATTTCAATCAAGTTGCCTTCCGGATCAGAGGTATGGCATTCGCCTTGCGTTGGCAAAAGCCGCCGATTCTACCTGCGTCATGTTGTGTTTTCTTTGTATCCCTTTATCCTGTGTTTTTTGACATTCCGGCTCCGCGATCCTCAAGGTTTGCTTTTTATCGCGCGGCGTTTGTGATATGCTGATCTTAAAAGATGCTCGGCCGAAACGGAAAAACGAAGCGGAAATAAGCGTCTGGAACAAAAGATAATAAACCGGAGTCTAATTGGCGTACGAATAAATCGTATTTTGGAGGTTATTATGATGAAAAAGCGTTTATATGCCGGGATAGTGATGGCGTTGATTGCGGCGCTTCTTATCGCGGGCTGCTCGGCGCCGGCGGTTCCGGGCGGGTACGGCGGTAATTCGAAAGACAACGCTGCCGTGCAGGAGGCCGAAAGCGCGCCGATGCCCGCGGCGACCGAGGCGCCGCAGTACGACGAGGGTTCCGGCGTTGCGGCGGATATTACGGGAGACCTCCCGGATATGACGTCGATTCTCCAGCCCGGAGTCAACAGGAAGGTCATTTATTACGGAGAGATCGAAGCGAAAACGAAGAATTTCGACGACGATTACAACAGGATAATGAGCAGCCTGAGAAGCGCGGGAGGATATGTCCAAAGCTCCAGCATCGAGGGCACGAAGCCTGAAAAATACGGCGACCCGGGAAGGACTGCCAACCTGACGTTGAGGATACCGAGCGTCAAATTCGATTCCTTTTTCGATATGCTCAGGGGTATCGGCAACAACGTAAGGAGCTCGTCGAGAGGCGAAGACGTTTCCCTGCAGTATTACGATACCGAACAGCAGCTCGAGACTTTAAGGACGCGCCAGCAGAGGCTTCAGGAAATGATGAAAAACCCGAATTATCCTTTGGCCGATCTGATACAGGTGGAAAAAGAGCTTTCTCAGGTTTCGCATGATATACAGCAATTGGAAACAACCAAGCGCAGCTACGACAGCCTGATCGATTTTTCCTCGGTAAATGTTTCGCTGCAGGAGATAAACACGATAGGATTGAAAAACGTGCCGGAAACGGAACCGGACTTGGGGACGCAGATTTCAAACGGGTTTTTCGGAGTGCTCAAAGTCCTTTCCGATATCGGCCGGGGGCTGCTGATATTCATAACCGCGGGGTCGCCGGCTCTTGTGACGATCGCGGTGATAGTGGTGGTGGTCGTGCTTATCGTAAAACGCTCGAAAAAGAAGAAAATGAAAAAAGCGGCGCAGTTGCCGCCGCAGGGAGGGAACAACAATGGACAAAATCAAATTTAAGAAAGCAGTCATAGCCGCCGTTTCGTTAGCCATAGCTTCGGCGCTGATATTCGCCGGATGCTCCGCTCCGGCGTCCGCCTCCGCTACTCCGGCGGTTACCGCCGCTCCGGCGCCGCCTTCGTCGGTCATGATCGACCTCGAAGGAAACAAGATACTCGTAGACAAACTCACGGTATCGGCGACGGGGTCCGTTAAGGTGATGCCCGACGTGGCGTATGTGAACCTTGCGGTTTCGACTCAGAACAAGAAAATGAAAACGGCGCAAAGCGACAACAAGAACCTGATGAACGCGGTGTATGCCGCGCTGAAGAACGCGGGGCTTACCGACGAGGACATCCGCACAACCGGCTACAATATAAGCCCGCTGTACGACTATTCGACAAACAAGGCGGTGTTATACGCGTATCAGGTCTATAATTCGATTGAGATCACGGTAAAGGATCTGGACAAGATAGGCGACTATATTGACGCCGCGGCGGCGGCGGGAGCGAATACGGACTATTCGATAACGTTCGACCTGCTCGATAAGAACGGCGCAACGAACCAGGCTCTTGCGCAGGCGATGAGTATCGCGAGGTCAAAAGCTGACGCGCTCGCAAAAGCGGGCGGCTATACGATAGCGGGCACGCTTGAGGTTACGGAGGGTTACTCAAACTATTCGCCTCAGTACAGGTATGAAGTGCCGGCAAAAGCCGAGGACGCCGCTTCGACGCCGATCAACGCCGGACAGATGGAGATCACGGCAACCGTAACGGCGGTATACCAGATAAAATAATAAGAATGGTTATATGAGCCCGGGGACGAAATGCCCCGGCTCTTTTTTTATGCGAATAAACGCAAAGCTTTAAAACGATGCTAATAAAGGGAGGCGGCGATGTACAGGTTTGAACCGAAGGCGGTTTTCGTTGAAAAAGGCTGTGAAAATTATGAATTGGGCAGAACGCTTGCCGAAAGGTACCGCAAGCTCGGCGTCGAGGTCGTTCCCGTCGAAGACCACAACAAAATACCGCAGATGCGGCAGCGCCCCGCCTCCGATTTCCCGAAGATGAAGGACATGCTCGTCCTCGGCATACGCAAATCGCTCGCATACCGGAAGAACAATAAGACCTCGGATTTCCTCGTGCCGTACACGTCTTCGGGCTGCAGCGCGATGTGCATGTACTGTTATCTCGTGTGCACTTATTATAACTGCTCTTATCTGCGCGTATTCGTCAACCGTGAACAGATGATGGAAAAGCTGAAGGCTTCGGCTTCGAAATACCCCGGAAGCGTTTTCGAGATAGGCAGCAACTCCGACCTTGTGCTTGAGAATACGGTAAGCGGGAGCCTCGAATGGACGGTACGGGAGTTCGCGGACGTCAGAAACGCGAGACTGACGCTGCCCACGAAATTCGGCATGGTCGGCCCGCTTCTCGATATCCCCCACGGAAACAACGTGACCATAAGGATGAGCCTTAATCCGCAGCAAATCATACGGCGCGTCGAATTCCGCACGTCGGATCTTAAGGAGCGTATCGAGGCGCTGAACGAGCTTTACCGCGCGCGTTACGGCGTGGGCATACTCGTCGCGCCTATCATACTGATCGACGGCTATGAGGCGCTCTACGAGGAGCTGTTCCGGACGATGGCGGAGAGGCTTGACCCCGGCATACTTCGCGCGGCGCCGCTCGAGATCATATTCATGACGTACGGCACGGTCACAAAAGACATCAACGAGCAGGCGTTCCCGAACGCCGTCGCCCTTTACGATCCATGCTCGATGGGCTTCTGCGGCCGCGCCCGCTACGGGTACAGGCAGGACGTTAAAAAACAGGTATCGGCTTTCCTGCGCGAAAAGATCGCCCGGTACCTTCCGGAGGCAAAGATCGCTTATATCGTATAGCGGTTTGGCGACCGCAATAAAATTTCATCGAAACTGATTTTTGCGGCTAAGCCGCTTTTTTATTGACGCGGAGGTACGGGACTAAGCAGGTATGATATAATAGCCGAAACAGATTTAAATATGAAGAGGAGAGCGGCGGCAATGGACATCGCGGTTCTGGCGGATATCCATGGCGATTACGGGGCGCTGCGCGCGGTATTGGACGATATGGAGCGCTGCGGCGCGGACGACGCGATCGTGCTTGGCGACGTTATATTCCCGGGCGAAACGCCGCAGGAATGCTTTGACGCGTTGAAAAGCCTCAAGCCGCTCGCTTGGGTGCGCGGCAACACCGACGACTGGCTGAACGAGATCCGGGAAGGTTTCGCGCCGTCAAACGATATCGAGCGGCGGGTACTTGCCGATTTCAACCGCGTCCGTCCGCTGATATCCGGCGAGGCGGCGGGGTTTATCGCGGCGCTGCCCGAACGGCAAACGGTAGAGATTCGCGGCAAAAAGCTGCTGTGCGTGCACAGCTCCGACCGGCGCGTCAACGAGAATACGGCTTCAGAAAGCTGAGTCTGAAATAGGTAAAGATATTGAAGAAGAACGACGAAATCGAACTTAATATCCACGGCCTTAGCGTAGAAGGCTGCGGGATCGGCCGCCATGAGGGCATGGCGGTATTCGTGCCGCGGGCGCTGCCGGGAGAGACGGTGTCCGCAAAGATAATAAAGCTTGCGAAAAATTACGCCGCCGCGCGCATGGAAAAGATAATAAAGGCTTCCGGAGACAGGGTAAAACCTTTCTGCCCGGTGTTCGAGCGATGCGGAGGCTGCACGCTGCAGCATTTAAGCTACCCCGGCCAATTGCGGTTCAAAAGCGCGCACATCAAGGATTGTTTCAGGCGGATCGGCGGGATCGAAATAGATGAGCCGGACGTGATCCCTTCCGAAAACATATACGGTTACAGGAACAAGGCTTCATTTCCCGTCTGTGAGATCAACGGGAAAGCGCAAGCGGGGTTTTACGCGCCCCGGAGCCACAGGATCGTCGCCGCCGACTGTCCGATCCAAAAGCCCGTTATAAACGAAATAAAAAACGCCGTGATCAGATGGGCGAACGAAAACAACGTTAGCGCGTATGACGAGGCTACGGATAAAGGCGTATTAAGGCACATAATCGGCAGGCAGTCGTCCAGCGGAGAAGCGATGGCCGGCGTAGTCGTGCGTGAAAAAGCGCACGAAGCGTCGCTCGTCACGGCGCTTGGAACGATACCGGCCGTAACAAGCGTCGTAATAAACAGAAACGAAAAGAGAGGCAACGTCATTCTCGGGGATAACGAAAAAACCGTTTTCGGAAAGGGATATTTAACCGAAGATTACGACGGCATTAAATTTCGGGTCGGGTTGTCGAGCTTCCTTCAGGTAAATCACCCGCAATCGGAAAGGCTGTATGAAACCGCGCTGGAATTTGCGCGGATAACGGATGAAGACACCGTTTACGACCTGTTCTGCGGCGTCGGCACGATCTCGCTTCTCGCGGCAAAAAGGGCAAAACGCGTGATAGGGATCGAATATGCGAAAAGCGCGGTTGATGACGCGAGAAAAAACGCCGAAACAAACGGCGTCAAAAACGCGGTGTTTTTCGCGGGAGACGCGGCAGCGGTATTCCCGGAGGCGGTATCTCTTTTCGGAAATCCGGACATAATCATACTCGACCCGCCCCGGAAGGGCTGCGGCAAGCCGCTGCTCGAAGAAATCGCGCGGTCGGCTCCGCGCGCGATCGTATACGTATCCTGCGACCCGGCGACGCTCGCGCGCGACGCGGCGCTTCTTTCGGATTTGGGTTACGGCGTTGCGGCGGTCAAGGGCGTGGACATGTTTCCGCATACGACGCACGTGGAGTGTTGTTGTCTGCTCATGCGAGAAAAGAATAGGGAGGGGCAAAATCCCTTGATAAGGTAATTCGTCTGGCCATACAAGCAAGTACAAGTAGAATATACGGAATCTTCATTATGTAGCCGCTTGTGGACACAAGTGTTCACATTATGATACTGAAATATTAAATGGATGGAAAGGGGGATAATTAGGATCTGTTATTTTACGCCGGGTTAGCCGAAATCTGTTCCGTGTCAAGGGCTTAAGGCGAGTTGCTTTGGCAACCCTTGACACTCCATAGATTTCGGCTAAAAAATTTACCAATGGCTGAAAATCCCGCTTTGCTTAGAACCGGCCTGTTGATACACTAAAAATTACTCTGTATAGGAGAAGAATACACAATCGGGACACACCCGGATCATCCGATATACCCTTCGTCGGCCTTTTGTAGATGCTGGTTCGGCTGATATTCAGCAGTTCCGTCTGTTTGGTAAACGACAGCTCCTCACGGTTTTCGACCAAGGATTTGCGCACGTCTGGCGGCAACTTCAGCAGATTTTTTTTTGAGCCAGTCGACCTCAATCGTCAACTGACCAACCTTGCGCTCAAGGTCTGCGGTGCGTTCTTTTTCCGACGCGAGCTCTTTTTCGGCTTCAGTCGGTTTCCTGTTAAATACCATGGAGGCGCGTTCAATAAACTCCGCTTTCCATCGGCTGATCATCACCGGGTTGAGGCCCTCGGTTGCCGCGATTTCAGCGACCGTTTCTTCTTCGCGCAGTACCCGCAGCACCACGCTCGCCTTGTATTCGGCTGTGTACTGTGTTCTCTTATTCATGCTCCCATTATAACTTATTCATCAGCTTTTTGTGTCGCATTTCTTGGGGGCATTATACACCTATATATCGAAAAACGGGGATATAAAAGAGGCCGCATTTCAACTTGACGGATATGACGCGGAAAAGAAAATCGGATATAAACTTATAACCTTAAACGATAAAGCCCTATGGGAGCAAGAAAGAAAAAACGGTAATCAGGAAGCCCCTGATCTTAACGACTATGAATTAATACAAAGTGCGGCAATAGAATATGAAAATCCAATTTTTCTTATTAAAATTTATGAATACCAGAATCAAATCGATAACGACAGCATACGCAAGAACCAGAATAAATTCTTTGCTGATTTGTATAAACTGCTTGGAACACAAAGGATGGTTCAATGGCTTGAGGGAGGTTTATACAACGGTGAGTGGATAAAGGCCGGTTTAGAGGAATCAATGAAATCAAGCGGTTTAAATTTCTCGCATAACGATTTACCAATGGTTGATCTTTATTACGGTGATAATCATGAAGCTGTTTTTAGCCTTGATGGTTATGATACAAAGATGCAGGTCGGGTATAAATTTATTACGGATGAGGATGCAATCAGATGGAATGACGAACGAAGGAAGGGGAATAATAAGGCGCCGGATTTGACGGAAAGCGTACAGATAAAGGAAGCGGCACTAAAATATAAATTTCCCGTATTATTTATATATTATCCAGAGTATTGGAAATCAGATATATCCTCAATTTATAATCAGGAGCTGGCAGGGCTATTTATCTTAGATTCTTATATATATAAATGGCTCGAGAATCACAAATAAAGTTATAGGTGAACCTAGAATGAAGGTAGAGTAACGGCGATACTCGACCCCGACGGGGCGTACACGAAGGGCTACGAGTACGACGAGTTTGGAAACACGGAAGGCAGCGTAGGAGGCAAAAATGGTAAGAAAAAATATTTATAAAAGTATACAAAAAAAGATAAGGATAAATTGAACGATCGTGGTGGAGGATGCCTATGACGCCTGGGACAAACCGATGTATGGGGTTTGAACAAGTGAAAGGATAAAACATGGTTTCAACAAAACAGAGACAACGATATTTAATAATAGTAAGCATTTTTATAATCCTTGGAATGATCTTATACGGGCTTCTTGCAGCAGTATTTGCTCTTTTCTCTTGCGCATTTTTATATGCACTGCTGGGGGGAATTATGTTTGGAGGGATAGCATCCGGTATTATACTATTCAGTCGATATATGACCCAAAAATCCACTGCCTTTAAAGTTTTAAGCTATGTTCTTTTCCCGATTACATTATCAATAGTTTCTATAGTTGGATATATTACGTTATTGCCATATTATATAAGTAATTTTATAATTCTTATCCGCACGAAAAATAATATTGACACAAAACGCATTTCTGAAATTAGTCTTAAGACAAAGAAGATAACCTATTTAGTTTATGCATGTTTTATTATAGTTATATTTATTGGTTATTATATCTATAATGCCATCAATGAGATTAACATTATTAATGATATCTATAAAGAAACAGGGTATACTGCAGGTTCGCCTGATTATGTAATTTTAAGGAATTATTATTACAGCGGAAGCGATACAGATTATAATAAAACAGATTATGTATATAAAGTTAAAAATAATACACTTTTTATATTAGCAAAAAATGATAGCATATGTTATTCGAATATTCTGTTTGCACAATCGGACGGTAAATATCGAATCGAAAGTGAGTATTTGAAATCGGGGGATTTTTATGGAGGTTTTTTAAAACAAGATATTGATGAATTATTCACAGATGTTAGAATAGCGAATAAAGAAAACAACCATGCTTACATGTTAATTATAGATGCACGAAGCAAGCAAGAGCAGATAAAACAGATAATGAAAACATGGAGAAATATGGACGAACAGGCCGCTGCCGGCTTTTTGGACAGCACGCATGCGGATATAGATAAAATCCAGCTATTTGATGAAAAGGGCACTTCATTAGAAACAATTTCAGTGGCCGGCGGTAAATATATTGCATTTTATGATTCATTTAATTCTGATAATACCGATTATGAGGTAATAGTTTCGTATGAAGGAAAAAAATATACGCTTCTTACTTATGAAAATATAGTCAATTGTAGTATTACGGTTTCGGATTAAATATGCAAATTTATTAATTAGATGATTTAATATTACATCGAAAATTCGAACAGAATAAGCGAATTGAGGTAGGTATATGGATTTCCCCGGTAAGTTATGTATTAGGCTGATAAGCAAGAAGGAAAGCGCCCCGATAAGCAATATTGCAATGACGATAAAATTATATGCGGACAGAAAAAATGATTACATATTATTATTGCCGAATAGTGATACCAACGGAGTTATATGTATTGATAGAAAGTTTATAAAAGACGGTATTGAATTTGAGGGAAGTACAACGATAATGGATTATCAATCTAATCTTGAGCACTGTAAATGGATTATTTCTTTATCGGTTTTAAGTATGGAACAGGTATTTTCTTATTATAAATCAGGATTTAACTATAAGCGAAGGATTTTATTCCCTATGCAATATAGAGATCTCGAGCTCGCAGAAAATTTTAAAGTATTTCCTGAAATAATTGAAGTAAATATTAGTGAAAATGAAAAAGAACAAAACATTGTTTTTCAATTAAAAGAAAAAGATGCTAACGAATATGAGAAAGAAATGAAACAACTAAAAGAAGATTATTTATTCACTGTTGCAGGTTTTGGAACTTTAGAGGAGTTTAAAAGAATATTTTCAAAAGGATATATAAATAAAAAGAATCGGTTCGGCATGAGTTTATTACATTCTGCTATCGCCGGGCAAAATGTAGATATAGCCTTATACTTATTGGATGAGGGTATAGATTTTAATATGACTGATGAATATGGAAGAACGGCGTTACATTATATGGCGTTTTATCCTAGCATAGTTATTGCTAGCGATTTGCTAAAGAAAGGCGCCAATATAAATCAAAAGGATATTTATGGACAAAACGCATTTCAATATATGGTATTTCCTCAAAGAAAAAATCATGAACTCATTAGTTTAATGGCAGACTATAATCCTGAAATAACCGATGAAAATCATGTATTGTCAGTACAAAAAATAGCCGATATGGAGAATAATCAATTTTTAAAAGATATTATAAAAAAAATAAAAAACAATTCGATTGGATGAAAACCTAGAAAAGTAGCGAAAAGACTGTTAATTTAATAAAATTGCTTATTATTTAAGAATAATAGCTATATTATACCAATGGGCGAGAGAGAAATTCTAAAAGAATGGGGCATGTAAGTAGAGATAATATGAAACAAATAGTATTAATAAAAATTATTATTGCATTATGTCCATAATTAGTATCGTGTAGTAATATAGAAGATTATACCAAATTACTTTTGCCAATCGATTATTCTTTGATACATAAACTTGATTGAAAGAATATTGGAATTAATGTCTGTATAATGGGGTTAAATCCCTCGCCTTAAGGCGAAACCTTTAGGTAAACCCAAGAATAACACTTCATACAAGAGAAATACTTAGTATGAGGTGAAAAAAGGTGGAAGGTTACAGGGAATCAGCGCACGCGACATATGACATATAATACCATTTAGTATGGATAACGAAATATAGGAAGGTAGTATTCAAAGGGAAAATAGCAGAGCGTGCGCGAGAACTGATAAGGATGGTATGCAAGAATAATGAGGTTGAAATATTAGCGGGGCACATATCAAAGGATCATGTGCATTTGCTGGTATCAGCGCCACCACACCTATCAGCATCAAAGCTAATGCAATATATAAAAGGATATACGTCGAGGAAACTACAGATGGAGTATAAGGAATTGAGCAAACAATTTTGGGGACAACATCTATGGGCGAGAGGATATTTCGTGGCTAGTAGTGGAAATGTAACAGACGAAGTGATAATAGAGTATATAAAAAATCAGGATATCGAAGAAAATCAAAAGGCAGATAACTTTGACGTAGGAGACTTTTAGGCGGCTTAAGCCGCAAATCGAACCTGTCGGCTTTAAGCCGACAGTGGTTAAGTTTAACTGAGCATTATGATCACAATATTATTTAC
>Ga0078972_1006727_pt1 | contig 26741 bp, 21 predicted proteins | sample YelNatPaOPGAMG01_FD_67568 | JGI IMG/M metagenome (GOLD analysis project Ga0078972, IMG submission 67568) | Hot spring thermophilic microbial communities from Obsidian Pool, Yellowstone National Park, USA - OP-RAMG-01 (SPADES assembly) (version 2) | ecosystem: Environmental > Aquatic > Thermal...
GGCCGGCTGCCCTCGGACATGCGCACAACTTATACCTGAACGTGGCTGCTGAGTGCGGGCTGGTGGGGTTGATCGCATATGTCGTTCTGGGGGCGGTTGCCTGGTCGGTAGCGGTGCGCGCCTGGCGATTGGCTCTCGAGCCCGAGCTGCGCGCGGCACTATTGGCTGCGATGGGCTCGCTTGCGTATCTTAGTGTACACAATCTCGTGGATGACCTATACGTGCATGGCATGCAGGTCCTGGTCGGCATTTCACTGGCCCTGGTAGCTGTGGCCTGGAGTAGCAAGGAGACATCGGTGACGATTGGTGGCGTCCAATGCAGATAGCAGTGTTAGCTCGGAGCGGGAACCGTAAACGAGAACTGGTGCGCTTCCTCAAGTTCTCGGCGGTGGGCACTCTGGGCTTTGTGATAGATTACAGCATACTGAACCTGCTTATCTTGGGGGCTGGCTTCCCCAAGTTCCTGGCCAATTGTTGCTCTTTCAGTGTTGCGGTGATCAGCAACTTCATCTGGAATCGCCTTTGGACCTACCCAGAAAGCAGGAGCAGGCCCATTGCCTCTCAGCTGGGTCAGTTCGCGATCATCAATGTGATTGGCCTGGCGATCAACACTGCCATCTTTGTCTCAACTGATCGCTATCTCCTTGGGGTGGCGGGTCTGTGGGCTCCCTACATTGGCCGTGCCGCAACCGCCATCGGTCTGAGCCACCGCGTCCTTGCCTACAACCTGTCCAAAGCGTGTGCCACCGCTATCGCTCTGTTCTGGAACTTCGGTGGCAACCGCTTGTGGACCTACCGGGGGCTGTGAGCGGGTGCCGATAAGCATCGGCTACGATGCTCGGGCGGCTTTACAGGGGGCCGGCGTTGGCAGATATGCCAGGGCGTTGCTCCAGGCCCTCTTGGTGGCACCCGGCGACGAGGAATATGTGGTCCTCGCTGAACGGGGCAAGAGCCCGTCCTGGCTGCGCGGCCGTGAACATGTACGGTTGGCCTCGCTGCCGGTAAGCCAGAGGGCCAGCGATATCGCCTGGCAGCGCCTGCGTATCCCTGTCCCCGTCGAATGGTTCACCGGTCCTCTGCGGATCTATCATAGCCCGGATTACCTGTTGCCGCCCCTGGCTCATGCGGCAGGCATAGTCACGGTGCACGATCTCTCGTTCGCCAGGGTGCCGCAATTCGCTCACCCTCAGTTGGCGGCATTCCTGAATCGGGCTTTGCCACGCTCGTTGAGGCGCGCCGCCCTGGTGCTAGCGGACTCGGCATGCACGGCGGAGGACTTGGTCGCCTGCTTCGGGGTGCCGGCGGAGCGCGTTCGCACGATCTACCTGGGAGTCGAGGCCAGTTTCTGTCCTCAGCCTGGCGAAGACGAGCGCGAGCACCTGGCCCGGGAATACGGCCTGGATGGGCCGTACCTGCTCACGGTAGGCACGATCGAGCCGCGCAAGAACCTGGTCGCCACAGTGGAGGGATTCAAGAGAGCGCGGCTACAGTGCACTTTTGACGGTGTCTTGGCAATCGCTGGCGCCCCTGGTTGGCTGGCCGAGGAGTCTCTAGAGGCGGCGCGGCGCGCCGGCCGCCATGTCCGTTTGCTCGGGCGTGTCCCTGACGCCGACCTGCCGGCGCTTTACCGGCAGGCTGAGGCACTGGTGTACGCCTCCCATTACGAGGGTTTCGGCCTGCCTCCCCTGGAGGCGATGGCTTGCGGTACGCCCGTGATAGTCTCGAACAATTCTTCGCTGCCAGAGGTGGTCGGAGGGGCAGGCGTCTATTGCGAGACAGATGCCGAGTCGATCGCTGGGGCCATCGTCCGGTTGCTCGAGGACGCGCAGCTGCGGACGAAGCTGGTGCGCACTGGGCTTGAGCGGGCCAGGCTATTCACCTGGGAGCGCACTGCCGAACAAGTGCGACAGGTATACCATGAAGTGGTATGAGCGCTTGCTTGTTGCCCTGATTGCACTCTCCGCTTTGGCGATGTGGCTGCCCTGGGTATGGCACAGAGCAGCGGCACTGGTGCTGACCGGGCTGGACTTACACGAGTTCATCCGCTTCATGGGCGAGGTTCGCACGGGACAGGTGCGTGCCAGTGCCTTGCCTTTGTGCGCGCCCTTGCTTGTCCTGGCGCTTACACTAGCTGGCATTGCCGGCTGCAGCCACTGGACGGTGTACGGCAAAGGGACGGCGCTAGCTCTTGCCGCATGGTTGGTCGCGGTGATCTATCCACCCTTGGAGCAGCCGAAGGTGCTTGCGACCATCTGGCTGCTGCTGCTTGCTGCGTTTGTCGCCATGGTGTTTATCCATCCCGCCGCCTGTTTCAGGGTAGCACTGCTGGCGATAGCGGGCCTTGCGGCATCCGTCCCACCGCTGGTCCAGTTCCTCGTGCTCCTGCCTGCCCTTGACCGATTGTACGGAAGGCCGGTGACCGTTGGAGTCGGGTTCTACCTGGAAGCCGCGGCAGGCCTGGGGTGTCTGGTGGTGGGTTTGGCCGCAGGTGCGGTTTGTCGCCCCGGGCGTCACTTCAGCGCAGCAGCGGCAATTCGCCAAGGCTGACTGCATCGCCGGGGATACGGGCGCTCCCGTCCGTCGCGGGCAGGCGAGCGGGTGGCGTTGTCTCGGGGTCGAGCATGCCGACCTCAAGCCTGTATGTGCCCGCGGGAGCGTCCTGCGGCACTTGCAGCGTCACATGATCTACAACAACCTCGCCAGGGAGCCAGCCAGCCGTTGGCCTTCGCCCTCCCAGGGGTTCGGCGTTCGACTGAGCCCAGACGCGCCCATCCGGCCCGATCAGGTGTACGAACTCGACATAGTTGGCAGCCGGCGTGCGCACGGCCTGCCAGGCTACGTCGAGTGCAACCGACTGCCCGGCTGTCAGGGAGTTGGAGGGCGATTCTATGCCCAGCAGAGAGAACGCGTCTCCCACCCGGGCCTGGCTGGGCCAGCGCACTCTGGGGGCGGCATAGTCCCTGTGGACGGCGGCGACCGAGACACTACAAAGCTGGGTCCATCCGCCGGAGAGGGGCGCCGCCGGCGCCGAGGCCTTCAGCTCGAGTGACATCGGACCGGGAGTGGCCGCGGCTGGCAAATAAGCGTCCAGCCAGATAATCAGCGACTGGTCGGCGGCTACGCTCGCTGGCAGGAGGATGATGGGCAAAGGAGCGACGATTGTGGAGCCCGTCTCAGAGCGCCAAACAGCACGGGCTTCGAGCCTCCCTTCGACGACCGGGGCGGTCGAATGCAGCAACAATGGCAGCGAAAGCCTGGCTCCAGGCGGTAGCTGTAGCGCCGGGCAGGCTTCGGCACCGAGGAGATCCAGGCTGCCCCAGGTATCTGAGCGCGGTTCAAGGTGGTAGAAGTCCCTAGCAGCGGCGACGTCCACAGCTGCGGTGGTGCCGGGGAGCTCAAGCTTCGCAATGAGCGACATTTGCCCCTGGGGGTTACCAGCCAGGTCCAGAACTTCCAAGGGCTGGCCGTTGTCGGCGCGATAGAGGCCCAGGAAGAGCGAATAGAGACCGCCTGGTTGTGCCGGTGGCAACACCACGCTGAGTGGCACAAATGTGAGCTCGTCAGGGCGCCAGAGGTTGGTAGGATAGGCGTTGCCAGCGGGTGCGAAGTGCAAGCGAGCCACCTCGTGAGCGCTGGCGTCCCGTATGAGCAGCTGCGCTCGATATTCGGCGTCTGGGTGGCGCGGCGCACGCCAGAACAGGGCCAGCCGGCTTGAGTCCAAACGAGACAGGCCCTCGAATCTGATAATGCCAGCGAAATCGATTGATAGTGGTGCTTGTGGAGCAGGGTGCTCAGGCCAGCTGGGTGGCGCAGGGAAACTATAATGGCGCACCTTGACCTGCCAGAAGTCCCGCTCCGACTGCTCACCCTTCTGCTCTAGCAGGAAAGGGACCGCGCCCATCGGGTCGGCCACGGCGTCCTGCCAGAGCAGGAGCCAGGCGCCCCGCTTTCCCGCCAGTGCCACGTTCAGATCACGGCTAACGTCGAGGTTGAGCCGCTGGCTGACCGAAAGAACGCGGGTGGCTGGCAAGGCCACGTACGGAACGGTAGGGGCGTAGTACTGCCACACAGGATACAGGTGACCCGAGCAGAGTAGTACGGTCTCGTCTGCTTTCATGTCCGCGGTGATGCTCCTGACGGCGGAGCGAAAGTCAGCCCGCGTCAGGCGGGCATCCCAGTACATGCTGCCAATGGCATAGCCCGAACCCAGTACCAGGAGGAGCGACGCCAGTACGGCAGCCAAGCGGGAGATAGAGGATCGGCGTGCCCAGGCGCCGCTGAGGCCGGCCGCCCACAAGAGCGGCATCGCTATGGACGCTGGCATCAGGTAGCGCACGTTGAACTTTGGTACAACGCTCAGCAGGGCAAAGATGAGAGCCGCGGGAACGAACAACATTCCCAGCAGCACTGTTTCCTGGCCTCGCCACCTGCGCCAGCCCAGGGCAAGCAACAGCGCTAGAGCCAAGGTCAGGAGAAGAGCGAGGCGCAGGCCCTCGTTCTCAATCACTGTCTCGCCTGGGCCACCGACAAACACCGCCGTGAGTGCTTTGCGCAGTATTTCGTCCAGCTTGGGTGGACCCTGGAAGTACGAGGTGTCGCTCTGGTAGGTGCGGAACACAACTGGTAGCCAGGGAAGGTACAGCAGCGCGGCCGGCATCGCGACCCACGCCAGGTACTGCCTGAGCGGCGACCAGCTTCGCCCACGCTGCCCCTGCAGGAGGACGAGCCCGAAGTGATACACGAATAGAGCGGCTGCGAGATAATGTGTATACAGTGCCGCTACGCAGGCGGCGGAGAGGGCCAGGAGCAAGGGCACGCGGTTGGGCGCGGGGCGGCGCAGCCAGCGTAGCAGCAGATAGGTGCTGAGTAGCGAGAGTGCCAGCAGAAGGCTGTACATGCGAGCGTCTTGCGCGTGCCAGATGTACCAGGGATTTATGGCTGCGACCAGAGCGGCCACCGCACCAGCGTTGGCGCTCAGGATCGCCTTGCCGAGGGCGTAGACGAGAGCCACGGCAGTAACGGAGAAGAGCAGCGAAAGAAAGCGAAGGCTGAACTCCGATGCTCCCGCCACCAGCACCCAACCTTTAAGCAGCAGGTAGTAGAGGGGCGGCTGAACGTCGCTCGCCGTCCAGCGGACCATCTGCGCGAGCGGCATCCTGGCCAGATAGATGCTCACGGCCTCGTCGTAGGACAGGCTGGGAACGGAGATGCGGTACAGGCGGAGGGCGAACGCTATTACGAGCGCGGCCAACAGGGCGAGCCTGAGCATACGAGGCCGCCGCATCGGGCTGGGCGTCATCGCCGCTCCTCCCCCGGCAGGGCCACTATGCCGAGGCTGAACTGTGTGCTACCATCCGCCAGCGGCAGCGGCGCCAGTGTCGCCCGGTCATACGCGACAAGCATTAGGCGATACGCGCCTGGTTTAAGGTCGACAGGGATGGGCAAGCGATGTTGGTCCGCCACGATCTCATCCAGGTGCCAGACGCTGGGCGGATACAGCCCTCCGTGCGGCGGCCCATCCCATTGGGCGACCTGCTTGCCCTGGTCGTCGAGGAGCCGGAGCGAGAGGGCCAGGCTGTCCGGCAGAGGCGACAGACGCTGCCAGAACAGGTTCGTCTCGATACTGGAGTTGTGCCCGACCAAGCTGACCTGAGAGCCGACGAGCCGCAGGCTGGCGCCGAACACCGCCGGTTCGGGCAGGCGAGCTAGCTTGGGCAGGGGCGGTGCGCCTGGTGCTAGAGGGGGCATGGCCAGATCAGGGACGCGAGCCATTGGCGGCAAGCGGACCAGACCGAGGTTCGGCATAACCTGAGCGCCTGTGCCCGCTGAGATGGGCTGAAGCCGAGCGGCGGGCTGGTCGAGCTGGTCGGCGCTGCCCACGGCAACGTAAGCCTCGAACGAAGGGCCGAAGGTACCAGCCACGGTGGTGGTCATGATCGTCTCGCCCGGCCGCCACATGCTCGGAGGGTACCAGAGCGGTTCGATCAGGGGCAGGTCGCGCGAATCCGCCAATCGTCGGCCGAACTGGTCGGTGAACAATACATAGGGCACGAGGCGATCGTCGAGCGGCCCCAAAGCCTGCCAATACAGGCGCAGCTGTGTCTGCTGCCACTTCGGGTCATCCAGCCAGTCGTAGCCGATAAGGCGAAGCGATGCCCCGAATTGTATGCTGAGAGGATGCTGAGGCGGCTGCGTCGCTCGGGCGAAGCTGTAGAACGTGTCGGGCAGTGGCCGAGGTGGCTGGCCTCTGCGGAGAAGCACAAAGCCGTCGGCCGCATCTACCACCCCAAACCCAGACTCTAGGGCCTTCAGGTAGGCGTTGTGGAAGTCAGCTGGGTGCATGTCAGTGGTTCCGGCAGCGTCCAGAAGGATGTATTGGGCCTGGCCTATGGCTGGGAAAGTATATATCAGTTGACGGTGGCTGAAATGAGGTTGCAGGGCCGGCGTCGTCGAGAGTGGTGCCTGGCTCGGGATCTGCTCGGCGAAGCGTCCGAGCAAGCGCTGGTGTGCCCCAGCCGCGGCGCGGTAATAGGCGAACTGGCTGCCGACAGGCGTGTAGCCACGTAACACCTGGTAACCCAGAGGCAGGATAAGCAGGGGCAGAGCGGCAACGGCCTGGATCACGCCCCGCTGCCGGCGGAAAAGGCGAAGCCAGCGCCCGGCGCCGACGCCCGCGGCGCAGGCGAGGATGGTCAGAAAGGGGGCGGTGTAGTGGAATTCGCCGGAGTACATGGCACTGTAGTTGCTCACCAGGTTGGCCACAAGAAGCGGCGCTGCTACGAGCGCAATCTCAGGAGCGAGCAGAGGCATCCCGGCGAAGGCAACCAGCAGACCGAGCAGATAGGACCAGCGTGCCCGATCGCTGAGCAGCGCCGGCAACCTTTGCCAGACGGCAGGAACGAGTGTGTTGCCGCTTTCTTCGTAACGCGCCAAATAGGGTGAGCGATCGAGCCCATAATAGGCCTGGCTATAGTGCGGAATGACCACCAGCATCGAGATCGCGAACCAGGCGGCTGCGACAAGGGCGATGATCCAGCCTGGGCGCCAGTGGCCGACGAACACGAAGTACAATCCCGCGGCCAGCACTAGCAGGGCGATTTCCTCCTTGATGGCCAGGCAAGCAGCGGCGACCACGAGCGCCGGCCACAGGCGACGGCGCTGCCCAAGGACGAGCAGCAGGGCCAGAGGGAAGGCTGCCAGGGGTGCGGCATGGAAATCGGCGAGATTCGCAGCCTGACCTTGCGGCGCCAGGAGATAGGCAAGACCAGCCCAGGCTGCCACGGCCCAGACGATGGTAGGCGATTGCCCTCCGCCCGGCAGCGCTGGCCGGCTGCGGAGCACACGCAGGGGGTGCTGCATCACGAAAGCGAACACAGGGAGCGCGCCCAGGGCCAACACGACTGCCTGAAGGGTGAGCAGAGCCCGAGGGTCGTCCCACAGGTAGAAGATGAGGCTGATAGGCAGGAAGGCCGGCTCAAAGTGGTCCGTCAGCCTGGTACTGATCACCTCGCCCTTTACTTCCTGAACGAACCGTCCGTGAGCAGTGTTCCAGATGGCCAGGTCTATCTGGCCCAGATCGGCGGTGTGAGTCAGCAGGGCGTCGTGTCGCGAAGTGGCGAGCCAGGCGAAGTAACTCGCGTAAGCGAGTACTGCGACGAACAAGGCGCTGGCCAAGGCCCACCGCCACCTTCGCCCGTTCTGTGAGCGAGCCATCTAGCCTGAGCCTATACGCAGCAATGAGCGATTCAGGGCGGCGCTGGCTGCAGTCGCCAGCAATTCGCCGGACACCATCCATACACGCGCTGCTATTGCCAAGAGAGCTACGCCGCTGCCCGGCAGCGCCGCTGACAGCAGCAGTACCAGTACCCCCTCTCGCACGCCAAGGCCACTTGGAGTCAGCAACGACAGGTAGCCGCTCACATAGGCGAGGGCGAAGGCTGAGACGCACAGGCCTGGCAGCCCGCCAAGCGGCAAGTTGAGCGCCATACCCAGCTGCCAGAAGGCCAGGCCGGCAAGCAGCCAGTACACAGCGTAGAACACAAGCAGCGCGAGGTTTGCCCACGGCGTCAAACGGACGGGAGCCGGTTGTCCCCCGCCCAGGTGGACCAACCAACCCAGCAACCTAGGCAGCAGGCGTGGGGCCACAATCGCCAGGGCAAGCATGAGCAGGGCCGCCAACGCGACGTAGCGGTAGGCAGTAAGTCGGCCGCCTGCCACGATGACGTAAGCCCCCACCAACAAGCCTGCGAGGTTGGAGAGTACCTGATGTAGAGCGACGCTGGTCATCGTCACCGCTCGCGGCACGCCGCTGTCGGCCGCCAGTTCCATCATGCCCAGGAACTGCCACACGTTGCCGGGGATGTAGCGCACGATATTGGACAGAAACCAGACGCCGCTCGCCCGCACCAAAGGAAGACGGTAACCAAGTCGGGATAGGACGAAGCGCCAGAGGACTACTTCCAGCAGCCAGGCCGTGGCAAGCAACAAGAGCGAGAGAACGAGGGGCCAGGCCCTGATCGTGAAGCGGTAGGCGGAGAGGCCCTGCCAATGAGACCGGAGCACCGCGATGAGGAAAAGCAAGGCCAAGGCAAGAGCACCCAGCCGCACCGAGCGCCGCCTGGAAACGCGAGTGATGCGGCTCAGCCAGGCAGCAAGAGGTGTGGCGGTGCGGCCAGCGGTGCCCGGAGCCACGCTCAGGAACTCGCCGCGGCAAGCCGGCGGAAATGGTCCAGGTAGCGGCCAGCAAGCGCACGCCACGAGAATTCCTGCTCTGCCATCTTTCTGCTGGCGGCACCAAAGCGTGCAGCCAGGTCGTGATCGGCTGCGATGTCGGCGAGCCGCGAAGCGAGCAAGTCCGCTCGGCGCTCGGGCACCAGGAAGCCATTGACTCCCTCACGGACGACGAGGGGATTGCCGGCGACGGTAGTTGCCACAATTGGTCTGCCGCATGCCATCGCGTCCACCACGCACACGTTCAGCCCGTCCTCAGGTTCGGTCACCGACGGCATGCAGAGAACATCGGCAGCGTTGTAATAGGCACTGATCCTGCCTCGTGGAACGCTGCCGATAAAGCGCACCCGTCTGCCCAGGCGCAGGCCAGCGGCCAACTGTTCCAGCGCTTGCCGCTCGCTGCCTTCGCCGACGAGCAGGAGGTACGCGTCCACGCCGGTTGCCAGCAGGCCTGGCATTGCTTCCACGAGGTAACGGAAGCCTTTCTTCGGCACCAGTCGCCCCACCGCCAACACCACGAAGTGCGACGGACTCAGGGCGAGCTCCTGACGCAAAGCGGACCCCGAGGCCGGGTCAGGTTGGAGGGCGGATGGATCAACGCCATAGATGATCAGGTCGAACTGTTCGCGCCTCGCTCCCAGGCCATAGGCCACCTGCTGTAATTCGGCGCTGTTAGCGGTGACAAGGTCGGCCTGGGCAAGGCTGAAGCGGGCAAAGGCCCTGGCTAAGGGGTTGCTTCTGGCCACCAGCAGATCTGACCCGGGAAGCGAGATCGCTAGCTTGACCCCCGTGAGGCGGCTTGTGACGGCCGCGATAAAGCCATTGGGCAAGAGCCAATGGGCGTGCAAAACGTCGGGCCGCTGGTGCCGGACCAGCCTGGTGCAGGCCTGGATGCCGGCGGCGAGCAATGCTGGCGTTACGAGGACGCTTGACGGGCGCAGCCTGAGGTCGCCAACCATGCTGCGCATATAACCGACTGTCTGCAGCGACGCCGGCCAGGCGTAGCGGAAAGTATGCAGGCTGTAGGCGCGCGTCATGCCGCTGAGGTAGGCGCGGTCATGAGGTGCCAGCACAGTGACCTCCCCGCCAAGCTGGACCAGCGCCTGGCAGAGGGCGTCAATGAAGCTGCCGCTGAAATCGCCAGGGAAGCGCGGCAGGTTATGGGTCAGTTCGAGTATGCGCAGCGAGCCAGCCACGGCTAATGCCTGTCGCGGGAGCGACGCAGTTCGTGTAGCACTTCTTCGAGGTACTCCGTCTGCGTCACCACTAGTTCTGCCACAAACCCTACCAGGAAGAGGAGCAGACCAGCAGCCATGAGCGAGATCGCCAGCGTGAACACGGGGCGGACCTGAGTCTGCGAGCAGAGGTAGAGCAGGAGGAGCGCCAAACCGATCCCGCCCCCCAGCGCTTCGCAGACCAGGCCGATCGAGCCAAAGAAGAGCATAGGCTTACGGCTGAAAGTGAGGAGGAACTTGACTACCATGACGTCGAGAAGCGATCTGGGTATGCGACCGAAGCCGTAATGCGAGCGCCCCCAGGCACGTGGGTGGTAGCCGGTCCTCACCTCGGCGACGCGATAGCCCTGAGACGCGGCGATCATCAGGATGAAACGATGCCAGTCCGAGCGAAGCTGCAGGTTCTCGATAACTTCGCGGCGGAAGGCCTTGATCCAGTTCATGTCGTGGGCCTCGACGCCGAATAGGCGGCGTGACACGGCATTGTACAGGAAGGAGGCAAATACCTTGCGGTCCCGGCGTCCCTGTCGCCAGCCGGCGACCACATCATAGCCCTCGGCAAGTTTGGCCAGTAGCAGAGGGACATCTTCTTCTGGCTCGGATTCCAGGTCGGCGGGAATGAAAACGACGTTCTCGCCTCGAACATTGCGGAAGCCGGTGCGCATCGCTTCAGTCAGGCCCTGGTTGCGCCGATGGCTGATGACGCGCAGCCATGGGTACTGCGCCTTGGCCGCCTCAAGGATGTCACCGGTGCCATCGGTGGAGCCATCGTCCACAATCAGCACTTCGGTGGCGACACCGAGTCTCTGGATAGTCCGATCCAGTCTCTCCAGCAGCTGAGGGATGTTACCGCGCTCGTTATGGGCTGGCGCGAAGATGGAGACCTCTGGCTTTTCCTGTGCCGCCTGTTCCATGCCTGCGTTCAGCAGTCCGCCAGGGCCGCGAGCAAGCGAGTGGCTACCGTGTCAACCTGGCTCTCATCGAGTTCGGGGTAGAGCGGGAGGGAGAGAACGGTGTCAGCCAGGTCCTCAGCCGCTGGAAAGTCGCCCTGGCGGTAACCAAGAGCTGAGTAGGCTGGCTGCAAATGCAGCGGTATGGGGTAATGCACGCCAGTAGCGATGCCTGCGGCTGACAAGGCCTGCTGAACAGCCGGGCGGGTCCCGCGCGGAAGCCGTACGACATAGAGATGATATACAGGCGTGGCCCAGGGAGCGGGCCGGAGAGGACGCACCTGTGAGCCCTCAAACGCTTGATCATAGCGCGACGCGAGGGCACGACGTCTGTCGTTCCACGCCGACAGGTGCGGCAGCTTGGCGCGCAAGACGGCCGCCTGAAGCGCGTCCATGCGGCCGTTGTAGCCGACAAGGGCGTGCTCGTATTTGCTGCCGGCCTCCCGACCATGGTCGGCCAGAGCACGCACGCGAGTCGCGATCGTCGGATCCTGCGTGACGACGGCTCCGGCGTCTCCATAGGCACCCAGGTTCTTACCCGGGTAGAAGGAGAAGCAGCTCGCCTGCCCCAACTGGGCCAGCGGCGTGCCCTTGTAGCGAGCGCCGTGCGCTTGAGCGGCATCGTTCAGCAGCAAGAGGCCATAGCGCGAGCAGATCTCCAGCAGCGGCTCCATGTCCGCGGGATGGCCATATAGATGCACCGGCAGAATGGCCTTGGTGCGGCCGGTCACTGCCTGCAACACCAAGTCCGCCGGGATGGTCGCTGTGGCGGGGTCAACGTCAACCAGGACTGGCCGGGCGCCAACGTGCAGGATGGCCTCGACAGTGGCAGCGAAGGTGAATGTGCTGGTTATCACCTCATCGCCCGGGCCGATGCCCGCGGCCTGAAGAGCCAGAGACAAGGCCGTTGTACCACTGGCAACGCCGACACAATGCTCCGCCGCGCAGAAAGCGGCGAACTCGGCCTCGAACTGGGTGAGTTCAGGGCCGGCGATGAAACGCGTGCTGTCCAGCACACGCCCTATAGCGGCCTGGACCTCGGGCTGGATGGCAAGGTATTGTGCCTTCAGGTCAACCAGAGGGATTGCCATCACTCGTCCTCCGGGCTGCCCGCCAGGAAAGAGCCATAGGGCGAGTCAATAAGGCCGTAGCGGCAGCGTAACTCCTCGATATCCTTCAGAATGCGGCCGGGGTTGCCCACTACCACGGCGTGGGGAGGGACATCCTCGACGATGACTGTGCCAGCGCCGATTAAGGCATGTGCCCCGATCTCGATGTCGGGCAGAATGGTACTGTTGGCGCCAACCATCGCCCCACGCCGCAAACGCGGGCCGCGTAGACAGCGCTTGACCAGGGGGCAGCGAGGGTGCAGGGCGTTGGTGAGGGCGACATGAGGGCCCAGCCAGACGTCGTCCTCCAGTAGGCTGTACTCCGGAACGAACACGCCGGAGTGGAGGCGTACTCCATTGCCCATTGTGACGTGGTGCTCGACCACCGAGTGGGAGCCGATACTCACGTCGTCCCCAACCTGGCAATGCTCGCGCAGCAGTGCCCCATGCCCCGTCTGCAGGCGCTGGCCGATAGATGTACCGGCATAGATGACAGTGTGAGACCTCACTGTTGCACCGTCTCCGATGACAGTGGGTAGTTCCCCAGGCACAGTTCCCAATGGCGGGGTCCCGACAATGGCGAACTCGGCGATGCACACGCCATCGCCAAGGTGAACGTTGGGGTAGACTACGGCTGTGGGATGTATCGCACTGACCATAGCGGCCGGATCATAGCACAGGCGTATGGCGCCAGCAATGGCCTCTGCGACGCCGTCGTGGGCCGCGTGGGCGGAGTTGGACAATCTGAGCCAATCATCTTTAGAATAGCGTTCCACATAGCTAGGCTCCGGCAATGGCTGCCCAGGGCCGTGCACATCGCGAGGTGACGAATGAAGCTGGCTTCACGCATGGGTAGACTGGGAACGGAGACGGCCTTTGAGGTGCTTGCCGCGGCTCGCGCTCTTGAGGCTCAAGGGAAGGAGATCATTCACCTTGAGATCGGCGAGCCGGATTTCGATACCCCGGGCAATATCATCGAGGCGGCCTGTAGAGCATTACGCTCTGGTAAGACCCATTACACTCCGGCGGCGGGCGTGCCCGAACTGCGCCAGGCGATCGCTAAGTACATTGCCTCGACGCGCGGCATAGACGTCAGCCCAGACCAGGTCGTGGTGGTGCCGGGCGGCAAGCCCATCATGTTCTATGTGATCATGGCTCTGGCTGAGGAAGGGGATGAGGTGATCTATCCTAATCCCGGCTTCCCGATCTACGAATCCATGATCAACTTCGTGGGCGCTAAGCCTGTACCCATGCCTCTGCGCGAGGCGAATGGCTTCAGCTGCGATGTACACGAACTGGCCTCACTGGTGACCGAACGGACGAAGCTGATCATCATCAACTCACCTGCCAACCCCACCGGAGGTGTTCTCAGCCGAGATGATCTGAGGGCAATCGCTGAGATTGCGCGCGAGCGCGACATAATGGTGATGGCTGACGAGATCTACTCTCGTATTCTATATGAGGGCGAATTTGCCAGTATCGCCAGCCTTCCCGGCATGGCCGAGCGCACGATCATCCTCGAAGGGTTCTCGAAGACTTATGCGATGACCGGCTGGCGCCTCGGGTACGGCGTCATGCCTCTCGAACTGGCGCCGCACATAACCAGATTGATGGTCAACTCGAACTCCTGCACGGCCGCCTTCACGCAATATGCCGGCGTTGAGGCTCTCACCGGGCCGCAGGATGCTTCGGCTCGGATGGTGGAGGCGTTCCGCGAGCGACGGGACGTCATCGTCGAGGGCCTGAACCGCATACCAGGCATCCGCTGTCTGAAGCCGAAGGGAGCATTCTATGTGTTCCCCAATATCGAGGCTACCGGCATGGGCAGCAAGGAGATGGAGCAGTTCCTGTTGCACGAGGCCGGCGTGGCTGCCTTGTCGGGCACCTCGTTCGGCGCGTATGGCGAAGGGTTCCTGCGTCTCTCCTATGCCAACTCGGTAGAGAACATCAATAAGGCACTCAACCGAATTGACGACAGCCTGGCGAAACTTCGGCGGCGGTAAGGTGCGGTTGTTCCACGCACTCTGGTGCCCGGTATCCAGGCTCTAGTGAGAGCAGTGAGTACCAGTGCCGAGGCGACGTCTTATTGCTTATTGCGGCTGCCACTTACTTGTGATAGTCTCACTTTGCATCATATAGTCAAAGGCTGAGACGGAAACGAGTAGCCGGCCGTCTGCGCCAAGAGAGCCCGGGGCAGGTGCAAGCCGGGCGCGCAAGAGCCGGTGAAGATCTTTCCTGAGCCGCCAACCGAAAGCGCCAGGTTTGTCGAGGTGCGAGTAGACTTGGCCGGGGCCGCTGCCCGTTATCGTCAGCGCGGCTATGAACACGTAGCCGGCACCGTCGAAAGGCGGTCACCTGGAGTGAGCGCTCCTGGCGTCAGGATGCCAGGGTGCTAAGCGGGGTGGTACCGCGGGGGAGCTCGATCGAGGCCCTCGTCCCTGGAGGACGAGGGCTTTTGTTTTGCCAAAGCAGGGAGGGAGATGATGGCTAAGTTGTTTCGACCCGTGAGCGGCAAGGTGAACCTGCCTCAGGTCGAGGAGGAAGTGCTTCGCTTCTGGGACGAGAGTGGGGCTTTCGAGCGCAGTGTGCGCAAAGACGGACGGCCGTGGGTATTCTATGAAGGGCCCCCTACCGCCAACGGCTTGCCCGGTGCTCATCACGTCCTGGCACGCGTTTTCAAGGACCTGTTCCCGCGCTATCACACGATGAAGGGACGCTACGTCTTGCGCAAAGGCGGGTGGGACACGCACGGGCTGCCAGTTGAGCTTCAGGTAGAGAAAGAGCTTGGCTTCAGCAGCAAGCGGCAGATCGAAGACTACGGCATTGCCGAGTTCAACGCCAAGTGCCGTGAGAGCGTCTTCGAGTTCGTCAGCCAGTGGAACGAGATGACCAGGCGCATCGGCTTCTGGGTTGACCTCGACCACCCATACGTCACGATGGATAACGACTATATCGAGTCGGATTGGTGGATCCTGAAGCAGATGTGGCAGAAGGGCCTGCTATATGAGGGCTACAAGGTGGTGCCCTACTGCCCACGCTGCGGAACGCCACTTTCTGACCATGAGGTCGCTCTGGGATACCGGGAAGCAGACGATCCCTCTATCTACATCCGCTTTGCCGTTGCCGATGAGCAAGATACGTACTTCTTGGTCTGGACTACCACGCCGTGGACCCTGCCGGGGAACGTGGCGCTGGCGGTGCATCCAGACGTCGAATATGTCGAGGTAGAGGTTGCGCGAGAGGGCAAGAGTGAGCGTCTGATCCTGGCCAGGGCCCTGTTGCCCACTCTTATCCAGGATTACCGCCTCCTCGCCACATTCAAAGGCAGCGAACTGGTCGGGCGCAAGTATGTCCCGCTCTACAGCTTCATGAAGCCGGACAGGCCCGCCTACTACGTGGTCGCGGCCACGTATGTGAGCATCGAGGATGGTACCGGCATTGTGCATATGGCCCCGGCCTTTGGCGCCGAAGATATGACTGTCGGCCAGCAGTACGGTCTGCCTGTGCTGCAGACGGTGGACAGCGAGGGGCGGTTCATTGCCGCCATAACCCCATGGGCGGGCATGCCAGTGAAGGCGGCTGATCCTGCCATCATTGAAGACCTGCAGAGGCGTGGCCTGATGTACCGGTCCGAGCGTGTACGCCACACGTATCCGTTCTGCTGGCGCTGCGACACGCCTCTGTTGTACTACGCCCGCTCCTCGTGGTTCATACGCACGACCCAATACCGCGATCTGTTGGTCTCTCTGAACAAGGGCATCAACTGGTATCCGAGCCACATCCGCGACGGGCGTTTCGGCAACTGGCTCGAGAACAACATTGACTGGGCCTTGAGCCGCGATCGCTACTGGGGGACGCCCCTGCCCGTGTGGCGCTGCGAGTCCTGTGGTGCCTTGGACTGTGTTGGCGGCGTGGACGAACTGCGCGGCAAGCCGGATAGCAACTTCGACGAGGTGTTCAGAGGCGGAGTGGACCTGCACCGCCCGTTCATTGACGAGGTCACCTACAGCTGCCAGTGCGGCGGCAGGATGCGCCGAGCCAAGGAGGTGTTGGACTGCTGGTTCGATTCCGGCGCCATGCCAGTCGCTCAGTGGCATTATCCGTTCGAAAACAGGGAGAAGTTCCAAGAGCAATTCCCGGCGGACTTCATTTGCGAGGCGGTGGATCAGACGCGAGGCTGGTTCTACAGCCTGCACGCAATCTCGACGATCCTGTTCGAACAGGCGTGTTACCGGAACGTCGTCTGCCTTGGTCTGATCCTGGACGAGAGCGGCCAAAAGATGAGCAAATCGCGCGGCAACGTGGCGGACTGGCGCGAGGTTGTCGAGGAACACGGGGCAGACGCGATGCGCTGGTACATGTACACCGCTTCGCCGCCGGGCAACCCACGTCGCTTCTCCAGCGCCCTGGTGGCGGGGGTGGTGCGCGAGTTTCTGCTGACGCTTTGGAATACCTACGCCTTCTTTGTGACCTATGCCAACATTGACGCCTTCAACCCTCTGGAGCACCAAGTTCCCGTTGCTGCGAGATCTCAACTCGACCGCTGGATTCTGGCCGAGTTACACAGCCTGATTGCCACGGTAGATTCCTCGCTCGCCGGCTACGACGTCCCAGGAGCGGCCAGGCCGATCGAGCGCTTCGTTGACAACCTTAGCAACTGGTACGTGCGCCGTAGCCGACGCCGCTTCTGGAAGAGCGAGGCCGACGAAGACAAAGCGGCGGCCTATCTCACCCTTTATGAGTGCCTGGTCACGGTGGCCAAGCTGATGGCGCCGTTTACGCCTTTCATCACTGAGGAGATCTATGGGAACCTGGTCGCCGGCCTCGATCCCAAAGCGCCACAGAGCGTTCACTTCTGCGACTTCCCGACTCCTGATATGAGTCTGGTGGACGAGGAGTTACGCTCGGACATGGCCCTTGCCATGAGGCTGGTGACTCTGGGGCATAGTGCTCGCAACGCCGCCAACATCAAGCTGCGCCAACCTCTGCGTCGAGCTGTCGTCGCGCTGCGCAACGAAGGCGAGCGCGCCGCTGTGGAACGCCTCCGCGATGTGATAGTAGATGAACTGAATGTGAAGGCTCTCGACGTAGCGGCATCCGCCTCAGAACTGGCCACATACCGTTTTGGCGGCGTGCCGGCCAAGCTGGGGCCGAAGTACGGCAAGCTGTACCCTGCCATCCGGCGTGAGCTGCAATCTCTGAGCGATCCAGCCATTGCCGCCAGCCTGGCAGCGGGCAGCACTTTTACCCTTACTGTGGACGGCCGGGAGGTTGTCCTGCAGCCGGACGAGGTCGAAGTCAAGATGGAGGCCGCCGCCGGTTACTCGCTGGCGGCTGAGGCCGGCTATGTTGTCGCTGTCGAGACCGCTCTGGACGAGGCTCTGGTCGCGGAGGGGCGGGCTCGCGAGTTGGTACGGCGCATCCAGAGCATGCGCAAGGAAGCTGGTTTCCAGATCGAGGATTACATAAGCACGTACTATCAGGCGGATGCGGAGGTCGCCAGCGTGTTCGAACGCTTCTCCGGCTACATCGCACAGGAAACTCTCAGTCGTACGCTCGAGTACGGCACTGGGCCGTCAGGCGCTTATAGCGAGGAATTCGATCTCGACGGTCACCATGTGGTCCTGGCTGTAGCCCGCGAGTGAGTAGGTAGTTTGCCGCGGTTGGCTCAGGGAGGAGCAGGCAGCTAGAATCATTACAACGGTGTGCGTTCATGCCTGTGAAGGAGGGGCAGTGGCAAAGCGCGTCTGGTTTGTTGCGCCCACGGTGGTTGCGGTTCTGATGGCCCTGGCTGTGGACCGGATCACCAAGATCTGGGCGGTGCGTACGCTGCCCTTCCAAACACCGGTTGTGGCTATTCCAGGGCTGGAACGCATCTTCGATTTCGTATACATCCACAATACCGGTGCCGCTTTCGGCATGCTGCCGCAGGCGGGGCTGTTGTTCGCCGTCGTTTCCATTGCGGTCGAGATCGGTCTGATCATCTGGTATGATCGGCTTCCCGTCCAGCATTTCCTGGTCCGGTTCGCGATCGGACTGATAATGGGCGGAGCAGCCGGCAACCTGGTTGACCGCCTGCGCACCGGCTATGTCGTGGATTTCCTGCATCTGACACACTGGCCCATCTTCAACGCCGGGGACAGCGCGATCGTCTGCGGCGTCGTGATCCTGGCGATCTATCTGACCTTCGTGGATGAGCAGGCGCGAAAGCGTGACGCTGGCAGCGCCGCAGACTCCGACGGCGGACTCGCGGATGGCTCAGGTGGAAAGGCATTGTCCACGCACGTCAGCCCGGGTCGTGCATCAGTGCATGAGGAGCGCTCCGGGTGACGAGCGGCGGCGGTGAAGCCAGGCGCTGGTGCGCCGAGCACAGTGCTGACAGGCTCGATCAGTATGTGGCAACGGTCACAGGTGTGTCGCGATCCCAGGTGCAGCGCCTGATCCGCGCGGGGGCGGTCCTGGTCAATGGCGAAGTGGCGAGGCCATCTGCCGCGGTGCGCACCGGTGATGAGATCGAAGCGCGGCTGCCAACGGCGGCCGACGATGTCATCCGGGCGGAGCCTCTGCCTCTGCGCGTAGTCTACGAGAGTGCCGATGTGATTGTGGTGGACAAGCCGGCGGGGATCCTAGTCCATCCGGCGGGTAATGTGAGAAGTGGCACACTCGTGAACGCGATCCTGTACCACTATCCTGAGGTGGCCACAGTGGGGCCCGTGGGCCGGCAAGGTGTGGTGCATCGCCTGGACAAAGACACATCGGGCTTGCTCATTTTCGCCCGCTCTTCGAATGGGCTGCGCCTGATGCAGGAGCAGTTCCGCAAGCATGAGGTCGCCAAGACCTACCTGGCACTGCTAGTGGGCGAACTGAACCCTGCCGCCGGTGTGATTGACGCGCCGGTTGGCAGGCACCCGTTCGAGCGTCAGCGCATGGCAGTGGTCAGGCAGAGCGGACGGCCAGCGCGCACTCAGTATAGAGTGCTCGAGGTTTTCCCTGGTTATTGCTACGTGCAGGCTCACCCTCTGACTGGCCGCACCCATCAGCTGCGGGTGCATTTCGCCGCCGTCGGCCATCCCGTGGCCGGGGATCCGGTGTATGGCGACGGTCGAGGTGAGTTGGGGCTCAAGCGACAGTTCCTGCATGCGCATGCGCTACAGTTCCGCGATCCTGGCGGAGCCATGGTCGCCGTCCAGTCACCGTTGCCCGAGGACCTCAGTGAGGTGCTGTCGAGCCTGCGTTCATCGTCGGCGGGAGCGGGCTGACGTGCATGTCAGCGTGGCTGTGGTCGAGCTGCACATAGAGAGTAGCCAATCGCTGAAGGACAAGAGGCGGGTGGTGCGTTCTGCCGTTGAGCGTATGCGGCAGCGGTTCAACGTCTCCGTGGCCGAGGTAGACGATCTCGATGACTGGAACGCGGCAGTGCTCGCCGTCGCCTGCGTGTCCAACAGTGCCGACTATGCGCAGGGCGTGCTGCAAAAAGCAGTGGATTGGCTGGCTGGGCAGCGGTTGGACGCTGAGATCGTGGCAGTGAATACCGAGGTTCTCTTGTAGCCGTGTCCCAGGCGTGGTCGGGCGCTGAGCTCAGTGAGCGCGAGAAGGAGATCCTGTGTCTGGTCGCCACTGGCGCCAGTAACAAGGAGATCGCCGCAAAACTGGGCATCCGCGAGAACACTGTCAAGGTACACCTGCGCAACGTCTACAGTAAGCTAGAGGTGCGCTCGCGCACCGAGGCGAGCATGGCAGCCATTCGCATGGGCCTCGTGAACACCGGTACGGCTGCGCTCGGATCATTGCCAGTCGAGGGGCAGCCGGCACCGCGCGAACGTGAGGCAGCGGGCGATGGCGAGCTTGAGGACACTGCCATCAGCGTGCCCATGGCCCTGCCGGTGGCTCCCTGGCAGAAGCTGGGTTTGTTGGCATCGGCTGCGCTTGTGGCCATTGTCGCTCTCTGGCCATGGCAAGCGCCGAAGGAAACCGCGGCGAGCAGCGTCAGCCCGCTTCACGATGTGGCCGGGCAGAACCCTGGTCCGGGGTTAGGGCAGGAGGTGGGCCGGTGGCAGGTGATGGCCCAGATGCCCAGTGCCAAGGCACGCTTTGCTGCCGCCATGAGTGGCCAGTGGCTGATCGTTGCCGGCGGCGACACCGAGCAGGGGACAACGGCCTCCACCGAGATCTATGACACGACGGCCAATATGTGGCACTCCGGCGCCGCCAAGCCCCAGGCAGTCAGCAATGTGTCGGCCGTAGCCATTGATGGCAAGGTGTTCGTGCCGGGAGGGCTGGTGGCGGATGGCCGGCTTACAGATGCGGTTGAGATCTACGATGTAGCCAAGGACGCCTGGCGCGAAGGGCCACGACTACCGGTCGCGCTTTGTGCCTATGCCCTGGCTAGCGATGGTCAGCGGATATACCTGGCCGGTGGATGGGACGGCCACAGCTATAGTGATCGCGTCTTCGTACTGGACAGTAGCGGCGAAGCGTGGGAGCCATTACAGAAGCTGCCCTCACCGCGCGGTCACAGCGCCGCAGTTGTGAACGGCGGGCGCCTGTACATCATCGGAGGGTTCAACGGCAAGGAAGTCTTGAACCGTGTGGACGTGCTCGAGCTGGGGGCGGCGGACAAATGGGAGCCGGGCCCTGCACTCATCGCTGCCAGAGCCGGCCTCGGCGCGGTTGAGATTGGCGGCAGCATTTACGTATTGGGCGGTGGTTGGTCCGCTCCTGTGGCCTTCGGAGAAAGGCTGCCGGCAGGCGCAGCGGCCTGGCAGCGCCTGGAGTCGCCGCTCGAGGGCGCCTGGCGCAACCTTGGCCTCGTGAGCGATCAGTCGGCGCTCTTTGCGGTAGGAGGCTGGAAGGACGGCCTCGTCCAGGACCTGTATCGCTATCAGGCCGTCTACCGCATCAATGTGCCGTTGGTGCAGTAGGCATTTCGGGGCTCAACCGGCGACGCATGGCCGGCCAGGTGGCGGGGCTGATGCCAAGGCGCTTGACCACTGCCTCTGGCCCGACAGTGCGCAGCATGGCCGCGGCGGCGCTGGCGCGCAACAGGCGGAAGGTGGGCTTGCGATCCAGGCCGGCCCTGGCGCCCGCGCGCGCCAGTATGTACTCAAGGTTCCGACCGGTGCAGTTGAAGATTGCGCCATCGCCGGCGTGCTCGAGGCAGGCAGCTGCTGCTTGCCTCGCTTCGGGTGCCAGCGGGAGAATACGGCGACGCTGCCCATGGCCCACGCTGACCAGACCGTTCTTTAGGTCCAGGTCATCCCGGCGTAGCGCCAGGCATTCCGACTTCGTCAGCCCGGCGGAGATGATGAGGCTGGCAAGAAGGAGAGCCCGAGCCTCGCCTTCGGCCAGCATCTGGCGCGAAGCTTCCACAAGGCGATCCATCTCCGCCTCAGTGAGCAGCGGCGGCGGGCTGGACGGACCGGCAGATGGTTCGAAGGCGGCGGCAGGGAGAGCCTCTACCAAGCCGGCGGCAGCGAGAAAGCGCCAGAACGCCTCAAGCACGGTCAGGCGCCGCCGCAGCGATCGGGGGCTGCAGCGGACCGGCCGCTCTTCCAGCAGATAGCGCCGGAACTGGCTCACGTGCTCGGACCCGAGCTGGCTCACCAGAGTGCCAGGTTCGACAGCGGCAGCGAACAATCTCAGGTCAGCGGCAAAAGCGGCGAGACTGTTGCTCCCCATGCCCTGACGCATGAGGTACTCGAGGAAGGCGGACGCCGCCACTGCCACCGTCGAATCCTTGGTGGGCGGAAGAGGCTGCCACCGGGGCGCGTGATCGTCAAGCGCGGACATCGGCACAGACATGTTGACGACTATGCTATCCTTGGCCGGGGGCAGAAGTCAACCTATGCACGAGTTGGGAGTGACCGAGGAAATGCTGAGCCTGGTAGTGCGAGAGGCTCAGGCGCACGGCGCCAGCCGGGTAACGGCTGTGAACCTGCTGTTGGGTGAGTTTTCCACAATCGTTGAGGAGTCGGTACGCTTCTACTGGGACTTTCTCTGCCGCGGGACTATCGCCGAAGGTGCGGACCTGCACTTCACCATCGTTCCCGCTGCGGCGCGCTGCCGTGCCTGCGGAAACTCGTACAGGCCGGATGCCCGCGACGAGCGCTGTCCGGTGTGTGGAGAGGCCTTGCCCATGCTCATCCAGGGCGATGAGTTTCGAGTCGAATCCATAGACATTGAGTAGGAAGTTGAGATGCCCAAGACCATCGAGGTCAAGCAGTCTGTCTTCGCCGACAACAACGCACTGGCCGAGAAGAATCGTAGCCTTCTGGACCAACACGGCATTGTCGCCCTCAACGTGATGGCTTCGCCTGGGGCAGGAAAGACCACTCTTATCCTGGCCACGGCAGAAGCGTTAGCTCTGCGGTTGCGCTGCGGCGTCATCGAGGGCGACGTGGCTGGTGATCTGGATGCCCGACGTGTTGAGGCGGCGGGTTTTTCAGCAGTTCAGATCAACACCGGCGGTTCCTGCCACCTGCGTGCCGGCATGGTCGAGCGCGCGCTTTCGGAATTGCCACTGCCAGAACTTGACCTGCTCTTTATCGAGAATGTCGGGAACCTTGTTTGCCCCGCCGGCGTGCGTCTGGGGGAGCATTTGTGCGTGGTGATCTCGAGCACGCCAGAGGGTGATGACAAGCCGACAAAGTACCCCGCCGCCTTTCGTGGGGCGGACGCCGTGATCGTCAGCAAGTGGGATGTCGCCCAGTATGTTGGGTTCGACATGGGACGGTATGAGAGTGCACTCCGGCGCATCAGTTCGGCCGTGCCACTGTTCAGGCTGTCGGCTAAGACGGGCGAAGGGATGCAGGAGTGGCTCGACTGGCTGGTCGCGCGAGTACAAGAGCTTTGAGCGGGAGCAGCCAGGCTCGTCTCCTGCGGGTTTTCGGCATCGTCCAGGGTGTCGGCTTCAGGCCATTCGTGTATCGCCTGGCCAACCGCTACGGACTGGCTGGATGGGTGCGCAACACCTCCGGCGACGTCGCTATCCACCTGGAGGGGCCGGAGGAGGCTCTGGATAGCTTCCAGGAAGCGCTCCAGAGGGAGAAGCCGCCCCTTGCCTGGATCGAGCGCGTGGAGATCGCGCCCGCGGAGGTGACCGGGGCCAGCGGTTTCAGCATTGACGCGAGCGAGGTGCATGGCGGCGATTTCCAGCCTGTGTCTCCGGACGTGGCGACCTGCTCTGACTGCCTGGCAGAGCTGTTTGACCCTCGGGACAGGCGCTATCTCTACCCATTCACCAATTGCACCAACTGTGGGCCCCGTTTCACCATCATAGAAAGCGTGCCCTACGACCGGCCGAGCACAACCATGAAGGGCTTCGCAATGTGCGAGGCCTGCGCGTTCGAGTATTCGGACCCTGCTGATCGCCGTTTCCATGCCCAACCCATCGCTTGCCCGGACTGCGGCCCGCACCTGTGGCTGGAGGTGGGCGGCCGAACAACGGGCCAGCGCGACAGCGGAGCGGTGCAGGAAGCGGTGCGTCTGCTGCAGTCCGGCAAGGTTGTGGCAATCAAGGGTCTGGGTGGTTTCCAGCTTGTCGTAGACGCCAGCAGCGGTGCGGCCGTGAGCCTGCTTCGCCGGCGCAAACTCCGTCCTCACAAGCCGCTTGCAGTAATGATGGCGGATCTAGAGATGGTGCGACGCTATTGCCTCGTCGGGGACACGGCGGCAACGCTGCTGACGAGTGCGGCCAGCCCGATCGTACTCCTGCCATTGCGCCAAGATGCCGCGCTTCTGGCGCACGAACTGGCCCCGGACCATGACACGCTAGGCGTCATGCTCCCGTACACGCCTCTGCATCACATGCTGATGCGGGCCGCTGGCGGCCCTGTGGTGATGACCAGTGGCAACCTTAGTGAGGAACCCCTGGCCATTGAGAACGAGGAAGCGCGGCTGCGGCTTGGCACCATCGCCGATGCGTTCCTCATGCATGACCGGCCTATCCACACGCCCGTTGATGATAGTGTAGTCGCTGTCATCCACGCCGAAGATGGTGATGGGCCGCAAATGGTGCGGCGGGCCCGTGGCTACACTCCCTCGCCCCTGCGCCTTGCGGTTCCTGGGCCGCAGATATTGGCAACCGGCCCCGAACTAAAGGCTACGGTCTGTGTCGCACGCGGTGAGTTTGCCTTCCTCAGCCAACACATTGGGGACCTGGAGAACGTCGAGACATGGGAGCACTACAAACGCATCGTCGCTCACATGCAAGCGCTCTTCAACGTCAGGCCTGAGGTGATCGCCCACGACCTTCACCCGGACTACCTCAGCACGCGCTTCGCTCTCGGTATGGCCAGCGAAGATGGTGTGCCGGCTGTAGCAGTGCAGCACCACTGGGCGCACGCGCTGGCCTGCCTGACGGACAACGGCCTCGACCCTGCCCGCCCCATTCTGGCGGTCGTGTTCGATGGCACCGGGTATGGTAGCGATGGCCGTATATGGGGCGGCGAGTGGCTGCTACTGGCAGGACCCAGGTTCGAAAGGTTGGCCCATCTGGATTACATGCCCCTGGCCGGCGGCGAATCGGGGATCAAGCACGTGGATCGCCTCGCGGCTGGATATCTTGTAGCGGCTGGCGGCCGGCACCTCATCGAACGGTTGCCGGCCTTCGCCGAGCTGCCTGACCGCTGGCTCAAACTGGTCGAGGCGAGCCTCCGTTTGCCGACGACGGTGCTCACGTCGAGCGCTGGCCGTCTCTTCGACGCGGTGGCCGGCACGATCGGCATCTGCGCAGAGGCGACGTACGAGGCACAGGCGGCCATCCGCCTGGAGACACTGGCCAGGCGGGCCAACTCCGCCTGTGGAAAGGACCACTATCCTTGGGAGAATGCCGCTGACGGCGCTGTCTCTCTGGGACCGTTACTGCTGGCGGTAGGCGAGGACGTGCTTAGCGGGCGGCCGGCCGTCGAGATTGCTGGCCGGTTCCATGGCACACTGGCGGCAATCGTGGCTGGCGTGTGTGCTGAGCAGGCGGCCAGGACTGGAGTGAAAGAGGTGCTGCTCTCCGGTGGGTGCTTCCAGAACACCCTTCTGACCGAGCTATGCATACAAAGCCTGGGCGGAGTGGGTCTGAGAGCATTCGTCCACCGCGACGTGCCCTGCAATGATGGCGGTATAGCGTTGGGCCAGGCCCTAGCCGCCAGGCTGTCCACTTCAGCCTGACGCGCCCGACTTGCTCAAGCCTCGTCGAAGCTTGTGGCGTCGTACGGCTCTGGCTCATCGGCGAAGTTGGCGCCTGCATCCTGGGGAGTGAAGTCCTGCGTCAGGGTGCGTATCTTGAGCTCGGCTTTGTCCAGGAGGGCTGTGCAGTGCCGCACGAGCTGAGTGCCCCGTTCGAAGAGGGCGACAGACTCGTCGAGCGGCAGGTTGCCCTTTTCGAGGCGCTCCACCAAGTTCTGAAGTGATCGGAACGCTTCCTCGAAGCTGAGCGTTGTGACGTCTGCGCTAGTCTCCATCTGCTTCATATCCTCCAGGGTGCTTTTCATTCAGCCGCACGGTGTCCACCGTGGTCGTCGCGATGCCATCGTGAAACTGCAGAGCCAAGCGTTGCCCATCGCCGAGTGCTGCCGCCCGGCGGACAATCGGCCCGTCGGCGCTGTCATGGTGGACGATCACGTAGCCGCGCTCGAGAATGGCCGCGGGGTCCAGAGCCCGTAGGCGCCCAACCAGCGACTCCAGCTGTTGCCGCGCTAGAGTCAGGCGAGAGGATGCCAGCCGTGCCAACGTTCCAGCCGCTGCACCCACCTCGCTGTAGGGGAGGACCAGGCGAGGCTGGGCCGCGAGCAAGCGCTGCTTGAGGTGCGCTACCTCGCCATGCTGCTGATTGACGAGTGCGGCGGCCGAAGCCGCGAGGCGTGATTGCGCCTCGTCCAGCCCCAGGCGGCCAACCTCGATCTGATGCGCCGGCGAGGCTTGACGGAGGACCCGTACCTGCTGCTCGACCTCCTCGCCTTTCCGGGTCAGCATGTCGGAAGCGGCTTCCGTCAGGCGAGCGTAGTATCCCAGCACCTCACGCCGCAGGGCCGGACCGTCGGGCACGGCGGCGGCAGCGGCGGCCGACGGAGTGGGGGCGCGCAGATCAGCGACAAAGTCAGCGATGGTGAAGTCGGTCTCGTGGCCGATACCCGTGATCACCGGCACCGGCATGGCGGCGATGGCGCGTGCCACGTCCTCCGAGTTGAAGCAGGACAGATCCTCACGAGCGCCGCCGCCCCGCGCAAGAAGCACCAGCTGTACTGGCTCCCGGGCGATGCGCTGCAGCGCCGCCACAATCTCCGCTGGAGCGCCCTCCCCCTGAACGCCGGTAGGGGAGAGGACAAGTTCTACGCAGGGCCAGCGGCTGGCAATCACTCGTTCGATATCGTGGCGAGCTGCCCCGAAAGCGGAAGTCACCACACCGATCCTGGTGGGGAAGTGAGGCAAGGGCCTCTTCCTCTCGGGGGCGAACAAGCCTTCGGCCTGCAGCACCCGCTTGACGCGCTCGAACTCCAGGTAGGCCAGACCTACGCCTATCGGCACGACGCGGTCAACGTAGAGCTGATAGGCGCCCTGGGCCGGGTAGACGTCAAGCCGGCCGTGGGCCAGTACTTCCTGACCATCGGTAGTATAGGCATGGAGACGGCGCGACGCTGGCGCGAAAGCGACGCATTTGACCAGTGCCTGGGAATCCTTCAGCGAGAAGAACAAATGGCCGCCGCGCGAGAGAGAGGAGCTCGTGA
>Ga0078972_1006728_pt1 | contig 26737 bp, 26 predicted proteins | sample YelNatPaOPGAMG01_FD_67568 | JGI IMG/M metagenome (GOLD analysis project Ga0078972, IMG submission 67568) | Hot spring thermophilic microbial communities from Obsidian Pool, Yellowstone National Park, USA - OP-RAMG-01 (SPADES assembly) (version 2) | ecosystem: Environmental > Aquatic > Thermal...
CCCGCGACCTTGGACACATTCGGAAAGGTTGTCTCGCCTCCCTCGTGCTCCTGACCATCTGGACGGTGGTGGGCTTCTTTCTGGGTTGGAGCCTTGCGGTGGTCGTCCCGGGCGTGGCCAAGACGGATCTCGCCTTCGGAGAAGCGATCAACAAGTTCGCCCCTTACATGATGCCGGTCCTCATGGTGGTGGTCTGGGCAGGCGGGATGTCCACCCTCGACTCAGGCATGATCGCCATCAGCGCCATGCTGACGAAAGACGTTTACAGACGAAATCTCAACCCGCAGGCGACGGATGAACAGGTTTACCGAGTGGGCCAGGCGATCAACATCGCCCTCGGGGTGTTTGCCTTTATTTTGGCCCTCCTCAACCTTAAGACCCTCTGGTTCTTTGTGGGAGCGGGCGCAGCTGTGGCTATGCAGTGGACCCCTGCGATCATCGCAGCCCTTTATTGGAAAAGGGCAACAACCGCAGGTGCTTGGGCAGGCATTCTGAGTGGTGTGGGCATCACGGCGTTGTTCTACTACGTCATCAAGTGCCCGATTCCGGGTCCTGGTGGTGCAGCGATTCTGGGAATGGTGGTCAACGTTTTGGCGCTGATTTTTGTGAGCTTGGCCACCCAGCCCCTGGACGAAAAGCACGTGATGAAATACCAAGGTCTTTTTCGTTAGACCAAACGCAACCGACCCTCAGGGCCTTTGAGAAAGACCTGAGATCCCTTTGGGACGGGAAAAACACTTCCGAAGGCAACCCCTCTGTGGGTTGCCTTCGCTTTTTCCCATCCCAACGGCCGAAAGTCTTCTCAAGGCGAAGGCCTTGGGTTACAATTTGAGTCAAGCGTCTTTAAATCGTCAGGCGATTGGAGGAGAGAAGGATGAAGGGATTTTGTGGAAAGTTGCTTGAGATCGATCTGGGATCAAGCAAGACGAGGGAGATCGCGATCGAGGACAAGATGGTCGAAACCTATCTCGGGGGAAGAGGGCTGGGAGCAAGGCTTCTCATGGACATGGTCCCTGCCGGTACCGATCCCCTTTCGGCTGAGAACGTCCTCATCTTTCTCACCGGGCCTTTGACAGGAACGATGGCCCCCGGATCATCGAAGTTCGTTGTGGTCACCAAGTCTCCCTTGACGGGAGGATGGTGCGACAGCTATTCCAGCGGACGGATCTCCGTTGAGCTCAAGAGGGCGGGTTACGACGGTCTGGTTATTCGAGGAAAAGCGAATCATCCCTGTTACCTCCGGATCGACGAGAAAGGGGTTGAAGTCCGCGAGGCGAACCTGATCTGGGGAAGGGACAGTTTCGAAACGGAACGGATGCTTCGAGAGCTCGAGGGGGATAGGCCAGCCGGTGTTTCCAGCATCGGTCCGGCAGGAGAGAAACTCTGCAAGTTTGCCTGTATCAACAGCGATTTTTATCGCCAGGCGGGCCGTGGAGGCGTAGGTGCGGTCATGGGCGCCAAGAACCTCAAGGCCGTTGTAGTGCGGGGAAGCCGAGCCATCTCCCTTTACGACCCAAAAAGAATCATCGAGCTCAACCGTCAAAACTACCAGCGCGCCAAAGAGAGCACGGTCGCTCAGGCACGAATGAAGTACGGAACCCCTCTCACCCTCAACATCACCCACACGGGCGGCATCCTTCCGACCAAGAATTTCCAGTATGGAACGTGGCAAAAGGCCCTTGAGAAGATTGACTCGGTTGGCGTTCATCAGAATATCGTCCGCCACAAGGCCTGCCTCTACTGCTTCACCCATTGCAGCATGATCGTCCGAACCAAAGAAGGCAGATATCGAGGCAACGAAGTGGAGGGGCCGGAGTACGAAACCCTAGGCATGTTCGGATCGAATCTGTTGATTGATGATCTCTCTGCGGTGGTCCAGGCCAATATCCTTTGTGACAAATTGGGAATGGACACGATCTCTGCGGGCAATGTGATCGGCTTTGTCATGGAGTGTTTCGAAAAGGAGTTGATCTCGCCTCAAGAGACCGATGGCCTCGAGATCCGATTCGGGGATAGCGAAGCGAGCCTTTCAGCTCTCGAAGCCATGGCATACCGGAGAGGCTTCGGAGATCTCATGGCGGAAGGCGTGAAGGCCCTTTCGGAACGGATCGGAAAGGGTTCGGATCGCTTTGCCATGCACGTGAAGGGTTTAGAGTTTCCGGCTTACGAGCCACGGGGTGCTTTCGGTGCCGCCCTTTCCTATGCAGTGAGCCCAAGGGGAGCCTGTCACAGAAGGGCGTGGCCTCCGGCGAAGGAGATTCTGGGGAATTACCCGCCCTATACGGTCGAGGGAAAGGCTGAAATGGTCAAAGGCCTTTACGACGAGAACTGCATCCTTCACTCCCTCCTTGTCTGCGATATGCCTGCCAAATTCATTCCGCTGGCACGGGAGGTCTACGCTCAATATTTCGAGGCCGTCACAGGCCAGCCGATCTCCCTTGAGGAGCTTCGATTGATGGCCGATCGCATCGAGACCCTCATCCGCATGTTCAATGTCCGTGAGGGATTCAGCCGAAAGGACGATAAGCTTCCTTATCGAACCCTCAACGAGCCTCTTCTCGATGGGCCAGCCAAAGGGCAGTTCATCGGCGAGGAGAATTTCAACCGGATGCTGGACGAGTACTACGATCTGCGGGGATGGGATCCCAATGGAATCCCCCGGCAGGAAACCTTGAGAAAGTATGGGCTCTAAGGCAACCCTAAGAAGTACTCACGAAAAACTAAAACCGATGGAGATCGTCCTTAACGTATTCGGTCCTGAAACATCGCTGAACCAGAAGATCTCCGTTGAGCCCGAAACGGACTCTTTAAGGGATGTGCTGAGGGCCTTGAGCGAAAGGACCCAAGGGCCGTGGAATCGGTTGATTCGACCCGATCTCACTCTCGAAAAAGGATGTGTCATCCTGGTCAACGGTCGAAACATCCTGTCTCTCGAAAACCTCGAAACAAAAATCCAAGACGGAGACGAGATCACGTTAACGGTCCTTGTCACGGGCGGGTAGCCCCCTGCTCCAACGGAGGGCCGTTTTCGATTTCGAAGGAGGAAAATCATGCGTGCGATGCTTCTTCACGAACTGGGAGGCCCCGTGACCTTTAAAGAGGTGGAGGAACCCCGGGTGGGACCCTGCGATGCGAAGATCCGGGTGAGAGCCACGGGTGTAGGTCTTACCGTGATCATCATGAAAGCCACCCCAGGCCTTGTCACCCGGTACCCAAGGATCCTCGGCCACGAAGTGGCAGGTGAGGTGGTGGAGGTTGGAAGCGAGGTCAAAAACGTGAAGGTTGGAGACCGGGTCGTCTGCCATTTCTACCTCACCTGCAAGGTTTGTCGCTTCTGCCGAAGCGGCAGAGAAACCCTTTGCGAAAACTGGGCAGGTTATGTGGGAATGGCCTGCGACGGTGGCTACGCGGAGTACATGAGTGTTCCCGCCCTCAATCTCTGCCATCTTCCCGAGGAGATCCCCTTTGTGGAAGCCTCCATCATCTCCGATGCCGTGGCGACCCCTCTTCACGCCTGCAAGGTCGAGGCCAGGGTCGGCCCTGGAGACGATGTCCTCGTCGTGGGCGCTGGAGGAGGTGTCGGCATTCACGCCGTTCAGATGGCAAAGCTTTGCGGCGGCCGCGTTCTTGCAGCAGACCTTTCAGAAGAAAAGCTCGAGAAGGTGAAAGAGCTCGGCGCGGACGAGGTGATCCATACGAGGCAGCGCGATCTGACAAAAGAAGTCCTTCGTCTCACAAACGGAAAAGGGGTGGACGCGGTTCTCGATTTTGTTGCCTCTTCAGAGACCTTGGAGGCTGGCTTTCAGGCCCTGGGAAGGGCTGGAAGGCTGGTGGTCCTTGGGTTCCGGCCTCCCCATGTGTTTAAGGTGGAACCCACCTTCAGGGTCGACCCCCTCGCGGTGCTCAACAAAGGGCTTGAGATTCACGGCTCTCGATACATCTCCTTGGCCGAACTGATCGAGTCGGTCAAAATCGTCAAGGAAGGAAAGATCAAGCCCGTGGTGACGCAAACCTTTCCCCTGGAGGAGGCGGAGCGGGTTCACCAACTGGTCCTTGCGAACAAAATCACCGGCAGGGCGGCATTGGTAATCTGAGGCCCTGCGCCGGGCCAAACCAGCTCCTAACCCCTTTCCGCCTCCGTACCCCTATTTCACCTCGACGAAGTCGGCTCCTACAGGTGGGTAGGTGAAGTATTCGAGGTAGCGAAAGTCTTTGTCCGACCTGTTGATCGTCGTATGTTTCTCGCCCGCAGGGATGTAAAGGACGTCTCCTGCTTTGATGGGGAATTCCTTCCCCTCGATGACCTCAATGGCTTCGCCGCTGATGGCAATGATGATCGATTCTCGGTTGTTGTGATAATGGTAAGGAACCTGACTCCCAGGAACGAGAAGGCCGAACATCCCCCCCAGGTTCTTGGCTCCATGGTCGGCTGTCAAGATCTCGGGACGGTAGGGCTTGCCCGGCGTGGGGTTTTCCATTTTCACGTATTCTTCGGTCTTGAAGATCTTCATCGGATCTACCTCCTTCAACGATTGAACTGGCAACGCACGGGGCGTTATGTTATCGAGTAAATCTGTCTCATTTCGAAATGCCTTGTCAAGGGGAATCGAGTGACTCTCGAACAAACATCGAAAGGGTTTCCATAGGGGGAGGCAATCATGGGAGATGAATATCCAAAAGTACGGGTTGCGGTGGTTCAGGCCGCTCCGGTCTTTCTCGAGCGGGAGCCGTCATTAGAGAAGGCCGTCCGTTTCATCCAGGAGGCCGGTCTCAAAGGGGTAGATCTCTTGGCCTTTCCTGAGGGATTTATCCCCTGCCATCCTGTCTGGTATCACTTTCATCCTGCAACAGGAAAGAAGAGCCTTGCTTTCGCAACCGAGCTTTTCAAGAACTCCGTCGAGATCCCGAGCCCAACCACCGACGCTCTGTGCGAAGCGGCGGCCAAGGCGAACGTGAACGTGGTGATGGGTCTTTGCGAAAAGAGGCCCAAGACGACCGGGACCATGTTCAACACCCAGCTTTTCATCGACCGGCAAGGCCGCATCCTGGGCAAACACCAAAAGCTCATGCCCACCGTCGGTGAACGCCTCGTTCACACCGGAGGCTTTGGTGACACCCTTCGCGTCTTCGAAATGGATATTGGACGGGTGAGCGGCCTGATCTGTGGCGAGAACTCCAACCCTTTGGCGATCTTCGCCCTCGCAGCCCAGGGAACTCAGATTCACGTCGCCTCCTGGCCCAACCATTTTTCGAAAAACGAACATCGAATGGTCGATGCGATCACCTTTGCCACACGTTCCCTTTCGTACAAGGGCAGTTGCTTTGTCCTCAACGCCTGCGGCACGATTTCGGAAAGGATGCGGGAGCTTCTGCCTTATGTGGATGAAGATCGAACCTTTCTTTCCGACCCGGAGAAAGGGGGTGGATCGAGCATCATCGGAGCCGATTCTATGATCCTTGCGGGTCCCATGAGCGGCGCCGAGGAGGGACTTCTGATGACCGATATCGACCTCGAAGACTGCGTGAGGGCAAAATTGGTCCACGATTATGCGGGGCACTACAATCGGCCTGACGTGTTCACCCTCACCGTAAACAAAGCGGTGCCGGAGATCTACCGAACGTGTGGCGAAAGGCCGTCACCTCCTCTGGAGAAACAGATGGAGCCTGATCCGGTTGAAGGGCCAAAAGCTGATGAAGGAGGGTGAAAGGATGAAGAAATATGACCGGGATTTCTTGAATCGCCTAAGGACGGAACTCGATGTCGAGTTGATCGGAGTGGCCCAAGTGGAAACCTCTCCATCAGAGGAACTGAAAAAGAGGGCCGCTCGCCTTCTGCCCACCGCAAAATCCGTGGTGGTCGTGGGTAAAGAGACCTACCGGGAGGTCGTTTCCCTTCTCGCTCCCATTAAAGAAGTGGGCGAAGCCGAACCCGGAGAGCTCCTCAACATGCATGCCGAATTTCTCAATGGCCGCTTGAATCGAGCGGTCCACGATTTGAGTACCCTCTTCAAGAAAGAGGGATACCGGAGCTTGCCCCTTCCTGCAGGCGTCGGTCTCACGGATCAGCGATTCTTTGTGCCCCTTCTTTCCTATAAACACGCCGCCCACCTCGCAGGATTGGGATCCTTCGGCCGACACAGCCTCTTGATCACACCCGAGTTCGGACCTCGGGCGCGGTTCGCGTGCGTGCTCACAGAGGCCTCCCTTGAAGCCACCCCGATCCTCACAAAGGACTTCTGTAAGGGGTGCGATGCCTGTATCCGTCATTGTCCGGCAAAGGCCATCGAAGTTCCGAAGCCAGGGGAATCCTATGCGATCAATCGGTTCGCGTGCAGGGCTTACCGACAGGCTGGGCTCGTGTGTAGCGTCTGCATGAAGGTTTGCGACGAGGTGTTAAGTTGAGAGGGCTTTTCCGCGAGGAGGGTTCGGAGTCTACCGATAGGCCTTTTCGTGTCAGGGACAATCTACGAGAAAAGGACACGGTCCGATGACAGGGTTTGAGTTGTTAGAGAAAGCGTTGCTTCCCTACGAGCTTCAGCTACAGGCTCAGGAGAAGCTCCGGAGACGCTTGGGTGTGAAGGAGGTCGATCGGCCCACTTATGAAAGGTACATCACGGGCCCGATCGAACGTTTTGACCGGAGGAAGAATGCCTTCATGACGCTCCTTCCAGACAATCCCTTCGGGGCCGATTTCAGGAAGCGTTTCAAGGCTCGCACGGGATATGACGATTGGACCGAGCCCCTTCCCTACAGCGAAATGGAGCCCGAGGATCGCGTAAGCCTCGCCCTCGCCAAGGCGGCTCGAAGGCCCTGCTTCGAATACCATCCCGTGCCTTTCCCGCTCACGCCGCCGCAAGGCCGCCTCGAGGTGAATGATTCGGCCTGGATGAGTCGTCTGATCAAGAAGGTGGGGCTCTTTCTCGGAGCCGAAATGGTTCGTATCACCCGGGTGGATCAGCGATGGGTCTATAAAGATATCGACATTTCCCATCCGTATGCGATTCTGATCGTCGTTTCCCATGTCCGGAGCTTGAACGACACAGCCCCTTCTCATCTGGCGTGGCTTTCCACGGCCCATGCCTATGCCCGGCTCAAGATGATCACCACGCAGTTGACCGACTTCATCCAAGGGTTGGGCTATGAGGCCATGTACCGGGAGACGCTGGGCCATAACCCCGAGATGCTCATTGTCCCCATGGCCATCGATGCGGGCATCGGAGAGTTCGCTCGAAACGGCCGGGTTCTTTCCCCCGAGTTTGGAACGAACATGCGCATCAAGGCGGTCACAACGGATCTGCCTCTGGAGGTCGACAAGCCCATCTCTTTCGGCACCCACGAGTTCTGTATGGCCTGTGAAAACTGCGCCATTTACTGCCCACCCCGGGCCATCCCCTTCGGTCCTCCCACGGAGGAACCGATCACCCTTCACAACAATCCCGGCTACCGGAAATGGTATATCCATGCAGAAAAATGCCTCATGTTCTGGGCAGCCAACAAGAAGAAGTGGCTGAGTTGCGGAGGCCGATGTATGGCTGTTTGCCCCTGGAACAAGGAGTTGAGCCTTCTTCACAACGGAATCCGGCGCCTCGCCATTTCCTCCCCTCAAGCTCTCAAGAAAATCCTTGCCTGGATGGACCGAAAGGTCTATCATCGAACGAAAAAGATCGGAGGGGGCAAAAACTCGTCTTCAGCCCCACCTCGCCCCTGAAAACTCGTTTCCACCCTTTTCGTTACCCGAGGGAAACGGACCTCGTCACGGCAAAGGAAGACCTTTTTTCGATCAAAAGGGTCCCCGCGCAGATTCTGCTGCTGGCTCCCTATGATCAATCTTCGGGGTAGATGTAGCCTTCGATGTTGACTTTCTTGGGTTGAACTTTTCGATAATTTTCCAGGACCTCGTCGGCACTTTTTCCCGGGAAGAAGGTACGATGCATGCTCGTGGAAGCACAACCGGGCAGGAAGATCCCTCGGTCTTTGTGCCGTTCTGAGCAGTCGCCTACAACAAAAACGTAAGACCTGGGAGGATTGTGATCGAGCTTCTCCGGAATCTCGACATCTCTCCCCAGAATGAAGGTGATCTTCTCCACCTCTTCCATGAGCTTTGGATTGGCGAGGTAAACGTCCATGCCCGTTCGCGTGAAATGGAGGCAGCCGTCACAGGCGCCTCCCATGTAGACTTCCATCTTCGGGTGAAGGCCGATCAGGTGGATGTTGCCCCGCCGAAAAGGCCTCTTGAGCTTTTCGATCGGTCCTCCATAGATCTCGATATCCTCGAGCGTCGCTACCCCCAACCCCTTCATCTCCGCCGCTCGAAGCATGGGAACATCGTGTTTCGCTTCGAACCCCATGAGCGTTGCGCCCACCGTATCGACTGCCACAGGGTCTTTTCCTGCCACGATCACGTTGAAGTCCTTGATCAAATCCTCTGGGTACGGAGACCCGGGGCCCTGTCCCTGCATGGGCCACAAGGCGTCGATGATCGATAGATGGGGCCGAAGTACCTTGAGCATATCCACCATCTTCTGATGCATGTCTGCCCGGTGATTTCGGATGGCATCGTACCAATCGAGGCTGCCTTGGTTCATCTTGAGGGCGAGGGAGATCAGGGTGAGCTTATGCACCTTCATCTTTGGAAGATAGATGAGCACATCGGCTTCGAGCATGGTCTTGGGCAGGTAGACGGGTCGAAAGAGAACCATCGGATCAGGAATCTGAACCTTTACCCTCTGGTCCTGTTCGAGAGGCAACACCCGATCTGCCCCTCCTCGGAGGGCAGCGGCCTTGATACCCGAGACCTCAAAAGACTCGGCCGTGTCGGCACCGATCGAGCTCCGATCAGCCACGATGATCTCTTTCGGCCTCGTCTCGTCCCGGATCAGGCGCATGAAGGCCTCGACCACCCTGGGATCGGCCGCAATCCCTGAATCGGGCTTCACCGCCCAGCAGGCATTGGCACGGACGAGAACCTTATCCCCGTTCTTAATGACCGATTTCAGCCCGCCGACCGCGTCGATGGCCTCTTTCAACATGCCGTAAACGACCCGGACGCTCTCTTCGCCATAACTGCCGGGTGTCCCTGGAATATGGTCCCGATGAATCACGGAAACTTTTACTTTTGCCACACCACGCTCCCTCGCACAAACTCCAAGGCTAAATTGTCACACTCTCCAACAGATCAGAACTTGTTCCGATGGAGCCAGCTCCCCTCAGGCCGTCTCTTTCGAGGAGCCCCTTCCTCTCCGGGTACACCGATCTTCAAAACGCAGACCAGCTCATAATCCTGAGGAAGGCCGAGGAGGGTTTCGACCTGCTTTTTTCCTTCGTCCCAGTAGGACACAATGCACGTCCCAAGTCCTTCGGCCACAGCAGCCAAAGCGATATTCTCGATGCAGAGCCATCCACTGGCTGCCTGCCCGCTGGCGACGCACACCGCCACCACGCTGGCGTTCTCAAAGGACTTTTTCTGGAAGAGGGCCCTTTCTTCAACCTCTTTCTGGGTCTCTCCCGGCCCTGGCGTAAAGGTCCGATTGAGTTGGTATTTGATCTCCCCGAGTTTCTCGATCGTCGAAGCATCCTCAACAATGATGAACTCCCAGGGCTGCCGGTTCCCCGCGGAGGGCGCCTTCGCACCTGCGACGAGAATCCTCTTCAACTGGTCTTCTGTTGCTTTCTTCGTGTAAACCCGAATGGACCTTCTCTTCTCTATCGCCTCATAGACTTCCATCCCCATTCCTCCTCCTCAAGGTGATAAAATGAAATCGACTTTTATGGATAAATGGTAAGACTCCTTTCTGTCAAGCCTACCAGGCGGGGGTCGTCGAAGGACGTCCTATGACCTCTTGTTCTGACGAAGGTTCCCCAAGGATGATCCAAACGGTAAATATCCCTTCCAGCCCTCGCCTTGTCTCGATGGGGTTTACTCGCGGCCGAAGGCAATCACACGGGCGAGCCTCTTTTTTTCTTCGAGATCGGTTCCCTCGTAAAGGGCCATCCTCAAATGGTAAGGGGCTCCCCCCCCTATCCAGGCCTGGGCCCCATGGGGCGAGGCAACATAGTGACTCAGAAATTTGAACATCCGCATCCGCTCTTCGGTAGCGATGTCGGCTCTTCCCTTCAGGTACTTCAGGAGCAAGGCCCTTCTTTCAGGGTCTCTGAGCTCCTTCTCCGAAGGCATGGTGACCAGGAGGCCTCCTGCGACATCCGCCGCAGCCTTCATTACTTCGTAAAACCCCTCGTTCGCGTTAAGCTTGGAAAGAACGCTGAACCGCTCATCGGCGAAAAAGACCCCCGATCCAGCGGGCATCTCCGAGCCTTTCCGCGCAGCGACGAAGGCTGCCGCATAGGTGGTCTCGTTGGCCGCGATGATCTTCGCCAGATCCTCGATGATATGGGGAACCTTATCGATTCCATTGCTCTCGGCCAGAAACTTCGTTGCACCGAGGATCAGATCGCCAAAGCCGGCCTTACAAGGGCCCTCGTTATAGACGTGGGTCCGTCTCGCAGCCCGGAGACAAAACCCAGTATATTCCACTTCGCCGCACATGAAGACCCTTTCCCACGGGACGAAGACGTCCTCGTAGATGACGAGCATCGCCTGCCTTCCCCCGTAGAGGGGATTGCCCAGCGTCGAGATATCGTCAGAAGCCCTCCGCTCCGCATCATCCGGATTGAACTGAAGGATGTAGGTGAGTCCTTCGGTTCCGTTCGGCACGGCGCACGCAACGGCATAGGCCTCTTCGCCCCTGGCGAAACGCTGAGGATAGACAATCATTTCATCCACAGCGATCGAGCTCGTTTGGTGGGCCTTGGCTCCTCGCAGGATGATCCCGTCCTTTCTCTTCTCGACGACCCTGAGATAGAGATCGGGATCCTGTTCGAGAGGCGACTTGCTCCGGTCGCCCTTTGGCGACGTGGTGGCAGCGTGACAGGCGAGGTCATTTTGCTGGACATATTTCAAGAAGTCCATGAAACGCCCATGGTATTGAGCAATCCCGTCCTTCTTCATAGCATAGGTGGTCGAAGCCAAGACGTTGAGGCCGGTACAACCGCCGCACCTTCCACAACAGGTTCCCGTGCTCTGGGTCATCAGACGAGTCAGTTCGAGACGCATCTCAAGATCTTCGATGCTCCCTGCGACGTGGTTCAGGCGGCTCACCCGGCCCTTGATCAGCGGCGACTCGGCAGTCATGATCCTTTCAAACCTCGGGTCAGAGGCAAGTTCATACGTTTTAGCAACGGTGTTGACAATGGTCCTCGTGTTCGGATCGGTGAGGATGTCTTTGATCTCCTCCCCTCCGACATAGGCCTTGGGTTTGTACTTTTTGATTCTCTCGAGATACTGTTCCTTCGTTCCAACCATCTGGCCACCTCCGGGCTAATTGTACCTTATGGTATTCGTTCAAAGCCGCATCCCTTATCCCATGAGATCAGGCAGGGCGATAAGCTTTCGGACCATTGCTCGTGTTTTTCCGCACCAATATGAGACGATCAACATATTGCACATGTTGCTGAACCTTTCAACCCCCTCTCCAGGAGAGTTGTGACAGAGGGAGGCACCCTCCACATATTGGAAGGAAGGCCTTGAGCCCAGGTCTCCAGAGAAGGCCGGGTATCGGGCAGATATGCAAAAGGTGAGATTGAGGAACCTCTTCGGGCGGGATTGGAGCAGATGGGTCTTCCCGGGGGGAGACAAGATTTTCAAAGGCCTTGACAAAAAAATGAAGGTGTGTTAAGTTCACTCTAAATTTGGGTGGTCGGATGAGTCAGCTTCATATCTTCACTTTCAGCAGTGGGTTTTGCTTTTACTGGTTTTATTTTAGCCGGGTCTGCCCACTGCTGCGAGCTGACCGTTAGCGAGTAAATCAGGTTAGCTGATGAAGGCCGTGGGTAGATCAAAGCTGCCCGCGGCCTTCTTTTTTTGAGGCCGTGGGAGAGATCTCTCCTTCGGCCTTTTTTGTTTTCAACCGAGGAGGAGCGAGGCGATGATAGGGAAAAGGAATCGTATGGGGCGTATCGTGGACGTCATGTCCTGTAAGACGGTGATCGTGCCGATGGATCATGGAGTGACCGTGGGTCCGATCAGGGGGTTGACGCGAGTAGGCGAGACGATCGATGCCGTTGTCAGGGGTGGGGCGAACGCTATCGTTGTTCATAAGGGCCTGGCGAAGATCCATGATCGGGCCAACGGAGGGGACGTAGGGTTGATCGTTCATCTTTCGGCGAGTACACGCATGGCTCCCGACCCAAACTCCAAGACCACGGTATGCACGGTGGAGGAGGCGATCAAACTGGGAGCCGACGGGGTTTCTGTCCATGTCAACCTTGGAGCGGAGGACGAGAGGACGATGCTCAAAGACCTTGGCGAAGCAGCCAAAGGGGCTTCTGAATGGGGCATGCCTCTTTTGGCCATGATGTACACGAGAGGCCCCAAGGTGGATAACGAGTTTGATGCGAAGGCAGTGAAACATGCTGCCCGGGTTGGTGCGGAGCTCGGGGCAGATATCGTCAAGGTCTCCTACACCGGTTCTCCCGAGAGCTTCAGGGAGGTGGTAGAGGGCTGTCCGGTTCCTGTCGTGATTGCCGGTGGGGAGAAGATGGAGACTGACAGGGACCTTCTCGAAATGGTCGAGGGAGCGATCGCCGCTGGAGCAGCAGGCGTCTCCATCGGCAGGAACGTTTTTCAGCACAGGGACCCCTCACGCATCGTTCAGGTCCTCTGCCGGATCGTTCACCATGGCTGTTCGGCCGAAGAGGGTCTGAGGGATTTGGAGGCAAAGAGATGAAAAAGATCTGGGTGAAGAATGTACCGTGGCGCAAGGAGATCGCCCAGGCCGCTGTGGAGGCGGGTGCGGATGCCCTTTGGATCCCTGCCGGGATGGGACCAGAGGCGAAAAAAATCGGCGTCATCCCGATCATCGCCGAGGACGGCGATCTCATCGTAGGCCGAGATGTCGTTGAGAAAGAAATCCGGGACAAGAAGGATGAAGAAGAGGTCCTCGCCCTGAGCCTCTCGAGGAAGGTGGTCGTAAGGGGTGTCGATTGGACGATCATCCCTCTCGAAAACTTGTTGAGCCGAACCCGCAACATCTTTTTCGAAGTAGACAGCCTTGAGATGGGAGAGACGTCCCTGGCCATCCTCGAGAAAGGGGTCGATGGGATCGTGATCAACCATTCGGATCCCGATAAGGTTCGGGAAATCATCTTCTTCCTCAGGAGGGAGGCCGAGCGATTCAATCTCTTTCGGGCTCGGGTAAAGCATATTGAACCACTGGGTCTGGGCGATCGGGTCTGCGTCGATACGTGTTCTTCGATGATCCAGGGAGAGGGAATGCTGGTGGGAAATAGCAGTCGCGCCCTCTTCCTGATCCATTCAGAGAGCGTCGAGAATCCCTTTGTCAATACCCGGCCTTTCCGGGTGAATGCCGGTCCTGTTCACGCCTATATCCGCTTGGCCGACGGCCAGACAAAGTATTTATCCGAGATTCGATCGGGCGATCGCGTATTAGTGGTCAACTTCGAGGGGAAGAGCCATCCTGCTGTGGTGGGAAGGGCAAAGATAGAAAGACGCCCCTTGGCTCTGGTTGAAGCGGAAGAAGGGGGGCAAACCGTTTCGGTCATCGTGCAGAATGCGGAAACGATTAGACTCACCGATCCCTCTGGAAAGGCCGTTTCCCTTGTTGATCTCAAAGAAGGATGCGAGGTGCTGGTCTACCGGGAAGGGGCGGCAAGACATTTTGGGGTCAAGATCGATGAGACGATTATCGAGAGGTAGTGGACGAGAAAGGATCTGCGTACCCATTGTCGAGAGAACGGTCGAGCAAGCCCTCGGTGTTGTTGAGAGGGCGAAGGCGGTAGCAGACCTCATTGAGCTTCGACTCGATTATTTGGGGGAACCAGAATTCGGACCCTTGATGAAGAGTTGCCGCAAGCCCTTCATCATCACCAACCGAAGGAGGGAGGAAGGTGGAAGGTTTGAGGGCGACGAGGCGGGGAGATTCGAGGTCTTGAAGGAGGCCGTCGAACAGGGTGCCGATTACGTGGATGTAGAGGTGAGAAGCAAGGGATCATTGCTCCGAGACCTGATCGGAAATCGGAAAAGGACAAAGATCATCCTCTCTTTTCACGACTTTCAAGGAACGCCATCTCAACGGGAGTTGAGAGAGGTCTTCTCTCGGATGATCGACCTGGGGGCAGACATCGTTAAAATCGTGACCCTTGCCACATCGTGGGAAGATAACTTCGTTCTCCTCTCGCTCCTTTCCCACGCAAAAGAGAGGAACCAGCAGGCCGTCGCCTTCTGCATGGGAGAGAAGGGAAGGATGAGCCGGATCTTTGCTCCGCAAATGGGTGCAGCCTGGACTTATGCCCCCCTCCAAAGGGATCGGTCTTCTGCTCCAGGGCAGTTGACCGCTGGAGAGATGAGGTCGATCTGGGAGACCTTGAGATGATCGATGCCCGGACAGAACTTTACGGCATCATCGGAAACCCGGTGAGGCACAGCCTGAGCCCTCTTCTCCATAATCGTGCCTTTAGAAGGATGGGAGTCAATGCCCTCTATCTTGCTTTCGAGGTGATCGATCTTAAGGACGCTCTGAGGGGAATCAAGGGTTTGGGGATTCGAGGGGTGAGCGTGACCATCCCGTTTAAGACGGAGGTGGTTTCGCTCCTGGACGAGGTCGAGGAGACAGCTCGGAAGATCGGCGCCGTCAATACGATCTTGAACAGGGAAGGAAGGCTGATCGGCTATAACACCGATTGGCATGGAGCCATGGAGGCGCTGGAGCAGAGAGTGAATTTGAGTGGCAAAAAGGTTCTCCTTTTGGGAGCGGGAGGGGCAGCTCGTGCCATCGGCTTTGGACTGAGGGAAAAGGGGAGTCAGGTGGTCATCGTCAATCGCTCAACCGATAAGGCCAAAAAACTCGCAGAGGAATTGGGCTTTGTCTATCAACCATGGCTATCGGTTGGCACGCTTGACCCGGAGGTGATTATCAATGCCACCTCTGTGGGCATGTATCCGGATGATCAGGAGAGCCCGTTTCCCAAGGAAATCCTGAGAGAAGGAATGACGGTGATGGACATTGTCTATCGGCCCCTTCGGACAAGGCTCCTCCAGGAGGCTAAAGAAAAGGATTGTCTGACGATCGATGGTTTGGAGATGCTTGCACGCCAGGGAGCACGGCAATTTGAAATCTGGACAGGGAAGAGGCCCGATGTGAAAAAGATCAAGGAGAATCTTTACGAGGCATTGAGAAATGAGGCGATGGGAACATCATGAGAGCCGAAAAAACGTCCTTCGGCAAAGAGACTCTAAAAAGCCTCATTCTGATTTTGGGTAGCTGGGCATAGAGATGATAGAGATCAAACCCCTTCATCATTGTAACGGTTCTGTCAGGCTTCCGGGGTCTAAGAGCTATACCCACCGGGCCCTGATCGTCTCTGCTCTCGCTCGGGGGGAATCCCTTCTCATCGATGCCCTACGAAGTGAGGATACGGAGTATACGATTCGAGGTCTGAAAAAGATGGGGATAACGATCTTCCCTGAGGGGACCTCTCTTCGTGTCCTTGGCCAGGGAGGGAGGTTAAGAGACGAGGAGGACACAATCTTTCTGGGCAACTCAGGCACTTCCATGAGGTTTCTTACCGCCTTGGCCGCGCTTAAGAGGGGCCGGACCCTGCTCGATGGAACCGAACGAATGAGGGGTAGACCGATGGGCGAGCTTTTGAGAGGATTGGAGTCGCTCGGGGTTTCTGCCCGTTCTCTATGGAGCAACGGCTGTCCACCGGTGGCGGTGATGTCCACGGGTCTCAGGGGGGGAAGGGCGAAAATAGACTCCGAACAAAGCAGTCAGTTCCTTTCGGCCATTCTGATGGTGGCTCCCTATGCTCAACAAGACGTAGAGATAGAGGTGAGCGGGCTTTCTTCCCGGCCCTATGTTGATATCACCCGGGATGTGATGTCGGCATTCGGGGTAGAGGTCGAAAGCGATCGGTATCGTTCTTTCGCTGTTCGCTCAGGTCAGCGCTATTGTGGCCGGGAGTACCGAATCGAAGGGGATGCTTCTCATGCTTCTTACTTTTTTTCGGCGGCAGCGGTAACCGGAGGAAGGGTGAGGGTTGAGAATTTCAATCCGGGTTCTGTGCAAGGAGATACAGGGTTCCTGGAAATCCTTGAAAGGATGGGATGCGAAACGACGCGGGGTGATGACTGGGCAGAGGTGAAGGGCCTGAAGCTTCGAGGCATCGAAATCGATATGAATGGAATGCCTGATCTCGTGCCCACTCTCGCGGTCACCGGGGCCTTCGCCCAAGGAGAGACTGTGATCAGAGAAATTGGTCATCTCCGCTTTAAAGAATCAGACCGCATTCGTGCCTTGAAGGTCGAGTTGACCAAAATGGGAGTACGGGTGGAAGAGGGAGAGGACTGGTTAAGGATTGAGGGAGGAGAAGTCCATGGAGCAGAGATTGAGACCCATGATGATCACCGACTGGCTATGAGCTTCGCACTCGCAGGACTCGTCGTCCCCGGGGTGAAGATACAAGGGGAGCAGTGCGTGGCTAAGTCTTTTCCGGAGTTTTGGCAGAAGCTCGGGACCTTCGGGGCCATCGCGAAATAGGGGATGGGCAGGAGGGGAGATTCTCCTATGAACCTTGTACTGATCGGATATCGAGGTGCTGGGAAGAGCACCGTGGGCAAACAACTGGCTGAGCGGTTGGGGATGAGATTCGTGGACACCGATGATCTTGTGGCAAAGCGTCACGGCTGTTCGATTGCCCAGGTGGTGGAATCTCGAGGATGGGATTATTTTCGCGCCGCTGAGAAGGCGGTCATAACGGAAATCTCCGGGCTGGACAATCTGGTCATTGCCTCGGGAGGAGGTTCCGTCCTGGATGAAGAGAATGTCAACTCTTTCCGGAAGAATGGGCTCATTTTGTGGCTTGAGGCTGACCCAGAAGTTCTCTTGAAGCGATTGAGGAGCGATCCGAAAGAGACTTTTCAAAGGCCTTCCTTGACAGGAAAGGATTTGTCAGAAGAGCTTCAAGAAGTCTTAACTTACCGGAAGCCTCTCTATGAAAGGGCCTCCTCGTTTCGAATCGATACGTCGGGTTTAAGTGAGGAGGCCGTGGTGGAAGAGATATGGTGCCTCTTGAAGAAGAGAAGCGGGGGAGGATGAGATGGCAGGGAATTCATTCGGAACGTTCTTTAAGATCACCACGTGGGGAGAATCTCATGGCGAGGCCTTGGGGGTGGTGATCGACGGCTGCCCCCCCATGATCAGTCTTTCGGTCGAGGAGATCCAGAAAGAATTGGACCGTAGAAAACCGGGCCAGGGAGCCGGCTCGAGTCCCAGGAAAGAAAAGGATAAGGTGGAGATCCTTTCCGGTGTCTTCGAGGGCAAGACGACGGGAGCGCCGATCTCCCTTCTGATCTGGAATGAGGATGTCGATTCCAGCTCCTATGAACCGTGGAGAGAAATCTTCAGACCGGGGCACGCCGATTTCACCTATGAGGTGAAGTACGGGATCAGGGATTATCGGGGAGGCGGAAGGGCTTCGGCCAGAGAGACGGCGGGAAGAGTGGCTGCAGGGGCCGTGGCTAAGAAGATCATTGGGCCATCGGGTATAGAGGTAATCGCCTACACGATAGAGCTTGGAGGCATTCGGGCCAAAAGGATCGACTGGGAAGAGATCGATCGGAATGATCTTCGTTGCCCGGACCCGGATGCGGCCGCACAGATGGCCAAGAGGATTGAGGAGGTCCGTTCCCGAGGCGATTCGCTTGGAGGGATCGTAGAGATCCTTGTCCGTGGTTGCCCTCCAGGACTGGGAGAGCCGGTCTTCGATAAATTGGAGGCTGATCTGGCCAAGGCCCTGATGAGCATCGGTGCAGTGAGGGGCGTGGAAATCGGCGCAGGCTTTCGTGTAGCCCGGATGCTTGGCTCCCAATCGAACGACCCTCTTGGGCCAGCGGGTTTTGAAAAGAACGATGCAGGAGGGATCTTAGGAGGGATATCGAACGGGATGGATATCGTGCTGAGGGTTGCTGTAAAGCCCATCCCCTCCATCCGCCTCGAACAAAGGACAGTCGACCGGACGATGGAACCCGTCACGATCCGAATCGAAGGCCGTCACGATGTCTCGGCCATCCCAAGAATCAATCCAGTCTGCGAGGCCATGGTGGCCGTGGTTCTAACTGACCATCTGCTCAGACAGAAGGCATTAACCGCTTGGAGAGCGACCGTCGAAGGAAAGAAAGAACAACTTGAGGATTGGCATGAAAGAAGCAAAGCTTAAGTCCCTTCGCCAGAAGATCGAGGCCGTCGACGACGAGATCCTTCGACTCCTCAATCTTCGGGCTCAGATCGTTCAGGACGTGGGTAAGGTCAAACGGGAAATGAAGGTGGATCCCTACAGCCCGAGACGGGAGGGCGAGGTTCTTGGCCGACTGGAGGCTCAGAGTTCGGGTCCCTTTCCCAGCTCAGCGATCCCGATTGTATTTCGTGAGATCATTTCAGCCTGTCGGAGCCTGGAGGGAGAGCTTCGTGTGGCCTTCCTCGGCCCTCCCGCAACGTTCTCACACATGGCATGTATTCAGCATTTTGGAAGGTTCGTCCAAACCGTGCCGCAAGATACGATTCGGGATGTCTTTCAGGCGGTGGAGCGAGGGCACACCCCCTACGGGGTCGTGCCCGCAGAGAATTCGACCGAAGGCGCGGTGGCTCAAACCCTGGACCTGTTCATGGAGTCGGATGTGAAGGTCTGCGGGGAAATCATGACCAAGGTGTCCCATGCCCTTCTCTCCAAAAGCGGGAGGGGCGAGGATGTGGAGAAGATCTACTCCCACCCTCAAGCTCTGGCTCAATGCCGAGAATGGCTGAGAAAACACTTTCCCCATGTCCAATTCGAAGAAACCGGCAGCACGGCCAGAGCTGCCCAGATAGCGATGGAAGAGCCCGAGAGCGCAGCCGTTGCCAGTCCTCTTGCAGCCGACCTTTACGGGTTGAAAGCGGTCGCCACTCAGATCGAAGATCACATGAACAACTACACTCGGTTTCTGGTTCTTGGGAGACAAGAGGCCGAGAGGACCGGAAAGGATAAGACCTCGATCCTCTTTTCGATCGCCCATGCCCCCGGGACGCTGGTTCGGGCCCTTCGGGCTTTTTGCGAACAAGAGATCAATCTGACCCGGATCGAATCGAGACCCACGAAGGGAAAACCATGGGAATATATCTTTTTCGTCGATTTTGAAGGCCATATCACGGACTCCCGCGTCAAGGAGGTCCTGGATAAAGTGAAGAAGGAGGTTCTTTTCGTGAAGGTTCTGGGTTCCTATCCCACATCTTGCTGAGAAGCGAGGGCACTTCCGGAACGTCATTGAGGAAGGGAGAGGATGAAAGTGAAGCAAGAGGTTCAATCGATGTTGAACGGTCCGAGGGTATGGGCTCAAAGGAGCTGGTGGTGGTCTGTGCACATAGGGGAAGAGTGCCCATTGCCGAGCGCCGGCATCTCAATTTGAGCAGACGGTTTCATCAAAGGCCGTGGGCAGTCTTCAAAAGCCCACGGCCTTTTTTATTTCCCGGATGATGCAAAAAGCAGGAGGTGCAAACGAAAATGGTTTTTCCTTCTCTATCTGATTTCGAACGAAGGGCCACCCAGGGCAATCTCATTCCCGTCCATGAGGAGGTCCATTTCGACTGGGAGACGCCGATCTCTGCCTTCCGTAAGATCGACGATGGGAGGTTCTCCTTCCTTCTCGAAAGTGCAGAAGGAGGGGAAAAATGGGGTCGTTACAGCTTTCTTGGCTCTTCTCCGGTGTATCTCTTCAGAAGCAAGGGTGACGAGTTCGAGATCCTCAAGAATGGAGAGCTCTCTCAAAAGGGAAAGGGGAAAGATCCTCTCCGGGCGCTTGAGAGTTTCATGCAGGCCATTCGACCGGTCGAACAAGACCCTCTCCCACGGTTTTCTGGAGGTGCGGTCGGATATGTCAACTATGACGTGGTCAAATCGTTTGAGAGGATCCCGGATCTCCTCCCCCAGGATCTGAGCCTTTACAGTTCTTTCTTCGTTATCACCGATACCCTCCTCGTCTTTGACAACCTGAAGCAGAAGATCCACGTCATCTGCAATCCATTGTTGGATGATCACCCATCCCCGAAAGAGGCCTATCGATGGGCCCGCGATAGAATCGCGGAGCTTGTCTCTAAACTCAAAAAACCGCTCCCCCCTCCCGAGGAAGAGAGCTTCCCATTCATGTCTCCCCCGTGTTCGAACCTCAGCCCGGAGGCGTTCATGGAGAGGGTGGAGAGGGCAAAGCAATACATTCTGGCCGGGGATGTGATCCAGGTGGTGCTTTCGCAAAGATTTTCGGTTGAGATCGGGTGTCCAGCGTTTCATATCTATCGGGCCCTTCGATCGATCAACCCTTCTCCTTATCTTTTTTATTTGAAGATGGGCGACACGGTGTTGCTTGGTGCTTCGCCCGAGGTGATGGTTCGCCTCGGAGGAAGACGGATTGAACTTCGGCCCCTTGCCGGAACCCGACCCCGGGGAAGGACCGAGGAAGAAGATCTGGCCATGGAAAAGGATCTCCTCTCCGATGAAAAAGAGAAGGCCGAGCATATCATGCTGGTCGATCTGGGCCGTAACGACGTCGGTCGGGTCGCTGAGATTGGTTCGGTCAGGGTGACCGAGTTGATGGCTGTCGAGCGGTATTCCCACGTCATGCACATTGTCTCCCATATCCAGGGATCTCTGGCCCCGGGGAAGAGCGCCTTTGACGTCTTCCGAGCCGCTTTTCCTGCTGGAACCGTTTCCGGCGCTCCTAAGATTCGGGCCATGGAGATCATTGAAGAGCTGGAGCCGGTGCAGCGAGGGCCCTATGCTGGGGCCGTGGGCTATTTCAGCTTCTCAGGCAATATGGACACCTGTATCACGATTCGTTCCGTCCTTGTTCAAGATGGAAAGGCCTACGTCCAGACGGGCGCGGGGATTGTGGCCGATTCTATACCCGAAAAAGAATATGAGGAAACCCTGAACAAGGCACGGGCCGTTTTCAAGGCCATCGAACTCGCTGGGGAGGGACTGCGGTGATCCTTCTGATCGATAACTATGATTCCTTCACCTATAACCTGGTTCAATACTTTGGTGAACTGGGTGAGGTTTGCGAGGTCTATCGAAACGACCTGATCGATCTTCAAACCCTTGAAGAAAAAGAGCCCGAATTTCTCGTCATCTCTCCAGGACCCTGCACTCCCAAAGAGGCAGGTCTCTCCGTGAAGGCCGTCCTGAAGATGGCTGGAAAGGTTCCCATCCTCGGAGTCTGTCTGGGGCATCAATGTATTGGAGAGGCCTTCGGTGGAAGGATCGTCCGGGCCCAGCGGCCGATGCACGGTAAGCCCTCCCTCATCTATCACGATGGAAAGACGATCTACCGAGGCCTACCCAATCCATTTGTGGCGATTCGCTACCACTCCCTGCTGATCGACCGGGAATCGCTTCCGGACTGTCTCGAGATAGGCGCGAAGACAGAGGAAGGAGAGATCATGGGCATCAGGCATAAGAGGTTTACGATCGAAGGGGTCCAATTTCACCCCGAATCGATCATGACCCAGGGAGGAAAAATCTTGCTCAAAAATTTTTTGGAAATGGAGGAGAAAGGTTATGCTAAAGCAATTCATCACCAAAGTGGTCGAAGGAACGGACCTCAGCGAAGCCGAATCCCGAGAGGCGATGGCCTTGATCATGGGAGGGGAGGTCCCCGTAACCCAGATCGCAGCCTTCCTCGTCGCTCTAAGGATGAAGGGCGAGACCATGGAAGAGATCATAGGGTTTGCCCGGGCCATGCGAGCCAAGGCTCTCCGAATCCGGGCAAGGGATGGTGAGCCCGTGGTGGACACCTGCGGTACCGGTGGAGACCGAAAAGGAACCTTCAACATCTCCACGACCGCGGCCTTCGTGGCGGCTGGCGGCGGATGTACCGTCGCCAAACACCATAACCGGTGCGTATCGAGCCAGTGCGGAAGCGCTGATGTCCTGGAGGCTTTGGGGATAGACTGTGCCCTAACGCCCGAAAAAGCGGAGGCCTCCCTCCAGGAGCTGGGATTGGCCTTCCTCTTTGCACCCACCTTCCATCCGGCCCTGAGACATGCGATGGTCCCTCGACGCGAAATCGGGATCCGCACGATCTTCAATCTTCTCGGACCACTGACCAATCCTGCTGGCGCGACCATCCATCTCACAGGGCTTTATAGGGAAGATCTGTTACGGCCTGTGGCCGAGGTGCTGAGACGTCTCGGCAGCAGGGCTGCCTTCGTTGTCCACAGCGAAGATCACTGTGACGAGATCGGTATATGCGGAAAAACGACGGTCTGTCAACTCAAGGAGGAAGGGATTACCACTTACCAAATTGAACCTGAAATGGTGGGCCTGAAAAGGGCAAGGTTGGAGGAGATCCAAGGGGGAACACCGGAAAAGAATGCGGACATTCTGGTTCGGGTCCTCCGAGGGGAGCTTGGCCCCCCACGGGATGTTGTGCTTTTAAATGCGGCTGCTGTCTTCGTGGCATCGGAAAAGGCCACGGATCTACGAGGTGGGGTTGAGATGGCCAGGGAGTCGATCGATTCGGGCAGGGCGATGGAGAAGCTCGAAGCGCTGATCCGTTTTTCGAATCGGGGGAGGTGAATCATGTTTTTGGAAAAGATGGTCTCGATAAAGAAGGAGGAGATTCAAAGACGAAAATCCCGCTCCTGGCAGAGGGAGATGGAAGAGGCGATCGCGATCCTCCCCGCTGCCAGAGACCTGGAGGGGGCGATTATCCAGAAAGCTCCCATAGCCGTCATCGCAGAAGTGAAGCCTGCGTCGCCTTCTGCTGGAGTGATCCAAGAGGAGATCGATCTTGGCCGGATTGCTTCGGCCTACGAAGCAGGAGGAGCCTGTGCCATCTCGGTGCTGACGGAACCCCATTTCTTCAAAGGTGATCTCTCCTCTCTTAGCGTCATAAAACAGAGAACCGCGTTGCCGGTCCTCCAGAAGGATTTCATCCTCGATCCCTTTCAGATCTTTGAAGGCCGGGCCTCAGGGGCTGATGGGATCCTTCTGATCGCCACCCTTCTCGATCGAGAAGAGCTTGCCGATTTTGTTGCTCTGGCTCGGAGCTTGGGTTTGACGCCTCTGGTGGAAATTCACAGCCAGGACGACCTCGAAAAGATTCCCGACCTTAACCTTTCCATCATCGGAGTCAATAATCGAGATCTGAGGAGCCTGGAGGTGGATTTGAAAACAACGCTTCGTCTCAAGCCCAAGATCCCTTCAGGAACAAAGGTGATCAGCGAAAGCGGGATAAGGACCTCCGAGGATGTGAGACTCCTCCGAGAGGCTGGGGTCCATGGAATTCTGGTGGGGGAAATCTTGATGCGAAGCCTCGATCCAGCATCGAAGATCAGGGAGCTATTGGGGAGATGACCTGGATCAAGATCTGCGGGATCACCCGTATCGAAGACGCTTTGAAGGCTGCTTCTCTGGGCGTGGATGCATTGGGCTTTATCTTCGCTCCCAGTCCAAGAAGAATCGAGCCTGAGGTGGCGCGAAAGATCATCGAAAACCTTCCGAAGACCCTTCTCAAGGTCGGGATATTTGTGAATGAAAGAGAGAAAGAGGTCCACCGAATAGCTCAATATTGCCGTCTCACCGCCCTTCAGTTTCATGGCGAGGAGTCACCCGAGTACTGTCGGAAATTTATCCAACCGGTATTCAAGGCGATCCGCATAAGAGATTCTGAGAGTTTGAGAGAGATGGAGAGGTATGGGAATGTTTCCATCCTTCTCGATACCGATAGCCCTGGCCGAGCAGGTGGTTCAGGCGTGCCCTTCCCATGGGAGATTGCGTTGAAAGCGAAGGAAAAAAGAAACTTCGTTCTCTCAGGAGGCTTGAACCCGGGAAACATCAGAGAAGCGATCCAAAAGGTGAGGCCGTGGGGAGTGGATGTCTGCTCAGGGGTGGAAATGGTTCCGGGCAGAAAGGATCCCTCAAAGATAAGGGAATTTGTCAAGGAGGTGATGAGGGCAGATGAAGGGACATGACAGAAGGGGGCATTTCGGAATCTTCGGTGGGAAGTACGTTCCTGAAACACTGATGGCTCCCCTCGAGGAGCTCGAGAGGGTCTACCTATCGTCGAAAGGGGACCCCTTCTTCCAGCGGGAGCTGAGAGGTCATTTGAAAGATTATGTGGGGAGGCCCACCCCGCTCTATTTGGCAAAGAGGCTGACCGCGGAGCTTCGGGGGCCAAAGATCTATCTCAAACGAGAGGATCTGACCCATACGGGCGCCCACAAGATCAACAACACGCTGGGCCAGGCCCTTTTAGCCAGGAAGATGGGCAAAAAGAGGATCATCGCTGAGACCGGCGCAGGCCAGCATGGAGTGGCCACTGCCACCGCGGCGGCCCTCTTGAAATTGGAGTGTACAGTCTACATGGGGGAGGAAGACATCCACCGGCAATCCCTTAACGTATTTCGGATGAAATTCCTTGGAGCTGAGGTCATCCCTGTCACATCCGGAAGCAAGACCTTGAAAGATGCGATCAACGAGGCGATTCGAGATTGGGTGACCCACGTTCGGGATACCTACTACCTGATCGGTTCAGCCGTGGGCCCTCACCCTTATCCCATGATCGTCAGGGATTTTCAATCGGTGATTGGAAGGGAGACCCGGAAACAAATGCTTGAGAAGGAAGGCCGTCTTCCCGATTGCCTGATCGCCTGTGTGGGAGGAGGAAGCAATGCCATCGGCTTCTTCCATCCCTTTTTTAGAGACAAGGTCCGCCTGATTGGCGTGGAGGCTGGGGGCTTGGGAATAAGGACGGGCAGGCACGGAGCTACGCTTTCCGCTGGCACCATCGGAATCCTCCACGGAAGCAAAAGTTTTCTTTTACAGGATGACTCAGGAAACATCCTGGAAACCCATTCCCTTGCCCCGGGTCTCGATTATCCGGGAGTGGGGCCAGAACATGCCTATTACAAAGAGTGCGGAAGGGCTGAATACGTGACCGTTACGGATGATGAAGCTCTGGAGGCCTTTCACGTCCTCTCGCGAACCGAGGGGATTCTCCCTGCGCTGGAGAGCGCCCACGCCATAGCCTATGTAAACAAGATAGCCCCTTCCCTGGGAGAGGATCAGATCGTTGTTATCAATCTCTCCGGAAGGGGGGACAAAGACGTTCAATCCATTGCTGATGAAGCTATGAAAAGACGCTCATCCTTCTGGTGAGCCTTGGACGGACCGAATTTTTTGGATCATTGACAATAAAGGCGGAGGCGAACGATGAGTAGGATCGACCATACCTTGAGAAGATTGAAAGCAAGGGGTCAAGCGGCCCTGATTCCGTTCATTATGGCAGGGGACCCTCATCTCCAAGCAACAGAGGTTCTCGTTTCGAGTATAACAGAAGCAGGGGCGGATATGATCGAGTTGGGCATCCCCTTTTCCGATCCCATTGCCGATGGCCCCATCATTCAATCGGCTTCCTTGAGGGCGCTACGAAACGGTGTCAACGTGAAAGAAATTCTTTCCCTGGCGAAGAGGTTGAAGAGGATCGATACGCCACTGATCCTCATGACCTATTTCAATCCGGTCTTTCGCTTCGGCCTCAGGGATTTCGCGGAGGCCTGTAGGAACAGCGGAGTGGACGGGGTGATCATCCCTGACCTTGCTCCGGAAGAGGCAGGCACCTGGATCCAGGAGGCCCGAAGAAGAGATCTGGACACGATCTTCCTGATCGCGCCCACCAGCCCTCCACACCGAATCAAGTGGATCAATCGGTGCAGCCGGGGTTTCATCTACTACGTCTCCGTCACCGGCGTTACGGGAACCCGGGAAAGGTTACCCGAGGACCTGGAATTCGCTCTTCGACAGGCAAGAGAGAAAACCCGAAAGCCCCTGGCCGTTGGTTTCGGCATCTCGACTCCAGAACAGGCAAGAGCGGTCAGTCGTCTTGCCGACGGCGTCGTTGTTGGAAGCGCCCTTGTGAAGGTGATTGAGGAGAACCTGAAGAGCCCCGCCCTACCGGACAAGGTGGGCGATCTCGTCTCTTCTTTTCTGAAGGCCATCAGGTCTGATCCAATCACGAAGGAGGGACGTTCCTGAAATTTTCACTTTCTTTTTGATCGAGCGCTATTCATCAACAAAGAGTTGGTAGAGAAAGGGTTTGAGTAAGTTAATACTTCAGGAACGTCCCTGTTGTCCATTTGTTCCACAGGCTCGTCACCCGCCAATCCTGGTTTCCTGGGGTGTAGGACATTTTTTGGGGGAGAGGGTCGGTTACAATAAAAGAAATTTCTGGACGATCATTTTTGTGAGCCTCCTTGAGCAGAAAGGAGAAAGCCATGGCGAAACGGGAGAAAAAGAGGGAGAGAGTGGAATATGGGCCACAAAAGAGACTGGAAGACGAGGAATGGCTGACCGATGAGGAGAGGGAGTACCTGAAGACCCATCTCGTTGGAATGGACGACACCAAGAAGAGATGGTATTTCAACGCGATGAAGACATGGACGAAGAAAGATTACGATAATTATGATCGATTCCAAATGTGGATGATATTTGGCGCCGGTTCCTTGCCCGAAGAAGAGGAAAACGGGGAAACGTCGAAGGAACCGGAAAAAGGCTCAAGAAGCGGCTCCGGACGAGAGGACCGTTGAAAAGATACTTCGGAATGTGCAGGCAAGGCCTATAGAGATCAATTTTGGGG
>Ga0078972_1006729_pt1 | contig 26737 bp, 27 predicted proteins | sample YelNatPaOPGAMG01_FD_67568 | JGI IMG/M metagenome (GOLD analysis project Ga0078972, IMG submission 67568) | Hot spring thermophilic microbial communities from Obsidian Pool, Yellowstone National Park, USA - OP-RAMG-01 (SPADES assembly) (version 2) | ecosystem: Environmental > Aquatic > Thermal...
AGATCCTAGAATGCGGAATGGATGCGTCATGGGCGATTCTTTTTCAGAGCACGAGACGTGTAGATAGACCATAGATCCTAGAATGCGGAATGGATGCGTCATGGGCGATTCTTTTTCAGAGCACGAAACGTGTAGATAGACCATAGATCCTAGAATTCGGAATGGATGCGTCATGGGCGATTCTTTTTCAGAGCACGAGACGTGTAGATAGACCATAGATCCTAGAATGCGGGATGGATGCGTCATGGGCGATTCTTTGTCAGAGCACGAGACGTGTAGATAGACCATAGATCCTAGCATTCGGAATGGATGCGTCATGGGCGATTCTTTTTCAGAGCACGAAACGTGTAGATAGACCATAGATCCTAGAATGCGGAATGGATGCGTCATGGGCGATTCTTTTTCAGAGCACGAGACGTGTAGATAGACCATAGATCCTAGAATGCGGAATGGATGCGTCATGGGCGATTCTTTTTCAGAGGACGAAACGTGTAGATAGACCATAGATCCTAGCATTCGGAATGGATGCGTCATGGGCGATTCTTTTTCAGAGGACGAAACGTGTAGATAGACCATAGATCCTAGAATGCGGGATGGATGCGTCATGGGCGATGCGCTCCAGTACCTGCATGCGACTAGTCGGGGAGACGGATGCGTACTGCCGCGACGCTCCAGCCTCTGCACCTGAGGCACCCTGTTCCGTTTTTGGCGGTTTGTTGACGGGAATGCAGGTACGCAGACTGCACTGACGAGGAACAAGTCATCGTGATCGTCTTTTTGCGTGCACGCTTGTTCAGCGTTCTGCCCAGTGCAGCGCACCGTGCAGCGTTTATGGGAATGCCACGCTTCCGAAACGGAGCACATGGGCCGGATTCGGGTACGCTGACTGGAAACCGACTGATGTAGACGCAGTGACTGCGTGCGACGTTCTCGACCTGTGGATGCAAGTATAGATGGTGTCAAGTAGCACGCCCCGTGCTGAGCACAGGGTCGTCCACGGGCGCGTTATCTCGAAACGCGTGGAGATAACAAACGTGACTGCTCCCAACCTGCGTGACATCTGCCAACATGTTCACAAGATGTTACGTTATCTTGTTTACTGCTACGAGTCTAGCGCTCGAGTCGGCACGAGAGGCGTGTACGAAACGCCACGAGCGTTCCGGGGCTTTGCACAACCCGTTCCCTGTACCGCCGTCCATTCCTGTTCCCCGACAACGTTAAGAAAAGCAGCAGGCAGCAGCGACAGGACGCACGCGATGGAGCAGCAGCGTTACCACAGCGCTCATCATACCTTGCCAGAGACCGAGGTTCTGTGCGCTTTCAGGGGCTCGTTCATCACTGCGTGGAACAAGAAATGGCAACGGGTTAGCTGGCGCACTGGCTATGGTGCCTGAAGGTCATTTCCGCTAATAACATCGTTGGCGACGCAACTAAGTATCATCCGCATCTTGTCTCGCTCGTGCATTCCGGTCTGAAACCTGGGACAAATCGACCCTGGTTCCGAACGGATGCTAACAAGCCTGCACGGACGCACAAGCGCATAAAGGATTCTCTGGATCCAGCTCCGCATCACCATCTATTCCGTTTGCGTGATCAGACCTGGGCAGGGAGTTTGGAGATAGGCCTGCATGGGTGTGATTGGTGGAGCCTTCACCAAGGCGCGGCTGCAAATCAGCCGCAGCTGCGAAGACCGGCCCTTGACCGTTCAGCCACGCACGATCGAACGCAATCATCGCTTCCGCAACCTGTTCAGAACCGAGTAAATGAAATTGCCAGAGAGCGCGTAAATGCATGAGAAACGCGGTGCGAAGCGCCTCGTACGGATGACAAGCCGAGCTGGAGGCGTTCACCCGCAGCCGCGCTACAAACCACGGTGCGAAACGCCTGACAGCGTCCCGCACGGAACGGTCACCTAAGATTGGGTATACCTCTTTCAAAAATGCATTCCAGGCTTTCATCAACACCTTTTCGACGGGTAGCACATCAAGAAACTGGTCAATGCGGTGATCCGAGAGCTGAACAAGCCACGCGTCGTCGACTTCTTCCAGCTCAGAGTCGTAGGCGGCGAGCACCTCATCCGGACTCATTGGCGCAAACGTGAACGAATGGTAGTACGTACGATCAAACAGACGCGAATCGCTACTTGCTGCAGCTTTTCCGGGCCGCTCTCTTGGCGTTTCTCTGGAAGCAGGCGCTGTGGCACCGTTCGCAGCGGCGGTCATCGGTACTGTCTCGCTTGTCGACGTTCTCCAGGCGCATCGTTGTCGCAGGCGTCCGGAGTGGAGCGTTCGCGCTTGGCGCAGAGCTGGCGCCGACCGCGTTCTCTTCTGGCGCCTGTCTGTCGCGTTGCCTTGACGCCGGCCTCGCGTCGATCGATCACATGGCTGCACGTCCGGCAGGTTCGCATATACGGCGCCTTGGCCAGGCGAAGCAGCCACAACGGATATTCTCGACCTGGAAATAAGCTTTGCGCCGGTGCCAGCGGCGGTGGTTGTCGCCCCAGCGAAATCATGCGCAGAACGTCCGCTAGCTCTGGATGCTCGTGAAGAGCCCCTCATCGGTCGTTCGCGCTTCGTTCCATACGTGTCCAGGAGCGGGCGTTGCTGACGTTGAACGCTTACACTGCCAGCATAGCGATCCGTGGAGGCCAGGATGCGCGTCGTCCGAAGCGTCTCTGGATTCGCTTTCGTTTCAGGTGCTGCTCTTGCCGCACGCCGTTTCCTCGTTGCAGGGCCTGCAGGAACGTCCGTTTGATGCTTGTCCAAGTTTGTCCCGCCTGCATCGAATCCCCCCGAGCTCGCCACGTGCTCCTCCGACGCCGTCAAGCGACCACTCGTGCTGCGCTGTCCGCGAGCCGCCCGCACCGGCTGGTCTCTACGCAGCAGGTTTCCGCTCGCGCGAGTGAGTTGTTCGCTGAGAAACAGCCAGCACTGGCGACGCACATCCGATGAATCATCCCGATCCCATAACGTAGAGAGTGCGCGCAGGTAGCAGCGCCGTCCACCGTCGCCGGGCAACTGCTGCGCACCTTCGCGCAGATCGCTCTGCAGCGCTGGCCGGGCGGAGGCATGGGCATCATCGCTGGTCCGTGCAGCGGCGTGCCGGTGCGGATCGCGATGCGTGCACGCGCCGCTTTCCCGCGCACGCAAACCTACGGCGGGTGCTCGCTCCGGCGGCGTCCAAGCGAGTGCATCCGCGGCATCCGTGCGCTTGCAGACGCGACCACCGCGCACCTTGCGGTGTGCGCGATCTACCCCTGGATGTCGTACGGCGACGGCAGCGCTGCTGTCCTCGATTCGCAGCGCGTCTGATTCGCAGTGCACGCGCATCGCACGCATCCATACGTGCGTGGGCGCGCGTCGCGGGCACCTGCGCGCCATTGTTTGCACGGCGTCTGCAAGGCAGCGCATTGCGTGCTGCGTTTGGCGATCTGGAGCAGGCGCTGGAGCCACATGGATGATGGATGCGGGATACTGGGTATCGCTCGATTCTGAGCCACCCGTGAATAGCGTTAGATTGATCCCTGGGTGACGGGATTCTGATGCCTCGTCATTCTCTGCTGAGAGCGGAGGTACCAGATCTTCGAACGATGGCCAGTATATCGCCAAGTCATGTGACGCTTCCAGGTGTAGCATAAGTGCCAGCAGGTGCCGGACTCGAATCCCGCACCAAATGCACGTCAGGGTGGAGCGGTCAACTGTGATCAATGCCTGATGGGATCGTGCGCCTTTGTAGCCGTTCCGCATCGAGACTCCTGTACAGTGCGCGGGTGGCGAGCGCCAAATACGGTAGCGCAGCAGAGGAGCCGCCTTTGCTGGCTCCACGAGCCCGTTCGTGTCAGCGGAGTTCGACTGCCATCCATTGTACTTCGCCTGGACCTTGTCGGATTCCCAGGGACGCATGGGGAGCTCGCGAAAGGCGGGTGCTTGCAGCATCTCGGCGCGTTTTGGTATCTTAAGGCGCTGGTTCGTGCCCGTGCTCCACGCCGCTGCATGCCCGGGATGCTGTTCTCGATGGGGCCGCCACTCGATTCCCAATGCGAGTTGAGGCGCGTGCCCTGGAACCCATACTGCACCAGAGGCATCGGCCTGGAGCTCCAGCAAGTATATTTGGTTCGGCATCCAATGCCCTGTTGCAGGATCACACAGTTTTAGTGCTTTTCGCCACACCTGCCCACAGGGCACATCCGACGACGTAGCTGCCAACCCGTCGGGTAACCCATTCGTTGAATAAGCATCTCGCTCCGGAATTAGAAGCGGCAATTCCGCCCGTATTTCTAAAATCGGATATTCCGTGGGAGTTATCGCTCCCAAAAGGCCTAGAAGCTCGCTCCGTAAGTCGAAACAGAGTGTTACAAACGAGCACTCCGGTATGCTAATTGCAGCGGGCCAGTGTTCCGGATGCAGCGGAGCTCTGGGCTCCACGGGCACACGAAACGATCGCTGCACGATCGTTCGCATCCGAGCCATCTCGGTTGTGATACCCTTGTGTGATTTCAAGTCCGCTGGAGGAACCGAAGTTTCAAAATCGAGCATAGTTTCCTGATTGAGTGCGATCATGCCCATACCCACGGTAACTCGCATCAGGGCGCTTCTGGGCATACGCGCTGCGATGCCGTTCGTTGTCAGCGCTGAGAACTTGTTCGCACTGGGATCAACGAATACTGGCCCTAGGTGGAGTACGAGCTCCTCAGACTCACTTCGAAAAGCCAGTTTCAGACGCTCAATGAACGCATCCTCGGTGAGGTTCGGCCAACAGGTACGATCTGCTCCGGTGAGTTGTCGGTCTCGAGTAGAATCCGGTCTCCACAATCCCAAGGAGCATAGTAATTTTCCGCGCAGAATCCGCTCTAGCAGGCGACCTGGATGACCAGGTTCATCCCGTCGTTTTTGCGTCCGTTTTCGGGACCGCTCTTGAGGAGCCACCAGGTGTCGTGCCCAGCGGTGCAGACCCGCGAGTACAGAGCGCTGCAAAAGGTACTTGTTGCGACGTCGTCTCTCTTCTAAAAGCCTATAAAAAGCAGCAATATGCGCCCAGTCTTCTGCTCCGTGGACGAGTTCCTGTTCCGAGAGCGGAGCTGAGCCTTGCCCATCAGCGTAGAGCGCAACTTCTGGAAGTGTCTGCGACGGTGACGTGCACCTGGGCTCACTCGCGAACGCGCTCATTCAAGATGGCCAGCTCGGAAGAGTCTCCTGGTGCATCCACCGCTCGGACTCGAGTCAGGCGCACAAGCAACACTAGCGGTGTGCCTGTGTCGCGCTCGAAGCCGCCAGACCCTGAAGGTTCCGTTTCCGCGCTGCACGTCCAACGGCAGGGTGCTCGTGACGCGAAACGACACCTTGCCTGCCCAGGAGCGTCTGCGACTTTGCACTACCCCGTGAGTGACCACTGCTGGTCGTGGATGCGCGCACTTGCAAGTGACGTCACCAGCGGAGCGGAAAACGCAACGTAAAATACCACCCTAGCGAAAACGTTGGAGAAACGCTTGACTGGAAACCGTGGCTACAGAAGCGCGCGTTCGAAAGAGCGCGCGTTGCACGAAGGCGTTGCAGTGCCGGTTGCCTCAACGGAAGCGGATATCGCTCCCAGTGGCGAGGTTCCCGTTGTTCATAGTCCAGTCGTTTTGATTTGAAGTATGTGGAATCCGAGCCACGAGACGGCGAGTGAGCGCTTAGGTGCTCGTCGAGGTACCCACGCAGACGCTGTTGGCGGCTCTCGCTGAAAAGGCACACCGGGCTGGCGACTCGCTGCGCGACTCTGGCGAAGCATCGAAAGAAGTCGACTTTGGTTATTTTGCAGAGAAAAGCTATAAACAGGTTTACTCACGGTTGCTGTGCGACTGCCGGACGAGGACGTTGTGTTTGCGTTAGCATTGACCAGAGGAACTGGTCAACATCGGACGCTTTGACCAGCGCACAACCGATGTTTCGATTGGCCCAAGCGGCATAACTAGACCGTCGTGCGCGTAGTTCTTGATGAAATGGTTCCCTCGTATGCGTATTTTCTCGATGCAAACCTCGTGTGCCTCCGGCATGATCTGCAGAAGTTCGTTCATCGTAGAAGAACTGCGGCCATGCAACTTTGGTCGCAGACGCTCGAGGTCTCTTGCATCGTCGATTGCTATGAATCATGACGGGTGTGGTGCGTTGCGGAAAGGAATCGGAAAATCGTTGCTAATTGCATGTTTTCCGTTCCTTCGTAAATTTTGCCGATGACTGCATCCCGATAGAACTTTTCAGGAAGCGTTTGCCGAATAAAACCCATGCCGCCCATCCACTCGATACAACGCCGCGTCAACCGGCAGGCAGTCTGCGCAGCCAGGAGTTTTGCCGATGCCGCCTGACGAGCTATCTCAGCGAGATGTGCAGCTGCCGATGTACCCTGGTGCTCATCAACGAGTCGAGCAGCCTGAAATGTTAGGGCGCGAACGGCTTCAAGCTCTGCTGCCGCCTGTGCGATCTGGAACTGCAGGCCCTGATTATCGATCAGCGGACGGCCAAACTGGCAACGTGTCTCCAGATACGGAAGCGTAGCGTCCAGAGCACCTTGGGCGAGGCCGATCATCTGGGCCGCGATGCCGATGCGTCCTTCGTTGAGCGCTCGCATTGCGACCCGATAGCCTTGGCCTAGTCCACCGAGGACTTGGCGATCGGCATCGATGACGCACCGGTGAAAGTGCACCGGACAACAGGAGGTCGCGCGGATACCGAGTTTGTCTTCTTTGGGGCCGATCTGGAGCTGGCCCAGAGCCTTGGCTTCGTCTACGTTGTCGATCACAAACGCAGTGATGCCTCGGTGCTTCTGAGCTGGATCTACTGTGGCGAAAACCAGCATCCATTGTGCTTCTGCTGCGCTGCTGATCCACAATTTTGAGCCGCTGATAACGTACCGTCTGGATGTTGTTGATGTAGCTTGCTCTAGGTCGGCATGTGTGCGCAAAGAAAACGCGTCGGAGCCTGCTTCTGGTTCACTCAGTGCGAACGAACCCACTGTATCTCGTGCGAGACGCGGCAACCACAGTGCCTGCTGTTCGCGGGTGCCAAAGTGCAGCACGGCACGATTCAGCAACGTGTTCTGGATATCGACAACGAGCGCAACAGCGGGATCGACCTTCGATAGCTGCTCGATGGAGGCGCAGGTTTCGACAAAGCTGAGTCCACTACCGCCAAAGTCGGACGGAATTTCCATGCCCATGAGCCCTTGTTCAAAAAGAGCTCGCCAAAGACTAGGTTCAATGCACCCCTGCTGCTCTCGAGAGAAAATCGCCGGTGCGATTTGCTCTCGGGCAAACCGCGCGACTGTCGCCTGGAGCACAGACAAGTGCGCCGCGGTTTGAGCCCCCGCGACTCCAGCAGGCGTCGCAAGCGAGCGAGTTTGCCCGTAGACTTCCACAGAGTAACGCGGCACGCTTCGGTCCAGTCTCCGCTGAAAATGCCCCCACCCGAAAAGTCTCAGTCTAAATACCCGAAGCATAGCTGGCAACGGCCGTGTCTAGTGCCGGACTGGTGCTGGATACGCTCAAGGTTCAAGTCTATTGTGCTAGAGGAGGATGCAGGCGTGCAAAACTCCAAGCACCGCTCTCAGGCAGCCGTATACGTCGCTTGACCAGCACGCGCTGCTGTATCGACGGTGTGCTATTCCGTTCAGCTTGAGAGCTGCCGATTCGTAGTGAAGCAGCTCATCCAGTGCGTCGCCCGGAAACGTTGACCACAGGCGGGTGCGCTGAAGCATACACCGCACCCTCCCGTGCACATCTCGGAGTCGCGCACGCGCACGCAGGTCGCGAGATTGCGCGCCACAGCTGGCTGTTTCTTTTTTCGCTTGACAGAACGTTTCGCCTGATAGGCATACTCTTGTTTTTTGTGCGATGGATATCGGCATTCGGGAAAGCGTCCATCGTTGCAGGCGTTACGTCCAAGTTCCACTATCCATATTTTCCATCGGAGATACAGGCCATTGCCCGTGCTCTGTCGTGCACTGTACCTGCTGTGAGCGTCTGCGATAGCACCTGTTGCGTTGGTGCTGACGCAGTTCCGAGACGCATGAGCTTTGCGATACAGCGGAGGGCGTCGGCTCGAGCAGTAGCTGACTGCTGGATATATGCTTCGCTTCATCGTTCGCATCACGTCTGTGGTACGGCGGACGATGTCGCAGGGAGTCGGTGCTCGTGCGCCTTCGCTAGTCAGGGAGGCGGTGCGAGCATCGCGCTTTCCCGATGATACGAATGCGCATGTGAGGTATCTACTCGAGCTTGACTTGCTCCAGAAGATGCAGTTCTGCGCGGCATGTCGAAGTGAGTGTGAAACCGTAAGGGCGCATGCGATGCGTCCTCGAGAGCAGTTGAGGATTTTCCCGGCAAGTCATGGTGCCGGGCAAACGCGCTGAAACGTACACTCTGTAGCCAGCGTAGATAACGACCTGGTTCACGTCAGTCGCAGCGCGGTGCTAAAGCGCAGGTGCGTGTGCAAAAAGTTATCCAGCCGTTTTTCCGATCGACGGATCATCAGCACTGACCAGCGATACCCGGTTGCGTGATGCAGATCGGCACTGAAGCGAGCATCCGTCGTATTGCATGATCACGTTCAGTTCCGAGCAAACCAACAACGCCCACCCTTTCCACGGAGTTCATGGTCCATTCGCAGGCCCTATGGCGACATCACGCAACCCCTGGGGTGCGGTGCGTCCAGGGCGACGCTTCAGCAAGGCTCCATTGCGAGATTAGCGTTTGAAAAAAAACGCCCGCCACAGCGTTGACCACGTGCTCTGGAATGCGGGATGGGATGTGTGCCAGCTCGCAGGTACTCGGATATATACCCATAATGGCTGCGTCTGACACGGTAAGTTCGATTGCGGGAAGCTAAGCCTACGCTCTGTCTGCATTCTTCGCAGAAAAACGCAAACTGGAGAAAACGCATGGTCTCTGTGCTGGTCTGAGGATGCAACTCGCGTTACGATTGCGCGTTGTGCATATCAAGTATACCGTAACGTGAACGAGCCCACACACGGGCATAGAAACGAGTATCGTAGAACCATGTCAGGGATGAGGTCTCTTCGATGCACGCGGACGAATGCTCAAGGTGTGCGCTTGGTCAGAGCCGAGCTTCAGTGAGGATACCCATCGGCATTGACGGATACGACGCATGCTTTGCTCTCCGACGCATGGGCAAGAACCGGCAGAGAAAACACCGCATCGCTGGCATTTCCGAAGGATTCTTGCTCAATCCTGAACGCGGATGCAAACAAGCTCATGTGTTTCTTGCATCGGACGCGATTGTCTGACGACTCGGTGTTGCCTCCGAGACTACCCTTGTATGCAATTTGATACTATGGCAAAAAAGCAAATCCGCACATGCACTCAAGTCCCGCTCAACGCGTAGAGTATTAGAACAACGGCATCTTTATTGTTCCCCGCATCCAAGCTAGTACGCGACGGCGCGATATCTATGGCCCAGAACGGATACCCGTTCAGTCCTGCCAGTCCTCCTTGGTCCAGCATTTCTACACTCCGAACAAGATGCGTCGCTTGCGGGACAAGTGCTGTACTTTCATTCGTCTATGGTTCGGCCCTAGTGGCTTGTTCGCGACGCTAGTCGCAAGCACTCGACGCTCGGTTGTCGGTGCAGCGTCCGACCCAGTGTCCATCTCACGACGCTGCCGTCGGCAATGTACCCATGTGCGACTGTGACCGTTCTTTTGCGTACGATGCACCTGGTACAAGCCGCCACTGAGGGCGCTCGGCGTTACCGCGTCCACTGTTCCAAATTTGAGCCGTCCAGCACCCAGTCCGGTGCGACGATCACGCACAGCAACGACTGGATCCATCAAACGCATTCACATATTGGTCATCAGCCGGAACCAAGGCCAGTGTATCCGATACCTCAGCTAGTGTCCTTTTCCGATGCAAGCGTGAAGCTCCGGTCCGTGCGCCAATCCAAGCGGAACCACATGGATTTGGATCGGGGCTTTGCGGGGAACCCCAGCGTCTTTTGCTCAAGGACTCCCCGTCAGAGCAGCGCCTGATCGACGAGATTCGGTGATGGCGTCCGCCAGGCCCTCAACAAAGCGCCTCGATATAGCAGCTCAGGCACGATATCTCTGTGACATACTGGAGCATACATCAACTCCGCAAGTCCCCTACATCCATGCCGATGACCCATGACCAAAGCATCAGACGCCTCGAGCAACCTCCATTCTTCCTGAAAAGTTGCCCTGGCGCCGCACATGCCAACGACTCTGTTGCTTGACGCATTACTGTTCAGATCGCTGGACCGTGGCGTCTTTGCGAATACGCAGCGAGTGCCTCTACGAGGCGTTTTGCACCCTCGGCCAACTCATGTGGCTCCAGCCAGGAGAAGCTCAGGCGTAAGGCACTGCGATGATGGCTCGTGTCCGTGGTGAAACGTATGCCCTCAAAGAAACTCACGCCGTGCTCATGAACACAATACTCGAGGAACGCAGCTGCGTCAATTTCGGATGGCAGCTCTATCCAGACAAAGAAACCACCCCTGGGTCGCTGGTACTTGATTCTCAACTTCGGATGCTTTGCCAGATGATCATCAAGACTGTCGCAGAGCTGTTTGCACGCTGCAGCATAAGCTGCTCGCAGACGATGGATGTGCTCTCGTTGGAACCCCGATCGTAACAACTCCGTGGCGATCGCAGACATGAAGGGGTTGAGTCCACCACCGCTCAGCAACAGACCGGTTTGCAGAAACCGCTCTATATACCGTGGATGAGCGTCGATCCATCCAAGGCGCACGCCAGGTCCCAGTATTTTGCTGAACGAGTTCATGGCGATCACAGTGGGTTGGTTTGCATCGTCAAAAGCGCGCAGAGATAGCGGCTGTTCGTCGCTATTAAAGCTGAGGAGCAGATACACTTCATCGCTAGCGATCTTGAAGCAATACTGACGCGAGAGCTCCACCAGGCGCCGCATTCGGTCTCTGGACATGGTCATGCCGGTGGGATTCTGACAGATAGGTATCGTGTATACGAGCGCTGGTCGAAACGTGGGATCTTCCGACAGTCGCTGCTCCAGTAAAGCGACTTGCATGCCGAATGCATCCACCGGAATGCCGACAACGTTCAGACGGTAGTCCCGGAACGTATAGAACGCCAAAAAGTAGGACGGGTCTTCGACAACGACCAAATCTCCCGGTGATAAAAGCACGGAGCAGACCATATCGAGAGCCTGTCCGCTGCCGTTGGTGATCATCAGGTTCTCCGGGGTAGCGGTGCTCGAGCCTGTCTCGCTGTGCAGCAGGAGAGCGATCTGCTCACGCAGTGCGAGCGGACCCTGCGGGGCACCGTACTGAAGATGGCTCACTTCAGCGTCTGGGCGTACGCGAGACTGACCAAACGCCTCGTATACAGCGCTCAGTGGCAAAAGGCGCGGGTTCGGGTGACCTTTCGACAGCTGGATCGTCGAGCTGCCGCCCAAGCCGTACAAAGTGGCTGACACTGAATCGGAGCCCGGCATCGTTATGTGCAGGGAAGCCTTCTCTACAAACAAAAAAGACTTTGCTTTCGTTCGTGAATGAATTTAAGCAAGTGATCCCGTCTATGCACCACCGCGTTTCACGGGTGCCGGATACGCTGCGGTGTTGTAGCATCGCATTGCACTGAGCGCAACACATGCAGCGATCTGCTGCGCTGCAGCGCCGCCTCTACTTGTCAGAAACGCTTCCAATGCATACTCGGAATGATGGAATAATCGAACATAGTGATTGTCCACGTATTGCGCAGAAGAAACGTTCCCGGGGGATATTCACGGCAATCCAGCTTTTCATGGTTGCTGCACTGCACCATATGAGTTCCTTGCTCGAGTCGAGAATCCGATCCCACGTCTCCAGGCCACGGCGTTTCTTTCAGCGAAAGTCTTCAGCATTTCACCACAGTGCTCACACTTAGTACAAGACATTCCTTCGAAATTTCGCTCGGTAGAAAACCACTGGATGCTTCTGAAGTACGAGCTACTTCCAAATCTTCGTCAAGGTGTTCAGGTCTCTTTTGTAGGAAGTGCTTGCTCGCGGTATTGCAGGTGGCATCGCACCGTGCGGAGAATCCCAGGTTTCATTGCCTCGCGATCGTACGTTCATTCAGCTTCTTGTACACCATCTTGTGCATGCAGGTCGGTTTCACCGGCTTCTCCTCTACCAGTTTCAGTGTGCACCCGTGCTGGTGTTGCGTTCATGTCGTGCTGAACGCATCGATAGGAATCTGGCAGAATCGATTCCCGCAGTCGTTCCACGCTCTCGTCTAGGAAGCAGAAATGCGGCCTCGGCGCCCTAAATATCGGTCAGCACCACGGACCGCCGCCAAATAACGCCGCTTGTCAGTCATTTCTTTCCAAAACGCATTGACGATGGCGAAAGCATGCTTCTTGCTTCGGTACAGTGGAAAGCATCGGCAGCGCCAGCGCTGTCTCATGTACTTGTGCCAAGGATCGTCTGCATGAGCCATTTGGACGCACATGTGCGCTCGGAATAAAGCGTACATTGCATTCCCTCTGGTCGATACGTTCCTCAGAGCGTCGAAATGGGTCATGACACCAGAATTTTCGTTGCTAGCATGCCTCCGGGCGTTTATCACGCTCGTCTATCCATGATACTCGAGCGCTGGGAAAAGCTGAACATCTTCATCCGCGTTCGGTTCAGGCCTTTTGATAGAGTCCACTTGCTCTCGGGGCACGGCGACGGTCGCGATATTCTTCAGCCCAGGATCGACGGACCGCCACGCTGTCCTTTTCGTCATCTACCTTGCACGGTTCACAATGAGTCTCATTGCTCGACTCGGAGCGAGGTTTCACGAGGTGTATGCCGATGGATATAGCGCCCGTCTCCATGACTGCTCTAACCTGCTTTCAATTTTCCTCTGGAAGCGAGAAAGCTTGAAAAAGCGCCGCCAATGCTCTGTGCAGAGTTCTTCGAATGGTCCACAATTGCTCGCAGAGACCAGCCGTGTATCATTTAGGAAGCGGTTCAGTGCAGTACAGACGTGTCTATCGTGATAAACCAGGCCTTGAGGCATGATATGGAGATCACATTGCCTAGGCCGCTGACGAGGCTCGCGGCGCTCAGATTCAACGAGGGTGTCTGCTTTGCCCTGGAAGGCACTGTTCTGGGTAACCGCATGGATACAACATGCAAGCAAGGCAGGCATCAGATTTCCACCATCCTCTGGATGCAGTGCTCAGAGTTCCTCGGTTGCCGGCAACACCCTGTGCTCGGATGATCTGAAGTGCCGTCCTGCTTTCGTGGCGGCTAACGCGCTTCCGAACTCGCTGCCGCCTCGATGTCTTCTGCAGACAGGTCGTCGTCGTTTACCTCCATGGACGCCCCGAGAATCGCCACGAGCGGACCGCACTTTTCTGGGCCAGTGAGATTAGGGCGCAACGCCAACAGCGTGCATTCATTGACGTGTTCGACATTGACCTGCACAGGAACTCGGGTTCTGCGGTTCGTTTCATGCGTTCTGGCACCTGTGCTGGATATCATCCGATCGCTGAAGTGGCGAGGCGACGTGTCAAAATACGCTGGGAAGCGTATGTGCAAGTCTCGGATCCAGTAATCCGGTCGTATCGCATCTTCTGTCCCGAGCATCGGCTGTGTTATCGTATGACCGTTTGCTTGATAAAAATTCACGAAAAATCGTGACAGCTGACAGCGTTCCTATGGACGTCTTACGAACAGTTGCTGGACGAGGTGCGACATCGCGGGAGAGGCTGGTCGAGACTTTTGTTTCCAGAGAGAAGCTTCATGATCCCTCATGGTGTTTCGCATGTTTCGGTGGCACGGATGCGAATGACTCGTCTATGGATTTGTGAGCGTAAACATGGTGTTTGACAACAGAGAAGACGCCTTAGACTGGAATGAACATGGCAGAATGGGTTCGTCCGAAGAGCTGCTCAGCTTCAGTCGCAGCTTCGTGCTCCTTGACCTCTGTCGAGCGATGGAAAGTGATGTTATGTAAGAGCAGGAGACAGGAGTAGGAGAAGGAGGTCACTTGAAGTGGTTTGATGAAGCATGGGTTGTTGAAGGATCCCGTACTTTTTTGGCGATGTTTGGGCGACCACGAGATTGCGCCGCCGCCAGCGCTGATGTACTCGTGATTCGGGCATGTTTCTCTTCTTTCTAGACAGAATCTTGCCTACTCTTGATGACCAGTATTCAGGTCGACCATGCCGCCCGAATTCGGTCTCATCGAGTGCGAAGAACACCCGTCGCTTTTGAAGTAGGCATTCGCGTTTCTGTACGAAATCGATTGTAAGGAGTTCAATCCGAGTCGGTTCTCCATACGTGCATACCGGTTTCTTTGTCCGTGCGTCTCGCTTCACTGCCGCTGATATCAACAGTACGAAGACTTTTCATCCTATGCATCCCACGACAGCATTTCTTCGAGATAATATGCAGTGCAATGCATTGACAAGCAGACGGTTGAGCGGATGGCGTTTGATGAAGTTCAGTTCTTAGTGCACGACGGTCGTCAGACGGACTGGGAGAACGCTAGTTCATCCCCGCTCGCTCACTGTCGAATGAGATTGCGCTGTACTTGGAAGATAGTTCATTTCGCCAGATACAAGTGCCGGCACAAAGCCTTTCCCCAAGCTTTCTCCAATCTACAGAAAACATTCCTGTTATCGAGTACTGACGAGAGAAATATACGGAAAGCAAAAAAGGCGTGTTGGTGCACTTGTTCGGGACTCACAGCTCCGGGTATTGCCGGACATGCTAGTGACCAGAAAACGAGCTTCGGGGGTATATCATCCGGGGATACAATCCAAGATCTTTTGCAGACTTCGAGTCGGGGTCGTGTTGCGGTTGCTGGCCTCGTCTGCCTTGACGTCGGGACGCTCATGAGTGTTGACGCCACCTAGGCTGCCCGTCATAGGGGCGAACGCGTCTCTGGGTGTAAACAAGTCAGAGCGACATAGTTGCTCCTGAGCAGCCAAGAACCTCGCTTCCCAGCTTGTTCAAAACTGGACCAGATAACGTACGTGTTCGGACGCTGCGCTCCCCTGACCAAGGTCGGCTCTGTGTGTCGGAACATATGGCTCGCACCAGTACGGAACTCTTGCCCTGCTCTTTGGGGTAGACAGCTTTGTCGGCTGACGTGGCGAAATACGGAGTATAGCGGTCTGCTCTACAGGGTATGGTGCTGTTATATGGCAATTTTGTTTGAAGGAATTGTCACATGCGAAGCGTTGATATCGCCGAGCATTGTGTGTTTGCTCCTCGCTGGAGACGAACTCGTGGCATGCTCGGCCTCCGCGGCGTGACTACAGATCCGTGTTGTTTCTCGGCCATGCTCAGGATGAAAACGGATGCCTGCTTATTCAGCAGTTTGTGTTGGATCGTTTTTATTGCGAGTCTTGGATGCGCACAATAGCATGCTGGAGGACGGGAGCGACTCGCGCGAACGCTCCGGTGAACTTTCCGGACGGAGCAATGTCAGATCGTCTTTCGAGATGCACGCAGCAAAGCTTACCTCGCTTGGCAAGACATCGTTGTGCGCATTCGGTATGCACGTCGTTTAGGACGTATAGTTGCAGAGAACAAAAAATGCTCTCTATATCTGCTGCTTGATGTTCAAAGCAGCTACATTGTTTCGCCCACTCAGGGAAATGATTCCAAAGCAGTAGCTGCTACTGATCATCGCTTCATTATCCACATCCTCCATAGCATCAGGTACTAAGCGGCGTTGCAGACGACCTCAATGCATAGAGATGGAAAACATCGCATGTTTTGGCGGTTGCAAAATCTGAGCTTCATGGTCGTGCCCGAGGCTGCCCTGCATCAATCCCTCCACCACCGCTCTTGTCAATCGAAAACAAACGTTGAAGGGCGCATCAGCAACGCAGAAAAAAGCCCCGCTTGGTCTCAAGCTGTAGTTCTAGTCCCAGGAACATACGCTCTATATGATCGAGACAGATCTCGATTCAAAACTCGGCTGTGTCATCGCCAGCGCTGGTACCTTGTGCTCGCCGCCGTAGCCGCGCCAGGAAAATCCACGTGAATTTCGAATCAATGTTTCCGTTGTATTCCATACGGATACATGCGGACCAATTGCTTCGTGGTCGGAGCGGTTTGGCTCCAAGTTCCTGTTCCCAAAAGATTCACTGGTCCCAAATAGGTTTGGAAACGGAATCGCGACCTTTTGCAGCTGCATAGGTTTTGTTCCGAGCGTGCGAGGCTGATCCGCCTCGATCACCGGGTCCAAGCAGACAGTCTCCGCATCCGTGGATTCCCTCGAATCACGCAACGCTCGGCACATAAAACCATTCGAGTCAGGCGCGAACAAAGACCAGTTCATAGTGCCATAGACTCGCAGAAAAGCACGCTTCGCGCTGAATCGGGGTTGCATCCAGTACCACGAAGCAACGCAGTCGATCGTGAGATGCTCGACGGACCTCCGATGACCTGGTGCGTTTCCGCACAGAATCAGCGGCTTCCCTGACGTGGACGTTTCGATGACACCGTTGGTGCCGACTGTTCATGAATTAGCTCGTTCCGCGTGGGATCTTGTCGCTCAGACGAAGACGTCGGAAGCTCTGGCTCAAGCCTCGACGGGAAGCGACGGACCCAGTCCGGGGGCAGCAGACCCCGATCCCGGTACTGCCGAATTCGACTCGCAACCGTCTTCACAACACCCTCTGTTATACCTGAAACTTCAGCGATTCGGTTCACGAGCGCTTCATCGCTCACTCGCAACGTTGCTGGAATGCTCTGTGGGCACGTCTCCCGCCATAACAACAGGACGAAATAGATGGCACCAGCCGCAATCGATACCAGTGTTCGACCATGAATGCCATCTTTTTCAGCTGCTGCCCGTGCGACCTGATTCACGAGGGAGCGCACGATGTTCGGGATCTCTAAATAGGAGCAGAAACGGGAGACAAAGTCGTCTGTGGTGCGAATCCGACTGATTTTGGCTGCCTCGCCAATCGACATCTCCATTGCCTTCACGTATGCCGCAACGCGAGACTTGGCGACAGATACGATGACCGAGATTTCATTGAAGGTGCGTGGAAAGCCTTCATTGCGACAGGCGATGAACAGTGCTGCAGAGATAATTGAGGCGGTTTCGTCCTCACGAAAACGAGCACGAGCTCGCACCCCGTCTGCACCTAACGTCAGGTGATCGTAGTAGAGTCTGAGGAGCTCGCAAGCACGATCCTTCACGAGCTGCGGTAGGCCAGAGCGCTCGCACAGGTAAGAGATTCGGTTATAACACTCCGTGACATAGCGATCGTTGGCATCAAGCACGTTTCGTGACTGCGCTCGAGCTAGACGCTCGTTCAGGGCATTGGCACCGGCCGGTCCTTGTGAGATTGAGGTGGCGAGGCCACTGTCTAGCAGGGGATTTATGCTCCCACCGACTCGATTCGGATCGTATGCCGAATCGTCGTTTTCGAAAGTTCGCCACTCGTGGCCCAGGTCGATGAGCAGCTCGGCAGCGACAACACCGCACTGGGCGCAGACGAGGTCCCCGTTCTTGGTGTCCTCGACGAGGTCCGTACTTCCGCACTCTCCGCACACGTCAGGCACATCGCGTTCCATCGTCGGTGCAGACATTCTCTAGACAATAGGGCGACGTGCTGCTAGTGCTTTGGGCAAGAGCCTCGAACTCGCCAACTGACTTGGGGCGAGTCGGCGTCTAGCCGACTTGTGGGCTTCCGACCCTGAACAGTCGTTCTGCTTGGAGTTGCTCTCGCGTCTGTACTTGCTCCAGCTTACCCTCAGATAAAGCACGCAAACGAACAAAAGTCTTTGTTTCGGAACGAGCGGCCGCGTAAACTGCTGCGTCAAAAGTCCATACGCCGTTTTTCAAGTGCACAGCGACGAGGCGAGCTTCGGATATGAGGCAGCGGCCTGCGGCAGGTCGTCGAAGAGCGTTCGCTTCTTCTCGGCGTGCTTCTCGCAACCGAAAGGATGCAATAGGTGCCTCGTGCGTGCCTGAAACCTGGTCATGCAAGCAGTACCTCAGAGTCACAGTTAACAATATCCATAGCGTTTGGTTGTGTCCAGAGGCACGGAACGCTGACTGGCTGGCTGTCAACATCCAACGTATCCCCCAAGCGAGCACTCTTCTCCGTGCATCTGCTGCTGCTGTAGCTGCGAATGGGAGCCAGGAACCATCCATCAGGGAAATATCCATCATAGTGTTTCGTCCAAAAGACTGAAGTGAATCTACGAACTTTACAGCACACAGATTCTGTTCATCTTGACGTTATCGAGGCAGCCCATCCGAAATACCGTATTTCTAGAAGCTGCACACCATGAGCTGTTGTCGGGAAGGAACCAGGTGAACGGTGATGCCTGGTGCGCGACTAGGGTATCGCCCAGGATGAACTGCTGGCTGCAGTTGCTCGGGCGTCGCCGAGATAGCGGTTGGTTTCATTGCTCTCAGTATGCCTTGACCGGAGCCGCAGCAAGCGTCGAACGTCGGCAAATACGAACGATGCAGCGGTCACATGGCCTCTGACGTCACACGATTTCCTTCACTGATATCATTCACGTCAACGTTCGTGTACGATTCCAAGCCGGGACCCGCCATCGCCAGGGATTTCTCTGCTCGTGTGGGAAACACACAGTGCGTGTCTTCGTTTCGGGAAGGACACGGTCCATGGCCGCATACTGCAGCCTCTGGGACGGAATAGCGAGGATCCATGGACATGTCGCTACAGCCCGGTCCAGATGAGGCCTAAACGTGAATTCAATCCATGCGGGAATGGTTTGCGCCAACTGCTCATCGAGATGATCCGTTTGCACTGACGAAAGCGGCGCCTCGAGTGCTTTCAACCATTTTTCAGCTACGATAGAGATATTCTGTTTCGTCTGTGGAGGTATCTTTGCTTAACGGATGCTTCGGGTCAAGCCGCTCCGTCTGTGCATCTTCCGGCGCACTTATCGACTGCAGACCCTGCCCTGTGAGTTGCTCAAATAATCGTCCGAAACGCTCCCATTCTGCATCAGGAAGCTGATAAGGCGCGTACGATGCAGTTGGGAAACGACGCTGCTTCACCGCTGTTCGATAGTCGACTAACCCACGATGAATCTCCGCACCAGCTTCCGCGAAGCGTTTGCAAAACTTGGGCGTTACTTTGACATGATGTGGGTGGGTCATCATCCCACATAAATCATGATACACCAAAACTTGGCCACTGGTACCGCCACCTGCGCCAATGCCAATGGTTGGAATACGCAACGCCGTTGTTACTGCAGTCGCGAGACGCGCAGGCACGCACTCCAGCACCAGGGCAAAAGCGCCTGCTTCCTGCAATGCCAGTGCATCTTCCAGAAGCTCCGCTGCTTCGCTAGCGTTCGTGCCAAAGGCTCGAAATCCACCCCGAGCGCTGTAGCTCTGCGGCCGCAGCCCAACGTGACCCATTACCGCAACACCTAGTGAATGCACACAGGCCTCAATGACGGGTGCCATGCGCTTACCTCCTTCTATTTTTACCCCGTGCGCGTGTCCTTCTTGAATCATTCTGGTAACGTTGCGGAGTGCATCCGCAGTGGACGTCTCACAGGTTCCAAAAGGCATATCCGCGAGGAGAAGCGCCCGTCGGCATCCTCGCGCAACCGCTCGACAGTGGTGCAGCACGTCGTCCAGGGTCACAAACTGAGTCGTATCATGTCCCAGTTCGACCATGGCTAAAGAGTCACCGACCAGAACGATGTCCACCGCCGCGAGATCCGCATGCAGTGCCTGTGGATAGCTGTATGCCGTCACCATGCAGATAGGGACGCGCTCCTCATGCATTCTCTGAATGTCGCGTATGGTTATCCGTCGCAGATGATTCTCCGAGTTTCCCGCTTGTTTTGTGCAGTATCCCCGATTTGGACTAAAATGATTAGGCGACTGTCCCCGAATGAGGTACCTGAACTGGTTTCGGCCCGGTTGCCAGTCACGAGGCGCAGCAGCGCGCTCGCCGAGACCTCGCAGGTACCGCCAGTGCTCCAGCAGCTGCCACCGCGAGCACACCCTGCGCATCGTTGTGTCCATTGAGACTAGACGTGTCAGTATATGGTGGCACCAAAGGCGTCTATGGGTTCAGAAGGTTGCTGCTTTTGTTGGCGGTAGCGCTGCGCCTGGGACGTCAAGGTCGGCAGCGCTGCAGCTTCCCAACGCGGGCAAGTGTTCTTGTGAGTCAGGGTTGAAGCTGGTAGAAAGAAGCCTCCGGCTCTGAACGTGCTACGGGTCCGCAAGTGCAAATACGTAGCTTGCCAAAGAGGCGCACACGTTCCACCTATTCCAAAAAACGTGCAACCTTCGGGTACGGAGCTCCGGTGACCCGCAAGACGCCACCCTCTGCTCCGCATAACACGGCAGCATGCGCTTTGCTGCTCACTGTGCCGGGCAAGCGGTTTCCGGAGACCTAGGTCCGTTCGAGTATGTCGTGCCTGTTGCTGTAATGTAAGAAAGATTTCGTCTATAATAGGGAGAGGGATACTGTTAAGCACGCAGCGTATGGACAAGCTCTTTGTTATTCGTACCCTGCAACAACCGGGTGTTCAAGAGGAGCTCGCAGAGCGCGGAGCCCTCTGTGCGGGTGCGGGTGCCGTCTCTGGACTCGTAACTGCAGCGGTTCGAGGGTACCGTGTATCAACAGCTGCCGTCATCGGCAGTGCTGGATTTGTACTAGCGGGAGTGCCGTTTTTTGCCTTGCAACGCGTGTTCCAGGAACGGCGGCAGGGCGTTCAAGATCCGTGGAACTCGGTGCTCGCTGGAGCTTTTGTTGGGTGGTTCGTTGGCCTCGGTATTAGTGGTCCAGGGCGATGTCCTCAGAGTGCGCTCACTTTGGCTGCACTCTGCGGTGCTGTGCACTGGTCCTTGTCCACGGTGGGGCACTGGCGGCAGCGAACGCCCGCGTCAAGTTCAGCAGCTGTGCGTAACGAGACTGAAAGCTTCCAGTGGCCCGAGTGGCTACCTATTCAACCGGTGAGACCGGGGTATCGGCCACCTCATGTTGAACTCGCGGAGCTTGTAGCGAAGCGGGCGAGCCTAGAGGAGGAACTGCGGGAACGCAGGGCCCGTCTGGAGCACGAACGAGGTGCCGAGCCGGCGAGTCCTTGCGACTGCTCCCCAAAGTGATGCCTGGAGCGCAGTGCACACCGGTATTCGCGGCAGTTGTGGGGACATTCCGGCACGAGCATCCAGGATTGTGAGGATACTCGACGCGTCGCGTAACGATCGCCTGGTGATTGCGCCTGACGCAAACTTGCCTGGTGCGAGGTCGGTGCTGTTCACAGGTCATCCACGTCGCTCGTCGGAATTCGCCGGAGAAACCCATCATACAGTCAAGTTAGTTTAAATGCGGTAAAAAGTTGCAGCGCAAATTGTATCAGATCAACGACGGCGCTGAGAGTCGGCATTTCCGATGGGATTCGAATCCTCGCGCAAAGAGACTGAAGCGGATCTTGTATTTCGCATGCTCGATGGATACTCAAGAGCGCGTTTCGCTGTCGAAATGAAACACGTGCCGTCCGTACGTTGCCCGCAAAGCAGCTACTTTCGTTGAAAAAGAGACTTCTTAGACGACTGGTGTATTGGATATGTTGCTATTCAGAGAGCAACATCATTCAAGCGGAAAGACACCGGATAGACTGCTGTCTGGGATCTGGTGTCGTGCGTCTAGCGCCTCCGGGGCCGCTGCCGAAGCAACCGCTTCCAGAGCACCTACCATGGACCTTTGGATCGGCGCCCTCCAGGAATCAGATGCTCTCGAATGTTGCCGAGCACAAGCCTCGTCCGAGTCTATTTGACGGGTTGGTGCGCCACTTGCAGGCATGGTGCATTGACGCATGCACTTGTTCTGTTCTGGTCTGCTCTGCGAGAAAATCCAACACGCGTGCACTGTATGAGACAGTCCATTTCGTTGTTGCTCAGGGTCTGATTTCAGGCCCTGAGCAACAACGACAATCAACAGGGTATCCATTCCCGCTTGACTCGGTTTTCGATTATCAGTATTGTTTCGTTTCTGGCGTCTCAGTGATGAAAGCTCTCCTCTTTCGTTTGACATGCTTTCCAACTGTTAGTATCGTTTCATGTCTGGCGCATTGTTGACAACAGCACTCCATTCCGGTTGATGCGGTTCACAGACGGGGGCATTGTGTTGTGACTGGCGCTTCAGTAACAAGAGCGTTGCTCAATAGAGTTCGCGCAGCGCAGTGCTTCCTCAGACGCTGCTTCATAAAGATCTACCTCAATAAAGCGCGCCAATTGCGCTTTCTTTTGCCGCAGTCCTGAGGACGCTGCATGCCTTCAACGCAGAGCTCGAATCATACTAAACGAACAGAGCTCACCGTTCCAGACAGAATCAAAGCTCGATGTCCTGTTCTCGACATGAATCGTTGCGTTACTTTCACAGAGTAGAGACTAGCTATTCGTACCAGAAGCACATTGCAAGCAAAGCTGCGACCTGTCGTAGGAGGTCACGTTTTCGATGATTTCCATGGCCATCGTGCGCACAACATCCTGTAGATCGTATCTGGACGAAGAAGCGGGATTGCTCTCGTCTTCTGGTCGTGTATAGTTTGTTCTTTTCTGTTCGCTGCACAGCGCTACAGCCATGTATCCTAGAACGTAAAGTAGGGTACTCGCTGTGAGAGGTCTTGGCCCAGAAAACGTCCAGTCTAAGCTGCCAATGCGCTGTGCCTCCCTGCTACTCTTCTAGTGTCTCTATTGTGCTGATTCCCGGGACATACGGACCAGTGTGACCGTCGTCAGACCTAAATGTCGCAGAGTCCGCGTTTGCTTCCGGGGTCAACGTCCACGGTGGCGGCGTTGACTCGCAAAAACCTCGACAGCCTGGGGGAATGCTCGTGCGGAAAGGTTCCGCTCCAAAGTTGGCTCGACATCTGGCTCCCATGTACAGAGAAATCATCGGATAGTATACAGCAGGTATTAGGTTCCGGAATGCGATACCCTGCGAGACACCGTTCTTGAAAAATTCAATATAGGTACCAGTGGCGACATGGCTTGACTCTCTGTCCGTGGTATAGAAGAGCTCTGTTGGCGGTGGCATTTTCGGTTTGCTCCCGAGACCCATGTTCATGCCTTTGAAATCAAACCAGGCATCATCGAGTCGTCGAATAAGAGCCTCTTCGCGAGCGTCAAGACTCGGTGGCAGGCAGATTCGACAACCGATCACGTCACCGAGCTGGCCCCAACAGGAACCGTATGCCTCCGGGATGCAGTCGTGAACCTTGTCGCCAGTCTTATCCCGATACGCATAGCCGTGAACTTCCCAACCGACCGGGAAGGATACCTCAGCCCGGCAGGAGCCGAACCCGACTCTTATATGAGGCTGGACTCCATCGCGATCGACGACGCTCTCGTGGCAGGGCAGCGGTGGCGGTTCCCCTGCCAGCACCTGGATCTCAAAGAACCAGTCACCAGTCGCAACGCCATGAATACCGCGTATACTGCGGAAGCCGCGCTCTCCAGTCACCGTTAAGAGGTCCGACGATAACTGAAGCTTTGGATCTCGCTGGTGCTCGCTTAGGGTGTAGGGCACCCCACGCGGCGGTTTCCTCCATTCCAGAATTGCGGCATCATCGATGAGCTCTAAGGGATCGATTTCCTCTACGGGCACACCGGCTTTTAAACGAGCCAGCACAGATTCACTGAACTGGGCGACAAGTCCACCTCGTCGAATGGTACGTTGTCCACCATCGGTTGCAGCGGAGCGGGCCGAATGCCCCCCGTGTCGTGTTCTGGTGTTTCCTTCGGTGCGCGGCACGCCCGCCGGACCAGACGCAGACCTCTCTTCTGCTCGATTCGACACAGCAGAAGTGCGACCAGTGGATGATTCGATGTCTGCCAAAGTCGCGACGCGTTGTGGTTCAGTTGGGGTTTCTGGCGACCCCGATGCAGTTGTTCCAGGTGCTGGCGCTAACAGCAGTGAAGCGGTGCTCTTCGTTTCCGCGGACGTAGAGCGAGCCCGCTTGGGCGCAGGCTCTAGGTCCAGATCATCGGCGAGGCGGCTTGCATGTTCCTCGGTTATCAGGCTCCAGTCATAGGAGTCCACACCCAGCCGAAGCTTCCAATATGCCTCGTGCGTTTGCTCAGCGTCAAGCGCACTTGGGTTCCTGTCCAACTCGACGAGAGCACTGTCTGGTTGAAGTCTTCTTGTGAGTTCCACACTGAACTTGCGACGGAACTCTGCACCCTGTGCAACTTGATCCCAGTGTGCGTCGACGTAGTCGATGATTTCCCTCGCAGTAAAAGAACTCCTGTTCGAGTTGGCCTGCTCGAGTGCCTTTAGCGCTCGGAAGAGAATCGCACACCACACAGAACGCAGTGACTCGGGAGGTGGATCCATTACCTCCCAAGATCTGTGTTAATAGTGTCCAGTGAGGCGTTCGCGAATGAACGAAGACGCTTCACCGAGCAGAACCTCGGATACCTGACGCGTATGTGCGCGTTTCGAAGCGATCCGCTGCAGGTGCACTTACGCCCGTGTTCCAGTCTTTCAACTCGATTTTTTTACACGCCTGCTGCGGTGCACAGCAGCTGATCGAAATCATGCTGGAGTGCACAGTACAGACTGTAGACGAATTGCTCGTGGGATATGCATTCTTTACTGAACAGTGCAAGTAGGGCTGCATGCCTCCTTCCGGTCAGTCATACCACAGAACGCAGATGGCTGAGGAAGATTAAAGAACAAGCACAGGCGCTCCGCATCAAAAACTGGTACTCTCACAGCGTGTGCTCGCGGTCAACTGTAGAATGTGATCCATTGATCACCGTATGGGAAGCAATAGCGCCGATAATACACGCCACGGGGGTTTCTGTTTACCACCAGCTTGTTCGTATGGCCCTGGAAACACTGGGGACCAATCGCAGCAGAGTCCTAATGCAGGCACGGCCATCCGCGACAGAAATCGCGACTGCAACAAAGTTACTGGACCGTTGCGATCGGTATGAAGCAGAGTGGCGTCGATTTGTTTTTCTCAGTCGATGAGACTTGCTTCGGACGAAATTTTCAGAGCGTAAATGGATATTCGCGCAGAGGGGGCCCGTTGTATGTACAATTGAACACGAAGAAAACTAAGACATCATCATCATCGTTTCCAGCTGCAGTGGATTCATCTCGCGGTCTCAGTTTCGCAAGTAGAGAATTTACATTCAAAAGGACCAATCACTTTGTCGAAGCATGGACGACTTTGCCCAGACCTCTGGCGATGTCCTTCTATTGGGAAACGTGGTATTTCACCGTTCCCGATATGTCCGAGTTTGTGCAGATTCTGTCGGGGAGTAGAGCTGATTTTCATTCCTCCGCATACTCCGTGGCTCAACCGCATCGGGGGAATGTTTTCTATCGTGATACGCAATGATCGCTCCATTGAGCGGATCACTGGAGTATTCAGCAAGATGACACACCGGCGCACATGTCATCGTTCTTGGGCAAGTTTTTTACCGCTGGGAAGGTCCTCTCGTAAGCGCATAAGCAAGTGCGTTCGTTTTTCCAAAATATAAGAAAAGAGTTGGAATGTACAGTTCGGAAGGTTGAGATGGAGAGAAGGCAGCGGAGCACTTCGTCGAAAGAAAAGCGCTGAGAATTGACAGAGCACCAAGTAGAACTGAGGGCACGAGTTCGGGGACGCCTTGCATCGGCAAGTTCGACAAGCGGCAGGTCACGTAAGGAGTTCGTGAACCGAGACTCTAATGCCGCCATTAATATCAGGAGATGTGCGGTGCTGAAGACGATATCCGAGGAGCTGACGCGATCCAAATTTCTGGGGCAAACTCTCAGTGTCGTGGTGAGCAAGGAGAAGCTGAAACAGATTGCAAGGGGCCAGTCGAAAAAGGCTGGGAGGCATGCGCGAGTGGGTATTCATTTACCCTATGTTCGCAGAGCGTTTCTGCTCAACTGAACATACATTTGGTGCCGGATACACAAATGCCAGTATACGATGGATGGGTCCACTTATCGAAACCGGACATTCGTGCAAACCTTTGGATTCCTTCCCGTCACTATCAGTACCAGCATTAGCGGGCTTCTTCTGCGAATGTTTCCTTTTCCTCTCGCATATCCCCGGCTCTATATATGCCGGTTGTTCCTGTTCCTCCAGCTCAGTCTTCAGGTGTCGAGGGATGTCGATGGCAGCGTTCAAGTTCCGATTTCGCTCTCTTCGGATTAGCTCTTCGCATTTCATGCAAGTTTGGAAATTCCGATCTACCCTTCACTTGCCTTTTCCATGTTTATTGTACATGGCCTTGGGGCGTTTGTCGCGGCTGTGAGACACTTGGCAGTGGGCGGGTTTTCCCATATGTCTACCAAACACACACACACACCCACAGACACCGCCCTCCGAGACCTCCCTTTGTTATCCAGACACTTGCCTTATTGCTCACGAATTATACCTGTAACGAGTAACGAATGCTCAAGGCGACGCCTACCTCGGTTTCTGGGCCCAGTGTGGCGACCTAGGATCGCGGGCTTCTTCGACACAATCCCCACGGCGAGTGCTCTGTCCGCAGCAGACGCAAACGCACGCTGTTTCATTTAATACAGGTTTTGTGGAACGCTATGATGTCTGGGATGGAAAAAATACCGGATGGAAAGTCTCGGCTAGAGTGCAAGCCGGGAAATTTAGGCCCGTATATGCTCCCTTCGTGCTAAGCGGTGACGCACGCTTTCTTGTTCGCGATCCCTGCGATGACTGCGGCCCGAGTCCAAGATCATCTTCCATGCCAACAAACGAGACGTGAGTATCTTGGAGTATTC
>Ga0078972_1004005_pt1 | contig 26730 bp, 25 predicted proteins | sample YelNatPaOPGAMG01_FD_67568 | JGI IMG/M metagenome (GOLD analysis project Ga0078972, IMG submission 67568) | Hot spring thermophilic microbial communities from Obsidian Pool, Yellowstone National Park, USA - OP-RAMG-01 (SPADES assembly) (version 2) | ecosystem: Environmental > Aquatic > Thermal...
AGTTATAATTCTGTAGACGTCCTATGGTTTTAATTTGGCGCATCCTTCCAGCGAAAAAATAGATTTAGTGTCCGGCGCTCCTGTATTTTTTGTGGTAAAGACCCGCAATGATAAGTACCAAGTAGGGGATAAAATAGGCAAATATAGTCGGGTAGCCCGATTAGTAGAATTCAATACAGTAACTATTATCATTCCAACAGATGAGGAAATTGACTAGGGTAATATATAAAACCTGCCACTAAAAAATTGTTGTTTTCATTTTAAACAAAGCAATAATATGGCATATTTAAGTAAAAAAACAAGCAATATTTTAGCTATACTGAAAATAATTCGACTAAACTTTTAATATGATCGACACCGCCGTAGTCATCGTCAACTGGAACGGCAAAAAATATCTCAAGGATTGTTTTGATTCGCTTGGCAGGCAGACGAACCAAAATTTTAAGGTGATTTTCGTGGACAACGGATCGGATGACGATTCAATTGACTTCGTGAAAAGAAACTACTTGGAAATTCGGTTTCCAAGTGTGGATATTGTTCCGCTCAAAAGAAATACCGGGTTTTGTTTTGGCTATAATACGGGCATCAAAAAAGCGCTTGAAGATAAAAACATCAACTACGTAATTATTCTTAACAACGACACAAAATTGGACAAAAAATATATTGAGGAAATAACAAATTGCGCCAAAAGTCATCCCGAAGCCGGATCTATTCAGCCAAAAGTTTTGAATTTTTTTGAGCCGGATAAAATTGACTGCGCGGGGATTTATATCAATCGCGATGGAACAGCCCACAATCGGGGATATGGTAAAGAGGCAGAAAAATACAACGAAGAAAAAGAAATATTCGGCGCAAACGGAACGGCTTCGCTTTTCACAAGAGAAACTCTTGAAAAAACAAAATTTCAAGAAGGAGAATATTTTGATAACAATTATTTTGCTTTTTATGAAGACACGGACCTGGCTTGGCGAATCCATTTAGCTGGCTTAAAATCATATTATTGCCCCAACGCCAAAGTTTTTCATATTCACAGCGCTACAGCCGGAAAAGCTTCTCTTCTTAAAGCCTATTATTTGCACCGAAATTACTTTTTTACTATTTTCAAAAATTACCCTTGGGGAAAAATAGGAAAAACTCTTTTTTGGAGATTTATTAGCTATTTGCAACTTGTTCTCAATCTTTTTCGCCGAAAGAAGCGAGAGACAGAACTAACAAAAGGATACAAGAAAAGGGAGGTAGCTTTTGTTATTTTTAAAGCCTGGTTGAGCGTAATAGGAAATATGCCGAACCTGCTAAAAAAAAGAAGATATGTTTTTCAGAAAATAAATCAAGCAAAAAAGCGGCAATGGAAATGAAGCTTCCTAGAGGATCTTATCCACCCCGTAGGGACAGAAGCGTTGCTGGCAGACCGCTTAGGGTATTCTCCAAAGGAGGATAGAATATTTTTATAAGCTAGATAACTAATTGGCATTATCTTAAAAAAACTAAATAACTAATAACTATAAAAACAGTGAAAATTAAGCTCGATTGGAAAATTATTCTTTTTTCTCTGGTGATACTGCTAGCAATTTTTCTGCGGCTTTGGCATTTTCATGATTGGCTTTTTTTCAAAATGGATCAGGCGCGAGACGCCTCGACCATTCAAAGAGCTTTTGAGCAAGGTCCCGGCTGGCTTCCTTTTTTGGGGCCCAAAGCGGGAGGAACAAGCGCCAATGTGGGACCGGCTTTTTATTATTTCCAATATTTTTCGGCAGTTTTATTTCAAAGCGTGCACCCTGAGGTATTGGCTTTTCCCGATCTCCTCTTTTCCATCTTATCAATCCTGCTTTTTTACTTTTTCCTGAAAAAATACTTTTCCCGCGACTGGTCGCTTATTCTGGCTTCGCTTTATGCCGTTTGCTTTTTGGGGATTGAATATTCTCGGTTTGCCTGGAATCCTAATTCATTGGTTTTTTTCAACTTGCTATTTTTTTACGCTCTTCTCAATATCTTTGACGAGAAAACAAAATATAAATTGCGCTGGATAATTCTGGCTGGAATTTCTTTTGCCGTTTCCACTCAGCTTCACTTTTTGTCTTTTGCCACTCTGCCAATAATCACCACTCTTTTCATTTTATTCACTTGGCGAGAGGCAAAAAAACACCTCATCCTGAAAAATACAGCTATTTTCTTGGGAATCGTTCTTTTTCTCTATCTGCCGGTTTTTTTCAATGAAATTGTTACTCACGGCAAAAATATTCAAGCCTTTGTCGCAGCCGTGAAAAGCAAACCTTCTTCGCACAGCTTTTCAGAAAACATCCTTAAAAATATTTTTTATTTTGGATATTATTGGCTTCTTATTCTCACTGGCTGGATTAGCAAAAAAGACAACCTAGTGTTATCAATAATTGTCTGGTTGGGCTTGATTCTTCCCGCCCTTCTTCTGGGAAAGCATTTTTTTCAACAGGAAAAAAATAGCCTTAAGAAAAAATTTATTCTTTTGTCGGGGCTGTGGCTGGCTGTTTATTTTCTGGCCTATATTCCTTTTGCCTATCAAATTCGGCCGCGATTTTTTTTGCCGCTTCTTGCCTTGCCCTTTGTTTTTATGGGATATATAGTAAAATATCTCTGGGAAAAAGAGAGAAAAATTTTCAAAGCAGCAGTGGCAATTCTTTTAGCGGTTGTTTTTTGGGGAAATTTATATGGAACCTATCTTTGGTTTGAAGAGATAAAACTTTCTCAAAAAGAAGCCGTCTATCCGCAAAGAACAATTATTCTCAAAGCTCGAGACGGAATTGTGCTTTGGCATCTTGAAAAAGCCGTGGAATATATGAAGGAAAAATGCCCTTCAAAAGAAGTTTATTATAAGACTTCGGCTGAATACAAAAGACCGGTAAAATATCTGCTCAATCTTTCCGGAAAGAAAGCGGGGCCAATAGAAGCCATAAAAATCGGCTCTCCAAACCAATGCGTTTTTATTCTCGGACTTTCCCGGAAAAAGGAAATGCCCTTTGTTCAAGAGACAACCTCTGACTTTTTCGTTGAAGAATCGCGCAAAATAGGAGCCTTGACTGTTTATAAATTATCTCCTCAAAAAGATCTCTGGGGAAAGCCTCTTTCAACCTATGAAAAAGGGAGTAGCGATGAAGAGAAATTGAAACGGGCTTTCTGGAGAGATTTGTGGAAATAAAAATTGTTTTGATGCGAAGCTCCCCGAGTTTACCTAACTCGTCAGCAGGCAGGCCGCCCGTTGGGCGAGAAGTGTTGTCGGCAGATACTTGCAGTATTCTAGGAAGGGGATAAAATAAAAATGGATAGATGGCGGCCTCAATCAAAAATTGACGCTCTTTTGTTTTTTTGTGTTTGCTGATAGTTAAAGGTTTAAGCAAATAATCTAATTTTAGGGATCAGGTTGCTCGAGAAACAGAATCCGGCTTTGAAAAAAAAGTTATGAAAAATAAAGTCATTTCTGTTGTCGTTCCCTGCTACAACGAAGAAAAAACCATTCAAAAAAATCTAACGAAAATTTTCAATTATCTCAACGAACATTGGGAAAATTTTGAAGTGATTGTTGTCAACGACGGCAGTACGGATGGAACGCTTGAAGAAATAAAAAAGGTTCAAGAGAAGCTACCTCTTCGCCTGATTGATAACCCTACCAACAAAGGAAAGGGGGGAGTTGTAAAGCAGGGAGTTTTAGAAAGCTCAGGCGAATTGGTAATGTTTTTGGACGCAGATCTGGGAATCCCGATCGAAGAATTGGAAAAATTTGTTCCTGAAATTGAAAGGGGGTATGATATTGTAATCGCTTCCCGGTTTGTGCCGGGACTGCGTATCATAAGACCGGTTCCTTGGCATCGGAAAATTATGGAGAAAGTGTTTCGTCTTTTGCGACTTATTATCCTCAATGACCGAAATGTAAAAGATACCCAGTGCGGTTTCAAAGTCTTCCAACGGGAAGCGGCAATGAAAATTTTCCCTTATCTCACTGTTGAGAGATTTGCTTTTGACGCAGAATTGATATACTTAGCCAATCAACGCCATCTCAAAATAAAGGAAATTCCTATTTCTCTCCAAAATCCTCCTAACAGCCATATCCGACTTTTCCGCGATCCTTTGAATATGACGTTGGATCTCTTGAGAATCCGCCTGAACAGCTGGAGAGGAAAATATAAGAGTAAAGTTTGAAATATCGGACTAGAAGTGATAAATTTCTGGCATAAAAATCGTCTGCTATCTCGAAGAATATGTCTGAAGATATAACCACCGAGAATTAAGTTTTAGAGAGCAGGAAAACATTTTATTTAAGCTAGTTATTCAACATTTTAGGTCCGAATAATTAGACTTTACCCAATATGAAGAATTAAGTTCCCTGAGTTTACCTACCTCGTCGGCAGGCGGGCCTGTCCGCCGGGCGAGAAGCGTTGCCGCCAGAACCGCCCAGAGGTATCTATCCATTTCTTTGAGGAAGTGCAATTTCCCGAAGCAGAAAAGAAAACCTTTCACTATACATATGATTATTCGTAAGGTGATAACCGATCTTGTCAAAGCGCTCGGGATATTCTGCGGAAGGGGATAAATTTTCAATTTTCAAATATTGACAGATAGTTGAAAAACTATCTAAATCAAAAAATGTTTAATTTTAAAAGAGAAAAGTTATTCATAGTCGCATTCTTCACTTTCCTGACTATTATTCTCACTTGGCCAGTCGCTGGACATTTCTTTTCCTCAGTTCCCAGCTCCGGTCCTGACACAATGCAAGTGATTGGCGTAGCAGGGGAGAAAGCTAATCTTCTTTCTGATCAAGGGTTGTTTCGAGGAACAGCAGAACTTATCAAAAGATCGGAATTCAATATTACCGCGCTCTATGCTTATTTTCAGCTTATTTTCGGTCGAATAATTGGCTACAACCTTTTGTTTTTTTTGTCTTTTATTCTCTCTGGCTTAGGAGGCTACCTCTTGGCTTTTTATTTTACCAAAAATAAACCGGCTTCCTTGCTTGCGGGAACTATTTTTGCTTTTTCTCCTTTTCATATTCACAATTCCTTGAGTACCAATGTAGGAACAATGCACCAGGAATGGCTGCCTTTTTTTGCTCTTTATCTTTTTAAGTTTTTTGAGGATCTGCGCCCTCGCCATTTTTTCTTGACTGGTTTTTTCCTTTTTTTGATTGGATTTACAGAACATCAAACGCTAGCTTTCACGGTTATTTTCATTCTATTTTTTCTTGTTTATAAAATTATTGCTCAACCAAAAGTCTTTCTCCGTCCTAAACTTTGGCTTTATATCGGAATAAGTATCTTGATTTTTTCGGGACTTTTCTTTTTTATGTTCCGTTCCCTTTTTGTTATCGCTGGCTCAGAAAACAATTTTCTTGATCCTGGTTTTAAGGCAGCCGTGAAGTATTCAAACGATTCTTTGGCAATAATTATTCCGCCTAATTTTCATTCTCTTTGGCCAAAAGCTTTTTCAGAAATTCGAAATCAATTCAAGCGAAATTCAGACAGCAGTTTTTCAGTTTACGCAGGATATACCACTCTTTTTTTATCTTTATTGTCCCTTGGGGGAGTAGGTTATCTTAAGAAAAAACAAATCCTAACCAAAGGAATTTTTTTCTGGCTGACAGTGGCCATTGGTTTTTATATCCTCTCCCTGGGTCCATATTTGCACTACAAGGGAGTTCTGGATCCACCAATTAAAATGCCCTATTACCTCGTTTACCAGTACCTCCCTTTTTATAAAAACATTCGCACAGTGGGGAGATTTTTTATTTGGTCAATGGTGGGTTTTTCTGTTCTAGCAGCTTGGGGGAGTATTTTCCTGCAAAACATTCTACAAAAAACAATTTTCCACTCAAAAACTGAAGCTAAAGACAAAGAAAAAAATAGCAACAGCGAAAAAAAAGAAGAAATTGACCGGAAAAAGAATAGCTTCTCAATAGTTTTTTATTTTTTCTTAACTTTAGCGGTTATTGTTGAATTTCTGGCAATTCCTTTGAAAACCGACTCGCTTCTTCATTCTTCTTTTTATGAAAAAATTGGCCAGGACAAGGAGAAATATAGCGTCTTGGAAGTTCCGGGCAGTACTAGCTATAATTTTGCTTCTCGCGACCTGGTTTGGAAGAGTATTCACCGAAAAAATACTATAAACCACTACGATTTTGCCCGGGTTAATAAAAAAAGCAATCAGTTCCAAAGAAGCACTCCTATTATTCGCACTTTGCTTTATGACATCCCCGAAGGCAATAAAAACAACGACAGCGATGTCGTGAAAGATTCTTATTATAACATTGCGGGCGAAATTTTGAATTACTACAATATTCGCTGGATTATTTTGGATAAAGAGTGTCTTAAGGGAGATCCTAAAAAAGATGAACCCAATATGTTTTATTCCGCCAAAACTTTTGTTTCTGACATAATAAAATGCGCTGAGGAATATGAAGACAATTACCTTTATGCTTGCCGAGTCAATCCGAATGACACGCCCAAAAGCATTTTTCTTGCCCCAGATTTCTCCACCGGACATTGGATCAAGAAAGGAAAATCAAAAAACGGGATCAAGCGCTGGGCAGAAAACGGCGCCGGAATAAAATTGATCAATATGTCAAATCAACCTCAAAAAGGAAACTTGAAATTCAATATCAAGATTAGCAAACCCTTGCGAATCAAAGTAATCTTCAATGGAAAGGAAGTTTATAACAAATATATAAGTTCTCTTGGTCAAAAACAGGCTGTTTCTATAAATTTAGACGAAATCCCGCCAGGTGAAAATGAAATTATTTTAGGAGTTTTAGCCGCGGATGGGACAGAAATTTATTCCGACAAAAAATCAGACACCGCCGCTTTTTATCAATTTGAAGTGAAATACTAGGAAATAAACGTAAATTTGAATTTTATCTCAAAAAATGCTATAATTTTTTTATGCAAAAGCGCTTATTTACGGCGATAAGCCTGCCAGAGGAAACCAAAAAGCGCCTTTTTCGCTTTGTTTCAAAAGAATACAAGAATCTTCCCGTAAAGTGGGTAAGACAAGAAAATTTTCATATTACTCTTAATTTCTTAGGTTATATTCCAGTTGAAAAAATTCCTGAGATTTGTAAATCTATTCAGAAAGTTTCGGAAAGTGAAGATTCTTTTGAATTACAATTTACCAAAGCCAAAATAGGTCCTAATCTTGAAAACAAGAAAATGATTTGGGCAGTCGGAGAGAAAAGCGAAGAACTTTCTGAACTCAAATATCACCTAGATAAAGCTTTAGGATTATTTGTAAGAGAAAAAAGGGAATTCAAGCCCCACATTACGTTGGGAAGAATTCAAAAGAAAAAATGGAAAAAGATACATCCCGAACCATTCATAGAAAGAAGCCTAAATTTTTTCGTTCCAGTTTCTTCAATTGAAATTCTGGAAAGCCGCTTTGAAAAAGGGAAAAGGGTTTACTACATTTTGGAATCCTTTTCTTTAAGAAGTTAAATTCCAAATTCCAAATGAAGCTCAAATTCAAAAAATTCCAATTTCAAAAACAGGTTTTGAATTTTGATCATTAGAATTTTGGTATTGTTTTGGATTTTGAGCTTTGGAATTTGGTATTTTGTTTCTTTGGCATTTTGGTATTTTCCATTATTTAGTTATTCGGGATTTAAAATTTCTAGACAAAACCTCACTAATGAATCAAAAATGCTGTTTTCGGAAAAGATGAGATGAGTAAATTTTTATAAGACATACAAAAATGGAAAAGAACGCTTTGAAGATACTGGGAATAAGGATTGATAATCTTTCAAAAAGTGAGGTGAATAATTGGATAGAAAATGTTTGTGATGATTGGCCATATCAGAAATTTATAACAACTCTCAATCCAGAAATTGTTCTCAACGCCCATCGAGATAAAAAATACCGAGAGATTATCAATAAGGCTGATTTGAATATCTGTGACGGTTTTGGTCTAAAGGCTCTTCTTCGAATCAAGAGCAAAAAAATAAAATCCAGATATACCGGAGTTGAACTCGTCGATTATACTCTCAGATTAGCCAAAGAAAAAAATATCAATGTTTTGAGTGTTGTTTGGGAAAAGAGCCTCAGCTCTTCCCAAGAAATAAAAGAGGCGATAGAGGAAAAATATGGTTTTCAGACGCAAGCAGTTCAATTCCAAAATCCAAAAGATTTTTTTGAAGACAAGAACCTGAAAGAAGCAGAAATAGTTTTTGTGAATTTCGGAGCGCCCTGGCAAGAGAAATTCATTTTTGAAAATCGCCGCAAATTTCCGAAAGCCAAAATGCTGGTGGGGATAGGGGGAGCCTTCGATTTTCTCACAGGAAAGATGAGACGAGCTCCAAGGTGGATGCAAAAAGTAGGTCTGGAGTGGTTCTGGCGCCTTCTTCAAGAGCCAAAGAGAATAAGACGAATTATCAACGCTGTTTTAGTTTTTCCTTGGATTGTTCTAACAAGTGATAAGAGGCAAAAAAAATGAGTCAAAGATTTTTTTCTTTAGTCACTTCCATAATCTTGTTAGCATTGCTGGGTCTTTTTCTGGCAAAAACAGAGATTGACTGGCAAGGCAAACTATCTTATTTTATGCACGCGATTCTCTTTATATACTTTTTGGCAGTTCTTATATCAAATCAGCAATTTGAAGAAGATACAATGGCAAAAATAGAAAGAAGCTTCAGTTCACTATTTGTCTCTTTTATCTTTCTCTTTCAAATGATCTACGCGCCACTGGCTCGATATTTTTTTGGAAATTTGATTCGAAAAGCCGCTTTTCTTCCCGATATCCTAGCACTTTTCTTTTTTCTTTTCTTTGCCCTCGTCTTTGTTATTGCCGCTGTCGCGGCAAGCAGTTTTTCAAAAACGGGATTTCTCTCCAGCTGGAAACTTTTCAACAACCCAACTGCTTATTTTGTCCTAAGAAACTTTTGGCTAGCGGCCGTTTTTATGACTATTTTTCTTTATTGGCAAAAACCTTTCTTAATCATAACCGTTTAGGGAGCCATGAAAAAAAGAGTGAGGGTGCGCTTTGCCCCCAGTCCAACCGGATATCTACACATCGGAGGTCTGCGAACAGCCCTTTATAATTTTCTCTATGCCAAAAAAAATAAAGGTGATTTTTTCTTGCGAATTGAAGATACTGATCAAAAACGTGTTGTTCCTGAGGCCATTCCCAAATTGATAGAATCGCTTGAGTGGGCTGGCATCTTGCCCGAAGAGGGAGTTCTTGTTGATAAAAAGGGGGAAATAAAAGAAGTAGGGGAGTACGGGCCTTATATTCAATCGAAGAGATTAAAAATTTATCAAGAATATGCTCACCAACTTGTTGCAAAAAAGAAAGCTTACTATTGTTTTTGCACTCCGGAAAGACTAGACAACCTGCGAGCGCTCCAAGAAAAAGCAAAATTAGCTCCCGCTTATGACAAATTGTGCCTCAGGAAAGTCCCCCTGGCGGAAGCCAAAAAAAGAATCGCCCGAGGAGAAAAATATGTCATTCGTCTTGATGTTCCGGAGACAGGGGAGACCGAATTCACAGATTTAGTGCGAGGAAAAATAAGCTTTGCCAACAAAAATCTGGACGACTTTGTTCTCTTGAAGTCGGATGGCTATCCCACCTATCATCTGGCGCATGTTGTGGACGATCATCTTATGAAAACGACTCTCGTTTTTCGAGGTGAAGAGTGGCTTCCCAGCACTCCCAAGCATATTCTTTTGTTTCAAGCTTTTGGCTGGCAGCCCCCGCAATACGCTCATCTTTGTGTTATTCTCAATAAAAAAACAAAAAAGAAATTATCTAAACGTGACGGAGATGTTGGTGTGGAAGATTTCCGTCAAAAAGGCTATCTTCCCGAAGCAGTCATCAACTTCATTGCTCTTTTAGGCTGGAATCCAAAAACAGAGCAAGAAATATTTTCCCTTTCTGAACTGATAGAAAATTTTGAAGTAGCTAAGCTAAATAAATCAGGCGCAATCTTTGACCAAGAAAAATTAGATTGGATGAATGGAATTTATATTCGAAAGAAAAATATTCCAGAGCTTGCCAAACTGTGCCGACCGTATCTCGAAGAATATTTGAAAGTTCAAACTTTCCAAGAGAAAAAAAGTATTTCTCAACCATATCTTGAAAAGATTGTTGCTGTTGAAAGAGAAAGACTGCAGAAACTCTCTGATATTAGAAAGGGAGCGGAAATATATTTTAGATTGCCCCAATACCAAAAAAAGCTCTTGGCTTGGAAAAAAATGCAAGAAAAAGAAATTCTGGATTCCCTTCAAAAGTCTTTGGGGATTTTGGAAAAGATAGAGGAAAAAAAATGGAATTTGGAAAACTTGAAAAAAGAATTGATGGACGCTACCGATCCAAAGAATAGGGGAGTGCTTCTTTGGCCGCTTCGAGTCGCTCTTAGCGGAAAAGAAAAAAGTCCCTCTCCTTGGGAGATAGCTTGGGTAATTGGAAAAGAAGAAAGCCTAAAGAGAGTTAAAAGGGCGATGAGTTTGTTTGCTTGAATTCACAATTTCGATTGATTATTATAGTAGAAAATGCCAAAGTAACAAAGCAACAAAATTCCAAATAGTGGGAAATGCCAAAATGCCAAAGCACCAAAATTCCAAATAGTGGAAAAATCCAAAATTCAAAATCCAAAACACTAGGAAATCCAAAATCCAAAGCTCAAAATCCAAAATAATATCAAAATTCTAATTTTAAAAATTCAAAACAAAAACTTTGTTTTGGTCATTAGAATTTAGATATTGGAATTTGTTTTGGAATTTTGGATTTTGGATTTGAGATTTATCTATTTGGATTGCCCAACTCCTAAATATTTATATTTTCGTAATTTCGTTCTATTCGTATTTCGTAACCCCTTCGTATTTCGTAAATTTATTTTGGATTTTGGCATTTGGAATTTCCTATTATTTATTACTTGAAATTTTGTTGTTTTGTTTTGTTATTGAATATCTAAAAAACACGACTCACGACTTATGAAACATAAAGTTATAAAGAGCAAAGAACAAAGAGTAAAATTTTGGTATCGTTTTGCGATAATTTTCATTATCTTTCTGCTGTTTAAAGTTGTTCTGGCTCAAAGTACAACAACCAGTACAACCAATAATAATAGCAATTCTCCTGTCAGTACAGACAACCCCAACCTCCAGCAAATTCAAGAAAAACAAGAACAAATTGAAGATCTTCAGAAAAAAGCGGAGAGTTATCGCCAAATGATTGAAATGAAGCAGGGCAAAGCTCAAACTCTTCAAAATCAAATTCGACTTATGGAAAGCCAAATCGCCGGCCTTGTCAAAGATATAACTGATCTTCAGCAAAATATTGATAAAACAGAAGAAGAAATAAGTAAATTGTCGCTTCAAATTGAAGAAAAAGAAAAGGACATCGAAATTAAAAAGAAAATACTGGCGGGGGTTATTCAATCTTACTATGAAACAAATCAAGACTCCTTAGTTGAATTTTTCTTGCGAGGCACAAATCTCTCCGATTTCTTGAGTCAATCAGACTATTCTCTTCAGACAAGCGCAAAAGTTGATGAAGTCCTCACTGCTATAATTAACGACAAAGAGGATCTTAACAGTGATAAAAGGGAACTTCAGAAAAAGAATGATGAGCAAAGAGAAAGGCAGGGGAAAATAATTGAAAAAAAACGCAGTCTTGACAATGAACAAGCCTCGAAAGAAGCTCTTCTAGATCAAACTCAGGGAGAGGAGCAAAAATATCAGGAACTCTTAGCCAGAGTCGAAGAACAAAAGCAAGAGCTTTTGGGAGATATAGCCGAGCTGTCTCAAGAAAGAAGTTCAGAATTGGCGGCCGTGGAAGCTACATTGGAAAAACCAAAATCGGGACTAGCTTCCACCAGTTGGTACTTTTCTCAGCGGGACCCTCGCTGGGCTGATCAACATATTGGCTTTTCCAATACCCTTATGAAAAGCTATGGCTGCGCCGTGACAGCGGTGGCAATGGTCTTTCGCTATCACGGAGTTGACATTGATCCGGGCACCCTTGCTCAACAGCCTATTTTTTACCACGATCTCATTGTTTGGCCGCAATCTTGGAAAGGAGTGAGTTTGGCTTCAACGACAAGTCATGGAAACATTGACTGGGATACAGTTGACAAGGAAATAAAAAACAACAATCCGGTCATTGTTTTCGTAAAATCCACCAAAAAAGGAGCGGGACATTATGTAGTGATTCATTCAAAAGATAAAAACGGGGAATATGTTGTTCATGATCCCTATTGGGGAAGCAATATTTTCTTGAACTCCACTCGGGCTTATGTAAGCGCTTTATACAGAGGCGGAACAACTATTGATCAGATGATTGTTTATCATTAAATTTTTTATAATTATGACTCTCGAAAAAAAAGAAGGAGAAATTATCCCTCTAGACATAAGTCAGGAATTTTTAAGTAAGGACAGTGCAGATTTCAACCGCTTTCTGCGCACTCTGAAAGATGAACCGGCTTTGTCAATTGAAATTGACTGGGTTGATAAGTGGAACGCCAGACGACTAAAGGCTTTCCTAGAAGATTCCGAGGCTCTAAATACAGGCCAAAAAAGAACGGCCGCTATAAGAGCCACCAAAGAACAATATATGCAGGAACTGAATGTATTCGCTTCGGGAGTAAAGTGGATTGAGGTTAAGTAATTTAGAAAGAAATTTGCCTCCAATAGAATTGCTGTCCCTGCCAAAACAGAAACCTGTATAGCTTTGGTTAAAAAAATTATGGCTTCTGGAAAAGGCAATTGCTTGGGTTGCCATGACTTTAACTTGTTGTAAGTAAATTTTTATCCTTTTAAGTTTAGGCGCTTTAGGGGAGTGCTATTGGGAGAGAGGCGTAAAAAAATGATACCCAATGTCGCATAAGCTACATTGTGCGACATTGGATATAGAACCCGTCGAACCTGCAAAATGCTTTTTTATCCCTCTTCCCTCCTAAACTAAAAATATCAAAACACAAACATCCTCAAGAATCCATTAGGTTCAAAAAATCTTAATTTTCATTCTTATCATCGTCTTTTCTTTAGACAAGACACAATTATCAAATAACAACCTTTTAAAAAGCAAAAAAGTCTTTATAACGACTTTATAAAAACTCTCCCCCTTGGGGAGACTTTTTATGTTCTTTATCTTCAAATAGGTATTATTAGATTAGGTAGGTATTAAGATCAGGTAGGTATTAGTCAAATACAAGCGTATGCGCAGGAGAATAAAACACCAAAAATAAAACGGTATATATAACATGCGATAGCATTCATAGTATACCAGAGTAAAAATGAAACTCCCTGAGCTTACTTGCATGCCCGCAGTGCCATATAGCGTCACTAGCAAGCGCTTGTGATATTTGCGAAGAAGAATAAACTATTAAAAAATAAAAAAAACAATATATATAACAACATATAACATGCGAAAGAATAAATTCTTTTTTCCCCTCTTATATAAAAAAAATTCTCCTTTTAAATTTAGAGGAAAATGCCTTTTTAGCTTTTTTATTTCTCCTGACTTTAGAGAGCTCCTGACTCCGAGATCTATAATCTTCAATAGCTTGTCTTAAAGCATCTGAAGCCAAATTTGAGCAATGCATCTTAGCCGGCGGAAGACCTTCCAGATTTTCAGCAATATCACTGCGGGTAATTTTTTCCGCTTCCCCTAAATACTTCCCTTTTGCCATTTGGGTAACCATAGAAGAAGTGGCAATAGCGGCGGCGCAACCTAAAGTTTCAAACTTAATATCCGAAATTTTTTCTCCGTTCTTATCTTTTTTCACTTTGATATAAACCGTCATAATGTCGCCACAGGCCGGATTGCCAACTGTTCCAACACCGTCCGGGTTTTTGATTCGCCCTTGATTTTGAGGATTAGTAAAATGCTTAAGAACTAACTTGGAATAATTCATTAGCTTAATTTAACCAACAAGTAAATACAGATAAAAAGATTTCGATTCATTTCCCTCTTCTACCTGGTATTTGCTTGCGATAAATTTTAATAATTTTAGACTAATTTTATTTTTAGTTATTTGTTTTTTCAATATCCCGCAAGGCAGTTGGGTAATTCCGATCTAGAGTCCAGAGCTTGCTCTGGAACTGAATAACATTTATTTTCCCGCTATCCGGCGAAGTCTCGCAACAATTTCTTTGAGTGAATCCAAAAAATAGTCTATTTCCTGCTTAGTTGTATATTTCCCGAGTGTTACCCGAAGGCTGCCGTGACTTTCTTCTTCACTGATACCAATAGCAGTGAGAACATGGGAAGGACGAAGGTCGCCGGAGGAACAAGCGCTCCCAGTGGAAACAGCAATACCTCTCATATCAAGTTCCAGCAACATCCCCTCTCCCTCAACATCTTTCACATTAAAATTGACATTATTGGGAACCCTTTTGATTTTTGATCCATTGAGCTTGACTCCTTTTATTTCTTTGAGCAACCTGGAAATCAAGTAATCGCGCATTTTTTCAACTATCTTGTAATTTCTTTTTCTTTCTTTCCGGACCAAATCAAGCGCCGCTCCCAGTCCCACAATTCCAGGAACGTTGAGGGTCCCAGCTCGCTTTCCCTTTTCGTGTCCTCCCCCGTCTTGAACACGCTCAAGAGGGGTATTTTTGCGAACATAAAGACAGCCCACTCCTTTGGGACCATATATCTTGTGAGCTGAAGCAGTAAGAAGATCAACTCCTAAATTATCCACCTTGCAATCCAAATAGTTCACTGCTTGAACCGCATCAGTGTGAAACAAAATTTTAGGAAGACCTTTCTTTTCTCTTTCTTGGTTAGTTTCTCGAATAATTTCTCCGATTTCTTTGACAGGCTGAATAGTCCCAATTTCGTTGTTTACATACATTACCGAAACCAGAATTGTGTTTTCCCGAATTTCTTTTTTTATTGAATTCGCCTTAACTAGACCATCTTTTTCTACCGAAATATAGGACGCTTCTACTCTCCCCTGCTCTTCTAACTTTTTGAAAGTTTCCAAAACACAATGGTGTTCAAATTGAGTAGTGATAATGTGAGGTTTTATTTTCTGGTCTCTTTGTGAAGAAAAAGCCAAAACCGTTCCCTTGATAGCTAAATTATTACTCTCAGTCGCGCCGGAAGTAAAAATAATCTCTCCGGGTTCGCAACCAAAAAAATCAGCCGTTTGCCGACGCGCTTTTTCTACTGCTTCACTGGCCTCCCTACCAAAAAAATGAAGGGAAGCCGGATTGCCAAATTTTTGCGAAAAATAGGGCTTCATTGCGACAAAAACCCGTGGATCAAGCGGGGTCGTCGCCGCATAATCAAGATAAATTCTTTTTTTCTTCATATAATATAATACTATACTTCGCGAGAATTTCTTGCAAGAGAAGAATTATTTATCTCCTGAAACAATCTCGCGATAGAAAATATAACTGTTCCATTTCAAAAATTGCTCGATAGACATAAACATTCCGACTTCATTTGCCATTTTGTAGGTTCCATTTATCCAATGAAAAATAACATCAAAAAATTTTTGAGGAACAAAAACATTCTGACTTCCCGCGCCAATATACTCTTTTTTTTCATTTTGACAAAATCGGCCGTATATAATTTTGTTTCTTGATCCGCTCCAACTCAAATTCTTATCCACCGAACGTATTTCCTTTTGCAAAAAAAGATCATTGAGATCGGTATAACTTCCCGGCTTTATTTTCGATATTTTATAAAAACTAGGAAAAGAGATACTGGCGTTTTGAGCAAATATTCTGGCGCCTTCTGACAATTCTGAGAAATTGTCTCTGAGAAAAATGTTGAGGAAGTTTTCTCTTTTTTCAGCAGAAACATTGTCATAGCCATTCACAGAGAAGTCCAGCATTAGCCATTCATTGAAAAACATTTCTGTGTCCGGATTGATTTCTATTTTTGCCAAGTCCTCACGTTCACCCCAAAAAAGAAGGCTAGCGAATCTTAACTCGGTTTTATAGTTTTTCGCATTTATATCAAGCCAGGCTCCAAAAGCGCGAATTGTTTCTTGCATTGAGTTCATAATTTTTTGAGTTTAATAAGAAACTGAGCTCCTTTTTATTAGCGTTAATATAGACGGCGGCTTACCTCTATTTCAATTATACCCCAAATTTGCGAAAAGAAGAAAAGGAGGGTAGAATGCGTAATAGACATTTGAGTTTTATTTTTAACATTAGCTGGTATTTTTGGTCTTGTTTTTTTGCTCCTCTTTATCCTTGAGAGTTTTAAAGAGTAGCTTCTATTTTTCAAGACTAAATTCCTTATTTTTTATCACCATAGCTAAATAGTTTTATGAACACCTCTTACTCCGCTCTGGATACTTTTCTCACTTGTCCGCGAAAATACAAGTATCAAATAATCGACAAAATCAAAACTCCCAAATCCAAGGAGCAGTTTTTTGGCACTCTGCTTCACAATACTATGAAATTTATTCACACCCCGGGAATCCTCTCCCCTACTTTGGAGCAAGCGCTGGATTTTTATTCCAAAAATTGGAATTCGGATATTTTTTCCGACGAAACAGAAGAACGAGCCGCTTTTGCTCAAGGGATTTCAATGATTCAAGATTATTACAAAAAAAATGATCCGTCCAAATTCAATATCGTTGATTTGGAATCGCGTTTCCAAATTGAAATATTGGATAAGAAAGAAAAATATACTGTAACAGGTATAATTGACCGAATTGACAAAACCGAAGATGGCTTTGAGATTATTGATTATAAAACTAGCCGCAAACTGCCCAGTCAAGAAAAAGTGGATAATGACTTCCAGCTTTCGCTATACTTGGCGGCTTTCTTGAAGCGCTATCCAAAAGAAACAGTCAATATTGAAAAAATTAAAGTTAGTCTTTATTACCTAAAACACGGAGTGAAACTTTCTTCTTTTCGAACTTTGGAGCAACTCAAGCAAAGTGAAGCTTTAGTGATTGACCTTATTAACCAAATAAAAAATTCAGAATTTGAGCCCGTGATTTCAGGATTATGCGATTGGTGCGGTTATCAAAATATTTGTCCAATGTGGAAGCATAAATTCAAAGAAAAAGAGCCCAAAGACATTGACACAGCCAAAATTATAGAAGAATATATTTCTCTCAAAGATGAAATTAAATCCAAATCGGATCGCTTGGCACAGCTCCAAGAAACACTTTCTGTCTATATGGACCAGGAAAATATTGATCAGGTTTTTTCGAATGCCGGGCGAATTTTGCGCTCTTTGCGAAGAACGTATAAGTACGACAAAGAAAAATTGCGAGCCATCTTAGAGCCTCTTGATAAATGGGAGGACGTTTTGAAGGTTGATGGAACGGCTCTTAAAAATATTCTCGGCGTTCTTCCTTTTGAAAAAAGAAAAGAAGTTGAAAAAGCTAAAATCCTAGACAAAGAATCGAAAACTTTTGTAGTAAAAAAAGAGTAAATTTTCTCCAAATTATTTCAAATTCGAGCGATTAGATTAGGTAAGTTTTTTCGTGGAAAAATGCTCAGAAGAGGCATATACATTGCGAAATACGAAAGGCTTTTACGAAATACGAATAGAACGAAATACGAAAATATTAGGAAATCCAAAATCCAAAGCTCAAAATCCAAAACAAATTCCAAATTCAAAATTCCAATTTTCAAAACAAGTTTTGAATTTTGATCATTAGAATTTTGATATTGTTTTGGATTTTGAATTTTGGATTTGGGATTTCCTATATTCGGGATAATTCGTAATTTGTAAATGTAATTGAAATCTGTGTCGTGGTCTTGGCAAAAAATCAAACAATATATTCGCCAATTTTTTCTTATTAATGACACTCCTCACAAAGTAGCCGGCGGAGCGGCTTTGGGAATTTTCTTGGGAATCATTCCCGGAGAAGGAGTTTTGGCGACTCTGGTGCTAGCTTCCCTTTTGAGGCTCAATCGCCTTGCGGCTCTGGCCGGCGTTGGCGCTGTCAATATGTGGACGACTGTTTTGGTTTTTCCTTTGGCAGCGACAGTAGGAAGCTGGATTTTTGGAATCAATTATGAAGTTTTGCGAGAAAATTTCAGTCGAACAAGTCACATTGGTTGGAGATATTTTTTAGGTAAAGCCGTTTTTTTTGATCTTACTCTTCCTCTTATTGTCGGCTTTGTTGTGGTGGCAGGAACAATCTCACTCATATTCTATTTCAGTCTCCTTTATTTCCTTATAAAAAGAAAGCATTTTCAAAAAAATGCTCATCTGCTTGAAGTGAAAAAGGAGAAATAATTTTCTTGGGCCCAAAAAATTTACTTAAATGGGCTAAAAAATAAGCCTCATAAAGAATTTCTATTCCGCACTTAATGCGGAATCTAAACTAAAAATGAAATATCAAAAAAAGAAGTTACGAAATACGAATAGAACGAACTACGAAAATATAAGATAGATAAAAGTCAAAATACTAAAATGCCAAAGTAACAAAATTCCAAAATCCAAAGCTCAAAATCCAAAACGCTAGGAAATCCAAAATCCAAATCCAAAATCCAAAACAAATTCCAATATCTAAATTCTAATGACCAAAACAAAGTTTTTGTTTTGAATTTTGAAAATTAGAATTTTGAATTTGGAATTTGTTTTGGATTTTGGATTTGGGATTTTGGATTTTTCCACTATTTGGAATTTTGTTGCTTTGTCGTTTTGGCATTTTCTACTATTTGGAATTTTATTGCTTTGTTACTTTAGAATTTTCTACCCACTCGCTGACTACCATTGCTTGTCCTCTTGTCCTCAACCCTATTTCCTCACAACACAAAAATGTTTACTTTATACAACACTTGGCCGGCTGATAGCCTCGTTTTTCAGCTTCTTCTTTTGAAGAAAAGCAAATTCGGTTTTCTGGTTTTATTTTCATTGCCCATTGACAAGTAGGAAGGTGATATTTGTTGGAATTTTTACTAGCCACAAAAGCGCATTCTTGATTTTCAACGCTTGGCTGAACTTCAACTTTTTCTTGGCTATTTGACTGGGAAAGGCTGCTGTCTGCGCTGACGTTGGCATTTTTTTCAACTTTCGGACAAGGGGCGCAAGCCGGCTGATTGACCACAATCGGTTCTTTCCGATTCCCCTCCCCTTTCAAAAATCCAGCCTCAAAAGAAATTGCCGCAATTAAAACAATACTCGCGGCTAAGACAATTTTCTCTTTATATTTTCCAATCCGTTCTAGCCACTTCTTTTTTTCCAAAGGCTTTTTTCCTAGATCTATATTCATTTTATATACGCCTTTTTCCTCATCCTCCACTTCAACTTCAAATTGATCCGATGTTGACATAACTTGATTTAGTTGTTATTATTTCCTAGTAAATTATAAATATCCCTTACTTTTAATCTACCTCAAATATGGCTCATCGTAAAGCCGGCGGCTCAACTCAACTAGGACGCGATTCCATTTCTAAACGCTTGGGCGTCAAAAAGTTTGGCGGCCAAGTTGTGAAAGCTGGAAATATCATCGTCCGCCAACGCGGAACCAAATTCCGCCCGGGAAAAAATGTCGCCAAGGGTTCCGACGATACTCTTTTTGCCTTGACCGACGGCGTAGTTAAATTTACTACCAAAAAAATCCGCAAATTCACCGGCGCTCTGGAAAGAGTGAAATTTGTCAGTGTGGAATAACACAACTCATTATATAATAAAAAAACGCCACTGCCTCAAAAGCAGTGGCTTTATAGATTCTCACAAAGAAAGATAATCTCCTCCAAAAAACAATTATCTACTTCAAGGTAGTTAATTGTTTTTTTTAAAAAAGTAGTTAGGTGGCCATTCTTTTTTCTAGCCGCTTTGGGATTTTCCAAGATAACATCATGACTGCTTTCAATTTCTCCTTCCGGAAAATATTCCTCCAAAAGGAGGAAATTGATAAGCAGGTAAAAATATTCACAAATAGAGAGACGCTTCTCTCTCTTTTTTTCCAATCGGTGAATGATGATTTCAACTTTATTATGACACTCCCTACAAAGGGTAACGTGAATTTGACAATCCTGAAACCATCTTCGAGGGAGTACATGGTGAAGGGTTAAATTTTTCTTGTTCCCGCACTTTCCACAAGAACGTTCCTTCCTTCTTTGAACAGACATTGTCTAATCTCCTCATAAACCTCCCGCGAACTTACGCTCAGGGATTTAGAGTGCGGTTAAAAAGAAGCGCTTTTTGAGTTTTACCTTTCTTGAAAGCAGGACCCCCGCCAGAGATAAGTTTTTTACCCTCCTTCGTAGAATACAATGCCACGACCACCCACCCGCAACGCTTCTAGTCCTCTGAGCGGGTAAACTTGGCAAACTTCATATTTTTAAAGATCGGCTAATATCAATTTCAAGTCTCCAACTCAATTGTACTTTTTACAAACTCCCGAAACAAGGGGTGGGGATCGAGAGGCGATGATTTGAATTCGGGATGAAATTGAGTGCCCAAGAAAAAAGGATGTTTGCTTTTCGATAGCTCGGCAATTTCCATAAGGCGACCATCCGGCGAAGTCCCGGAAAATATAAGTCCTCCTTTTTCAAGTTGAGAAATATATTCCGGATTCACTTCCCAGCGGTGGCGATGACGTTCAGAGATATTTTGTTTTTTATAAGCCTGATAAGCAATGGTTCCTTTTTTTAGAATAGCCGGATAAGCCCCCAGTCTCATTGTCGCTCCATAATTTTTGTCAGCTAAATTCTTTTTCTGCTCCGGCATAATATCAATTACTGGAAACTTAGTTTGACGGTTTACTTCGGTTGTATTAGCTCCTTCAAATCCTAAAACATTCCGAGCAAATTCAACAACCATAAGCTGCATTCCATAACAAAGCCCTAAATAGGGAATTTTATTTTTGCGGCAAAATTCAATCGCTTTTATTTTTCCTTCTATTCCCCGTTCACCAAATCCCCCGGGAACAATTATTCCCGAATAACTCCTCAGTTCTTCTATTTTTTCCGGATTCTTTTCATATTCTTCGGCGTTTAGCCATTGAATAACCGGTTTTCTTTTGAAGAAATGGCAAGCGTGCTTTACCGCTTCTATAACGGATATATAGGCATCGGAAAGGACAAAATCACCTGTTCCGAAATATTTTCCAACAATACCAATTCGCAAAGGTTTTTTTGAGTTTTTGATGTTTTGTACCATCTTCTGCCACCTCACTAAATCCTTTTTTCTTGCTCGCAGGCTCAATTTTTTGAGGATTGTCCGACTCAAACCGTCTTTTTCAAAATTGATTGGCACTTCGTAGACAGAATCAATGTCTGGCGCACTAATAATATCTTCTTCCTGAAGATTGCAATGATCAGCTAGTTTTTCTTTGCGTTTTCGGTCAAGCGGAGTTTCTGATCGGGCAATGATTAGATCCGGTTGAATTCCAGCGGCATTTAACGATCGAACGGCATACTGAGTCGGCTTGGTTTTCATTTCTCCTATTTTACTCGGAATAGGAAGATAGCTCACCAGAACAAAAAGAACATCTCCTCGATTTTGAAGCCGAAGCATTCTTCCTGCCTCCAAAAACAGAAGCCCCTGATATTCCCCCAAAGTGCCGCCAATTTCAACAAGCATAATTTCCGCTTTGGCTTTTTTTTGCGCCTTTTGAATGCGACGGATAATTTCTTTGGGAACATCTGGAACAACGTCCACACATCGTCCGCCATAACCCATCGAGCGTTCGCGGTCAATAATCGTCTTATAGACCATACCGTTGGTCATATAATTTTCCCCGGAAAGCGTAATATTCAAAAATCTTTCATAATGCCCCATATCCTGATCCGTTTCAAGTCCGTCTTCCAAAACAAAAACTTCCCCGTGTTCTGTCGGATTCATCGTTCCTGCATCAACATTAAGGTAGGGGTCAATCTTCATCACTGTTACCCGGAACCCCTTTGACTGCAGAATATTTCCAATTGAAGCGGTAGCAATCCCCTTTCCTACTCCGCTCATCACACCTCCAACCACAAAAATGTATTTTGGTTTCATAAGCCTCTAGATTTTCTTCCTAAGATGGCATCTTAGGAAAGATTATTTAAAGAAAATAGAGGTGTTGCTCACCCCTATCTAGATTATTAAAATACTCCAAAATATTATTCTTCCTTGTTTTCACCGATCAAAACTACCCTTATGTTAGCTTCAAGACCGTGATCCAAATCGATTGACACTTCGTATTCCCCTATTTCTTTTATCGGCTCGGCAAGTTTTATGTTTTCTGGCTTAAGAGAAAACCCCTCTGCTTTTAAGGCTTTAATAATACTCTTCTCATTAACGGACCCGAAAAGCTTTCCATTTTCTTCTTTTACTTTAATATAAATCTCTCTCCCTTCCAACTGCTCGGCTAATTTTTGGGCTTCTTCAAGCTTAATTTTTGCCTTTTCCGCTTCTTTTTCCTTTTTTTCTTCTGCTTTTCTGATAGCCGTCTCCGTTGCTGGCTCCGCCATTCCCCTGGGAAACAAAAAATTCCTTGCAAATCCATCTGCAACTTCTTTTATCTCTCCCTCCCGACCAAGATTTTCAATATCTTTTTTTAGAATAACCTTCATAAGTTTATTTCTCAATCCTGAAATGAATTATATAGAAAAAAATAAAATTTGCCAATAGATACAGACTTTATAACGAATAAATGTTTAATCCGAGACAAATTCTCCAGCAGTGAAGGTCCCAAATTCAAAATAAATCCCAAATTCAAAATCCAAAATCCAAAATCCAAAACAAATTCCAAATTCAAAATTCCAATTTTCAAAACAAGTTTTGAATTTTGATCATTAGAATTTTGATATTGTTTTGGATTTGGGACTTTGGATTTTGGATTTTCTTTCTATCGTTTGGTATTTTGTTTCTTTGGTATTTTGGTATTTTCCACTATTTGGAATTTTGGTACTTTGGCACTTTGGCATTTTCTACTATCTGGATTTTGGATTTCTTTTTGGATTCAGTACTTGAGATTTGAAATTTAACTGTTGCCAATAATAAGGGTAACGAATAGCTACTTCATTTCCCCTTTTAGTACTTCAAGCGCTTTATCTATCTGAGGATCACGGTTATTATTATAGTCATCTTCTGAAATATCAATTTTCACATCCGGCTCAATCCCTTTTTCCATTATATAATCCCCTCTTGGAGTAAGCCAGCGAGCAATCGTAATTCGCAAACTCGACCCCCCCGTCATTTTTTCAAGCTGCTGAACAGAGCCTTTTCCAAAAGTTTTGTTGCCAACCAATTTCGCTCCCAAATTATCTCTCAAAGCGCCAGCTAGTATCTCCGAAGCGCTAGCGCTTCCACTGTTCACAAGAACAACTACCGGAATACCCTTAAGAATATCACCTCCTTCAGCTTTATATTCATTTCTTTCCCCTTGTCGATTTTCTTCTGCCACAACCAAAGCATCTTTAGGAACAAATCTGGAAGCAATCTCAACCGCTGTTTCTAGATATCCTCCAGGATTGTTCCGAAGATCAAGGATTATGCCGGCCGCCCGGCGGTTAATAATCTCATTAGCAGCTTTATTAAACTCAAAGCTTGTGTCATCTCCAAATTTTGAAATTTTGATAACCGCTATATTGCCTTCTTTGAATTCGACCTTGACACTTTTAACATTAATAGTATCGCGAGTGATGGTTATCTCCTTGGGACTTCCATTTTTCTCTCGGAGAATTGTGAGTTTCACTTGAGTTCCCTTAGGACCGCGAATTTTTGCCACTGCCTCGTCAACCGACATATCCGTAGTCACCGCATCATCAATTTTTAAAATAATATCCCCGGCTTTGAGTCCGGCTTTCTCCGCTGGTGTCCCATCAATCGGGGCAATAACCGTCAGAACGTCATTCTTAAGGCCAATTTCTGTTCCAATTCCCTCAAAAGTCCCCTGCATATCAGCTGAAAACTGTTGACTTTCTTCTGGATCCATAAAACCAGAAAAAGGATCGCCGAGCGATTTCACCATTCCAGAAATGGCGCCGTAGATCATTTTTTCTTTATCTATTTTCGAAGGATCAACGTACTTTTCTGTGACCAGATTCCAAGCTTCCCAAAAAAGATCAAGATTCACATCTTTTGGCTGACTCTTATTGTGCTTTTCCAAAACAAGATTTTGAAGCACATTGATCTTATTATTTTTAGCAATCTTGTATTGGGAATAAAAAACACCACCATAAAAACTAGCGCACAAAAGAACTACCAACACAAAATATTTAAAATGTTGGCGAAATTTACTTGATTTACTTGCTTTTCTATTATTCATCTCTATCTCCATAAGATTTTTTCAATTTTCTAGGTATTTTCAATTCAAAAGATTGCTGCTTGAAACTTAGCCAAAATTTAAATTTGTCAATTAGGCTCTTTCCACATGCGGATTCTTTTTTCCTAGATATTTGAGAAAATATTTAAAAGCACTTTTGATATGTTCTCGAGTTAGTCTGTTTAAAAATATTCCCCGAAGAACACTCTGACTGGCTGACCCTTTGCCATGATAGTGAAACATTTTCGCGAAAGGATAGTAAACAACCTTGTATCCTTTTTCCCAAAACCGACGGCACCAGTCAACATCTTCAAAATACATAAAGCCGAAATTTTCTTCCATAAAGCCAACTTTTTCGAAAGCTTTCCGGCTTGTCATTATGGCAGAACCCATCAACCAATCGACTTCCTGTGGCTTTTCCAGGTCCTTATCTTTATATAAAAATTTGTCTATTTCTCTTTTGGCGAATCGAAATCTTCCCAGAAAAGTACGTCGATAAATAATAACGGGAAGAGTATAAAAGCGAAAACAAGACGGCTGCGTCTTGCCGTCAAAGCTCAGAAGCCGCGGACCGATAAGTCCGATCTGGGGATCTTTCTTAAGCTCTTGAAGTAAGACGTCAACTGATCTTCTCTCGATTATTATGTCAGCGTTCAGAATAAGAATAAAATCTCCCTTAACCTTTTCTAAACCCCGGTTAACAAGCCTAGAAAAACCGAGATTATCCTCAAAAGGGAAAAAATTAATCTCCGGAAAATCTTCTCTCATCATCATTTCTGTCTCCTCTTTGGTGGCGCTATCAAAAACAAGAATCTCAAAGTCCTTATTGAGAACATTTTTTTTTAAAGACTCCAAACAAAGCCGAAGGACTGAAGGATTTTTATAGCTCGTGACAATAATTGATAACTCTTTGTTCATTCATTTATTTAATTTTCCTTCTAGTTCGTTTTAACCCCCCACCCAGAATATCCATGAGGCCCGCCTGCAACGCTTCTATCCCCACGGGCAAGCCCGCCTGCCAACAAGATAGGTAAATTCGGGAAGTTTCATTGAAAAATATTTCGACAAACTTCTCTGATCTTGTCGTAATTCCCACCCACCGGCAGGAGTACATATGTCTTTCCTTCCGGCGTGTCAGCCTTTGTGGAATAAAGCAGTCCTTCTTCTGAAGTATCAAAAACTTTTTGCTTTATCTGGGGATTTTCCATTGAATTTGCTAGATTGAAAAAGTTTTTCATTTCATAAATGTCCATATCGGTACGAACATCATCTCCAAGTACATTAAGAATATTGTTTACTTTTCCAAAATCAGTTAGGGTCCCCAGACTCAAGAGTTTATCCTTGAGAGCAATCAGTACTTGCTGCTGCCTTTTGGCTCTTTCGAAATCGGATGAGGCATAACGAGCGCGAACAAAAAACAAAGCTTTTTGACCGTCAATGTGATTTTTTCCAGCTGGAAGTGAAAAATTAAGCGCGTTTTCTCCTTCAAATTGAGTGGGTTCTGAAAAGGGTTTATCAAGATATATATCTATTCCGCCTACAGTATCAACTAATTCTTTAAAACCTTTAAAATCAATTCGAACAGCATAATGAATAGGAAGACCGGTTATATCCCCTACCACTTCTTTCATCGCTTCCATTCCTTTTCCCTCTCCTTTTTCTTCATAAAGAGCATGGACAGAATTTATTTTCCCTTGAGTGGAAGTGCCAGGATGACTTACCCAAAGATCGCGAGGAATAGAAACTAGCGCTACTTTGTTTTCTTTGGGACGAATCATCGCCACCATAATTGTGTCGGCCAAAAGTCCTCCTCCCGGCATATTGTTTCCCCGCATCCCTAAAAGAAGAACATTGATTTGTCCTTCATTTTCTCCCTTAAGCTGATCCGAACCAACACCAGGAATTGACTTCCAAAGTGATTTGAGAAAACCATCCTTAGTGGAAATTTTACTCAGAGTCATCCCGGTTCGGTACATTGCGTATCCGCCAGTAACAATCAAGAGAAAAACAAAAACCGCCAACACCTTAAACCATCTTTTCTTCCAAAACCTTTTTCTTTTTGATCCAGCGATAATTTCATCTTTGTACTTTTTTGAAAAAAATCCCATATTTTTCACTTTTTATTTACAGTTAAAATAAAAATAATTTGCCCTAAGGGCATCATTGACAAGTACTATTATAAAACGGCGATGTAAAAAGTCAAACAAGATTTTTCTAGAAATTACAAACTTTTATATATCTCCCAAATTTTTTCCGCCATTTTCTGCCAAGTGAATTTTCTGGCAACTTCTTCCCCTTTTTGAATTAAATTATCCCGCCAACCGGAATTAGCCATTATTTTCTTAATATTTTCCGCAAAAACCGAGCTTTTTTGAGAAGGACAAAAGAGAGCTGCTTCTCCTCCAACTTCCCGAAGAACGGGAATATCGGAGCAAACAACCGGCGTCCCGGCTGCCATGGCTTCAATAACCGGAATGCCAAATCCCTCATAAAGTGAAGGAAAAACAAAGCAAGTCGCCATTTGAAGCAAGATGGGTTTATCTTCCTCACTAACCCAGCCCGGAAAAATAACTTGAGCAGAAAGATTATTTTTTTCAATA